>Ga0182742_1001074_pt1 | contig 37304 bp, 38 predicted proteins | sample eDN5th37CBELigMG_FD_128880 | JGI IMG/M metagenome (GOLD analysis project Ga0182742, IMG submission 128880) | Enriched Miracle-Growth compost microbial communities from Emeryville, California, USA - eDNA 5th pass 37_C BE-Lig MG (version 2)... ... | reverse complement strand
ATAACATATACTTTAGAAACTCGGCAAATCATATCTCTTGGCGCTAGGGTCATTATGAGCTATTCTTGCCGATGCCGCAGCAGCGATGCCCGCTACTAAATCGTCTAAAAATACGTGTATACCATTGTTTTTATTATTTAGCTTTTGTAAAATTAAGGGCTTTAATTTATCTAAATAACCAAAACTTGTCAGTCCAATCATACCATACACATGTGTGATGCTTAATGCTAATGTTTCATCTACACCATAAAGCGGTTCATCTTTTTGTAATATTTGTTGTAACGGTAATGGTAATTTTTTTTGTTCAGCCAGCTCATCTAATGCAATGCCGGTAAAAAGTGCATATTGAACCTCTCTTTTTTGTAACACAGCTTGCACGCTTTCAATACAATGTTCTAGTGTTAAAACTGGATTGTAAGGTGACTGTAACAAAAATACGATCTCCGCAATCCCTTCAACAGTTACCCCTCTATTGAGTAACATCTCATTAATAGTTGACATGCCCATCAACTCCTCTAGTTATCCTGTACCAACTAGCATATGCATCAACTATTAAATCGTTCTATTTTGTACGAACTGTACCCGTTCCTAATATAAATTGGAGCTGTTCAAGTAAGCTTGAGGATGGCTGTACATTATATTTTTCACTTAAAGCTACAACTTTTCCAGTAGATTCATAATATAAAATGACTGGCATTTGACCTGGATGCTTATGAATTAATGTATGAACAGATGACATCGTAGCCGGGGTTTCTTTATCAGCAGCTAATTTAATATACAAACGCTGACCTTCTGTTACCATAATAGTATCTGTCTCAGCTTTTGGAGAAGGTCTATTATTCGTTTTTCTTGGTAGAGTAGCTGCTGAAGCTTGTCCGTTTACTAGCTGATCGTTAAAGCGCTTAGCCTGCTGTAAATACCGCTGTAGTGATTGCTGAACATTTGTTTCCTGTCCAGCCTCATGAATGACCACATCATCGATTAGCAGCTTAATTTGTTCCTCCTGCTTTTGCAATGTACATAAAGCAATCACGAGCTGATCGACCTTTAACTCTCGGCTCCATTTACTCCATGTACGATTAAACATGACTGCCTCTACTCTAAGAAAACGATCTTCAACCTCTAAAAACGCCATCGCTTGACCAGCCTTACTCGTATATGGACGAATATGTGCTATACGTAAAGCAAGCACAAGCTTTTGCCCATCTCCTTTTTCCTCATGCTGGTGAAGAGAATCCAATTGCTCAAGGTTGTAGAAATCCTTTAGTTGATCTGTTGGATGTCCTGATAAATATAAGCCAAGCAGCTCATATTCATGCTCTAGCAGCTCAGGTACAGTAAAAGCTCTTATTTGAGGTAATTCAACTGTCCAATTTTGCACCTCTTCAAAACCAAACAATTCAATTTGCAATTCCTCTTTCTGCTTTTTCCATTTCCCAACAACCTCTAGCATATCTTCGATTGCAGCATAAAGCTGAGCACGATGTCCATCCAAGCTATCTAATGCACCTGATAATATAAGTGATTCTAGCACTCTTTTGTTTACAACCCTTAAATCAATTCGTTTACAAAAATCAATAAATGACTTAAATGGTCCAGTTTCTCGTGCTTTAATAATAGATTCAATTGCTTGTGTACCCACATTTTTAATAGCAGACAAACCAAAACGAATACCTTTATCAGTTGGTGAAAAATGATATCCACTTTCATTGACGCATGGTGGTAGCACAGCAATGTTCATTTTGTTGCACTCTTCTACGTATTCAGCAGTCTTATTCATATTTCCTGCAACGCTTGCAAGCATTGAAGCAAGAAAAATCTCTGGATAATGAGCCTTAAACCATGCCGTTTGAAATGCGAGAACACCATAAGCAACAGCATGTGCACGGTTAAAGCCATAATCAGCAAAGCGAACAATCATATCATAAACAGAATTTGCAACCTCCTCACTATAGCCAAGATTTAAACTTCCGTGCACGAAATGAGTGCGCTGCTCGTCTAGCACCTCACGTTTTTTCTTAGATACCGCACGTCGTAACAAATCTGCTTGACCTAAAGAGAAGCCTGCCATAGTAGATGCAATTTGCATGATTTGCTCCTGATAAACAATTATACCGTATGTGTGTTGCAAAATTTGCCGAAGTGAGTCATCGGGGTATTCGACATTTATTTCTCCATGCTTACCTTCAATAAACTTTGGAATAAACTCCATCGGACCTGGACGATATAATGCTAATACAGAAACAATATCTTCAAATGTATTGGGTTTTAGCTCTTTTAGAACCTTTCTAATTCCCGTTGACTCTAATTGAAATACCCCTGTCGTTTCACCTTGACTAAGCATCTGATACGTCTTGGGATCATCATCACTAATTGTTGAAAAGTCAACCTCAATACCATGTAATACTTTTACCCATTTATGAGCACGCTCTAAAATTGATAGTGTACGTAAGCCTAAAAAATCCATTTTTAACAAGCCGATAGCCTCTAAATGCTCCATCGAATATTGTGTTAATGGTATTTGCTCGGTTCCTATTTGTAGTGGTGTATAGTCTGTTAATGGTTGTGCTGAAATGACTACTCCCGCTGCATGTGTTGAGCTATGACGAGGCTTCCCTTCGACTTTGGTTGCCGTTGTAAAAAGCTGGTTTATACTGCTGGATTGCTCTACCATCTGCTGCAATGATGGTGTAGTAGAATACGCTTTAGCTAAGGTCATTCCTACTTGCTGAGGAATAAGCTTTGCAATCTTATCTATATCCTGGAATGGTGAGTTTAAAACACGTCCAACATCGCGAATAGCTGCTTTAGCAGCTAAAGTACCAAATGTAATGATTTGTGCTACATGCTCCTCGCCGTACTTTGCAACGACATAATGAATAACCTCATCACGACGCTCATCATCAAAATCGATATCTATATCTGGCATCGTAATCCGTTCAGGATTTAAGAAGCGTTCAAAAAATAATTTATATTTAATAGGATCAACATCCGTAATATATAACGTATACGCTACTAAGCTTCCGCCAGCTGAACCACGTCCTGGTCCAACTCTTATTCCTTTTTCTCTAGCAAAGCGAATAAAATCCCACACGATTAGAAAATAATCGGAAAAGCCCATTCGTTCAATTATGGTGAGCTCATAGTCTAGCCGACTCGATAATTGCTCACGATAGGCTTCATCTTCAGTATATTTTTGTTGTCCGCTATAACGTGCCTTTAATCCCTCTAAGCATAGCTGTTTAAGGTATTGTGCTGAATTTACTTGCTCAGGTATCGGCCAAAACGAAGGAAGCTGAGCTCTGCCAAGAGTTATTTCAAGATTGCACTGATTTGCAATCTCAATCGTATTTTCTAATGCTTGCGGAATATGAGCAAAAAGCTGAGCCATTTCATCTGCAGACTTTAAATACAGTTGATCTGTTGGCATTTTAAGCCTAGTTTCATCCTGCAACGTTTTTCCCGTTCCAATACAAATAAGCACATCTTGAATATGTGCATCAGCTTGTTTTAAATAATGTACGTCATTAGTTGCGACTAATTTAATATTTAATTGTGTAGCTAGTTCAATCAGCTGACTATTTACACGCTTTTGCTCTAGTAAGCCATGATCTTGCAATTCAAGATAAAAACGATTACCGAAAATTGCTTTATAGCGTAGTGCTGCATTAGTCGCTTCGGCGACATTACTTTGCAAAAGATGCTGATTAATTTCTCCTCCTAAGCAGGCACTTAAGCAAATTATGCCTTCGTTGTACTTTTGAAGTGATTCAGCATCAATTCGAGGTCTATAATGCATACCTTCTAGCTGGCCAATTGAAACAAGCTTCATTAAATTACGATACCCTGTTTCATTTTGGGCAAGCAAAATAAGGTGATAGATTGGGTTTTCCTTACGATTACCTGTATCAAATCGAGAACCAGCTGTATAGTAAACCTCACAGCCGATTATCGGTTTTATATTATGTTTTAGACAAGCTTTGTAAAAGGCTATTGCACCATACATCACACCATGATCGGTCAATGCTAAAGCGTTCATGCCTTGGTTTGCAGCAGCCTGAACTAACCCTTCAATGCTTGCTGCGCCATCTAATAAGCTATATTCACTATGAACATGTAAATGGACAAACGACGGTGTTAAAGCTTCGTTCAAGTCTGCTCACATCCTCTCTAACAATTATTACAACTATTTTATCATATTCCATGTGGACACGCCCATACAATGAATATATAGACGATTTTAGATCAACGAACGATAAGGGTGATTCCAATGAATGAATTTTTATCTAAAGCAGCATTAGATTTTTTAATTGCATTTGGTATTGTGATGGGAGGGTCATTAATTGCAAGCTTAGGCTCCACCTTTCTATTATTGCCACCAGCGACAATTATGCTAGATACCGCCTCTAGACTAAAAATATGGGCAATTGTAGCAGCGATAGGTGGTTCAGTTGACCCTGTTCGCGTTATTGAAAGTAATATTACAGCAGGTCAGCTTTCACCTGCCCTCCAACAAATATGCTTTATCATTTTTGCATTTCTTGGGGCACATCTTGCTAGTGAGCTAATAAAACTGATGTGCAGAGGTGCAATATAACATGCGTGTGCCACCATTTTCTCGCTTCGTCTTCTTTCTAAAGTTAATAGGTGTATTTATTACAGGTTGCTTTGTCGGTGCTGCAATTCTTCATATGTTTCATATCGCTCAATTTGAAGCACTCTATCATTTGCGAATGGAGCAGCAAAATAAGCTGATACAATATGAATCAGATATAAAAAGCTTAACACAATATAAAAATCGTAATAGTGTCATAAAAAGCTTAAAAGTTACAATTGAAAATGAGTATAGTGAAGAGGCTCGACCAGAATTGGACACGTTAACCGAACAAGAGCTGCTAAAGCTTGTACGTAAAGATCTTTCAATATTTATAGGACAAGATATTTATGATATCGATTCAGACTCTCAATTTGCTCGGAAGCTATTGGAAAAAAAAGTATATAAAAATATATCCGGTCAGGATTACACCATTGATATTAAAACCGTTCTGTTAATTGAAAACACCTTGCAAGTTTGGATGACAGTGAGAAAGTATACACCTCCTCCTAGCTAAAGCTATATTGTTCTAAAAATAATTTTACTTACTGGTAAATTATGTTACACTAATTTTATTACATAATGTTGAAAGGAAGATTCAACCGTGCTAGAAGCCATTACATTATTTTTAGCTTTAGCTTCGTTAGGTGTATCTTTTGTTTTCGGAATAAAATGGCGAAGGGAAAATAATAATCTCATAAAAGAAATGATTAAAAGCAAGCAAAATATTAGTATGGGGATTATGTCATTGCTTATTGCGTTATACTTTTGCTTCAATATAACAAGCTTTACCTTTAATCTTCGATTAGTGGTTACAATTGCTATGTTTGCAATTGGTTTTTTAAATACAGTGCAAGGCGTTCGTATGTATCGTCACTATATAAAACAGCTACCTGCAAAAACTTAAGCCTTTCACTTATACATTTAGCCCTCTGTAATCATTACAGAGGGCTTTTTATATTTATTATGCTTATATGAATTAAGGATCAATAATTTGGGCAGTTAACATTCCTCTAGCTGATAAACCTTGATCAGTAATAATGGAAATCTCTATTTTTGCAACCATCCTACTTAATTCTAGTGGCTTAGCCTCTACCTTTATTTCAGATTCTATGGAAATGGGCTTTAAGAAATACGTATTAAAATGCTCAAGTAAAAAATCCCGCTTGTTAAATTCTCTTATTAAAGTTCTAGCTGCCTGAGACATTAATGTTGTTAATAAACCCTCAGAAGCCATCCCTAATGCACCCGACATTTGTGGTGTAATTTTGCCATAAAACGTAACGCTTACTTGCTCTTGATTAATGTCAGTATCGTGTAAAAAGCTTGTCCATATTTGATCCTCAAATGTATCACCAGATTCTGATTGCTTTCCTGCAAAGCGTAAGGCATCAAATACCTCCTGCTTAGTAACAACCGTCAGCAATCTTCTATGGCGATCTACTACTGGTAGCATATCGATACCTTCAAGAGACATCGTATGGACTGCTGAGGTAACTGTTATATTAGGAGCAGCTGTTATGGGATGCTTGGACATCACCTTATCAACGTTTACAGAGTCATCTATACCTATCGCATCTTTAGCTGTCATCATCCCTATTACTCGATTTCGCTCATCTAGCACTGGGAATTTTGCAGCACCCGTTTTAGCAAAAAGCTGATGAAAATCTCCAACGGTTTGTCCTTGCTTCATAACATCCGCTGGTTTAGAAAACGTAACGATATCTTCTAGTAAAATAATTTTACGTCGAATTAATCTATCATACATCGCACGATTGATCATGGATGCAACAGTATAGGAGTCATGTCGAGTTGAAATGATAGGTAGTGCTAAATCATTGGCTAGCTCGATTGTATGTTGTTCAGGCTCAAATCCACCTGTAATTAACACACCCGCTCCTTTTTCTAAGGCGTGCTCATATACATTAGCACGGTTACCAACAATAAGTAATGAGCCTTGATCAATGTAGTTTAGCATCGCATCAAGTTCCATCGCACCAATAACAAATTTATGAAGGCTTTTTTGTAGTCCATCAATACCGCCATATAAGCTACCCTCGACAATTTCAGCTACTTCACGATAAGTTAGCTGCTCGATACGCTCTTTTCGCTTTCGATCTATTCGTACAGTTCCGACTCGCTCCTTTGTGGATACTAAGCCTACTGCTTCTGCATCTTTAAAAGCTTTATATGCTGTACCTTCACTTACCTCTAACTCTTTTGCAATTGAACGAACCGATATTTTAGTTCCAATCGGTAGGCCTTCAATATATTGCATAATAAGATCGTGCTTAGTGAGCTGTTGAAGGGGATTATTAGTATGTTCAGACCTTTTGAAATCACCAATATGATTAGCTGGCATTTTGATCACCTCTTCTGCTCCTATTGTAACGTTACAACTCTATTTTTACCACATCACAGCAATATGCAAATTTTTGTTTTATTTTATGCTTGCATAGATTCATTTAAATATAACAAAGAACGATGCTTTATTATACATCGTTCTTATATGTATGCTATCCTGTTTGCTTTGCTCTTTCTTTAGCTCTTGCTTTCATTTGTTTTCTATTTAAGAGATTAATGACTGTTTGTTCCTGTTTAATTTTTCGCATACGTTTAATTTGTTGTAAGCGTTCCTTCTTTTCCTTCGACATTAAAATCATATTCCCATTCGCCGCCATAATGACTAAACAGATAACCGTCCATAAAACCCAGAACAGCTCACCTGCAGTAGAGCCTGAAAAGTTTAAATTGGGCATCGCAATGAAGAGCATAACAGAGGCTAGTCCAATATTAAAATAGGGCATTATTTTTTTAAACATCTTAATCTCCCCTTGTCTGATATTCATCACATTATATGCGGGCTATTGTCTTGATATGACTCAATAAACGCACCAACCCTATACAAATGTCATAGTATAGATTAATCATGACCATATGTCATGCCAATTTATTAGCAACAATAGAACGTGGAGGGAGTCTATAATTTATGCTCTTAGCATCTACTATTTCTATTCAAAGTAGCAATCAACTTGCTGACGATACGATTCTATTACCAGCCAAAATTGTAAAAAAGCAAAAAATAGAAGCCCATTTCATTTCCATTGTTGTCGGAACAAATCATTTTTTTGTAAAAGTTATTCCTTCTTCAAAAACAACGAAGTTAAGTATTAACCCTTATTTAGCGGAGAAGCTTTGCTTAACAACTGTGATTGAACACGATATTCCTTTACATTTTAAATATGACCGAAAAAATGCAGTTCTCCAACTAGGGCCTGTGCTCTCGATTTTAGTCAACCCAATAAAAGAAGGTACAATATTCCCATTTGGTAATATAACAGCTTTTGCTGAAGAGCTCTCTGAGGTGGCTAAAAAAAATGGTATTCTGCTTTATTTTGTTACAGCAGATGCACTTATGAATGCTCATGAGCTAGAGGGCTGGTTTTTCACTACACATTGGCAAAGGAAACGGCTTCCCTTTCCTAATGTCGTCTATAATCGAATCGCAACAAGAGCTATGGAGCAAAGTGAACAGGTTCAAATGTTTTTAAACACATTAAATAAGCTCAACATTCCTTATTTTAATTCTAGATTTTTCAACAAGGATGAGGTATTTAAGGCTTTAGAACAAGATTTAACCGCAGCAGCTATTCTTCCACAATCAGAGCTATTAACTCAATTAGAGCAAATAAAGCTGATGTTAAGAAAACATCATACCGTGTATATAAAACCAATTGACGGACGACTGGGTAAAGGAATATTTCGTATTCAATATGTATTAGACTCGGCAAAGTATAAGCTGGAGCAAGCCAATCAATCATTAGAGAAAGCAAAGTACTTTTCCACTTTTGATCGATTAATTACTCATTTAAAGCCAAAGCTAAGCAAACAAAAATATCAAATTCAACAAGGGATTAAGCTTATTCATATTAATCATAATCCAATAGATTTTCGAGTGCTTGTTCAGAAAAATGGCAAAGGGCAATGGACTGTAACGTCAATTGTTGCACGAACTGCTGCAGACAATGTTTTTGTTTCAAATATTGCTAAGGGTGGTGCCATTGGTACTGTTGCAAAAATATTACCCGATACCTCCTTATCATCTATGTATACCGCTGAGAGCTTAACTTTAGAGTTAAAAAAAAATGCCTTATTAATAGCCAAGGCATTCGAAGCTAATTTTTCGGCCGTTTTAGGTGAGCTTGGTATCGACTTAGCACTAGATGAAAACGGAAAAGTATGGCTATTAGAAATTAACGGTAAACCTTCAAAATTAACAAAAGCTAAGGTACAAACAGTAAAGATTCGTCCTTCAGTTAAAATGTTAATCGCTTATTCCTTATTTATAAGTGGGTTTAAAGAAAGAGAGCGATCAAAATGAATATCGGCATTGTTATTTCACCTTCACACTTAATTGTAAATCAATCGATACGCAAACAACTTCCTGAACCAATGTTCTATGAGCAATTAATTGAATATGGTCGGAAGCAGCACATTGACGTTTACGTATTTAGAGCGACTGACTTTAATAGTGAAAAAAATGGCTTAATGGGCTATTGCTTTGAGCATGGTCAATGGTCTAAGCAAAGTGTTCCACTTCCCGATATCATTATTGATCGAACCTTTCATTCTCATAAACTTATGTTTAAAAAACATGCACTCTATATGAATCAGCTTGAAAAGAAACATCGCTTTATATATTTCAATGCAAACCTACCAAACAAACTACAGGTATTTGAACAACTAAAGGGCATATTCCCTACTATTATTCCACCCTCTATGCAATACGAGCATTTTTTACAACTAGACAATGCATTAGATGAGTATAAAGCAGGTATTATCTTAAAACCTGTATCGGGCATGCACGGAAAAGGGATTGTACATGTCACAAAAAAAGATAGGCTTTACTGCATATTAGGGCGTCAATTAAATAATCAATTGATTTCAACTACTTTCTCAAGCAGTATAGCCTTTCAAAAATGGCTGCTGTACTTTCGTAAAAACCATGCCTATTTACTTCAACCATACTATCAATTTAGAACGGCAAACAATGAACCGTTTGATATTCGTGTCATGATGCAAAAAGATGGGAATGGAAAATGGAAGCTAAGCGGAAGTATGGCAAGAGTAGGAAATGAAAACAGCCTCACTTCAAATCTACATGGAGGCGGTAAAAGCTCACCTGTGTTTGAGGTGCTGAACAAACGCTTTGACAACGACAAGGCTGCACATTTACTTGACGAAATCCATATGATAAGTGGGCAAATTGTTGAGCAAATTGAAGCAAGCTTCGGTCGTTTTGGTGAACTAGCATTAGATTTTGGCATCAATGATTCGGGGAACATCTTTTTGCTGGAATGTAATAGCAAACCAGGTCGACAAGCATTTTTGAACGATAAAACGTCTACTGCCCCCGTTATAGAGCAGCCTATTCACTATGCACAATATTTATATCATCACTATATTCAAAACAAAAATGTTTATCACTATAAATCAACCTCAATCATTTAACAGGAGGTCAATAATGAAATTCACAGTATGTAATATTCACTTCACACAACAAACTAATAAACAGGTCTATATATCACAACAGCTCATTCAAGCTTGGAAACTTGATGTAGACGAACCGTTGTCAATTAAGCTAGGAAGCCAAGTTATAACTGCCACTATTAAACCATATAACAAAAGAGGGAAACATATTTTGCTTTCCAGCACAGTTAGACAACTATTGAATGTTCCTTTTTCCGGCAACACCAATGTAATCAAGCTAGGCAAAAATGAAATACAAATAGGTCCATTAGTCGGTATACTAACTGATCAATTTGGAGCGGTTGGTTCACCTTTTACTAGTCGATCATCATTTGTAAAACAGCTTATTCATTATGGCACTAAAATAGGCTATGTATTTGGCTTTACTCCAGATGATATTAACTGGGAAAACAAAACAGTCATAGGTCATTTTATTACGAGCAATGGCACTTGGTTTAGAAGAAAGGTTAATTTACCCGATGTCGTATATAATCGCCTTCCAAATCGAAGAAAAGAAGTAAGTGACGAAATGACGAAATTTCGCGAAAAGTTTATTCAGCATAAAATTCCGTTCTTTAACTGGAGCTTTCTAAATAAAAATGATGTCTATGCCCTACTTGATCAAGATCCAGAAGCACTCGCCCATATTCCAGAATCTCACCTAAATGTATCCGCCGAAAAAATGAAAGACATGCTGCATAAATATCGCTTTATATACTTTAAACCAAGTACAGGAAGTTTAGGTTACGGTATTTACCGTATTACCTACATTGCAAACAAGGGTTATTTTATACGCTATCGTTCGAATGAAAAAAACAATCTGCTTAAATTTGAAACCTTCGATAAAATGTATCGCCACTTGAAGCTAAAGGTAGGACGTAACTATTCTTCATATGTAGCTCAACAAGGGATTCGATTAATTGAATTGAATAGCTGTCCTGTTGATTTCCGTTTTCATATGCATAAGGACGGAAATAATAATTGGCAGGCAGTCGGAATTGGAGCTAAGCGGGCTGGTAGAGGTAGTGTAACAACGCATATGCGTAATGGTGGTAAATTGCTTACACCTTTACAGGCTTTACAATACACGTTTGGAAATAAAGCACAGCAAGTTCTTCAATATGCAAAAAATGTATCCATCTTATTATCAGAAGCGATTGAAAGAAATTATCCGCATAGAATTGGAGAATTAGGTCTTGATATCGGCATTGATGATCAGGGTCATGTATGGATGTTCGAGGCTAATGCTAAGCCAGGTCGATCTATATTTAAACATCCAGCTCTAAAAGAAGAAGGAAAAACGTCATTGCAGCATCTTTTAGAGCATTGTTTATATTTAAGTCAATTTCAAGGGGATGAGGTCAAATGAGTATCGCTACGGCAACAACACCGTCATTAAAAAAAAGCGAAACACCATTTATTTTAGCCATCCTTACTACAAAAAGTAAAACCGGGAAAGTAAAAGGGAACTTTGAAAATTTCAAAGATTTAACGATAACAGGGGCTAAAATGGGATTTAATGTTTACGTCCTTCCAATTGAAGATTTTGATGCGACGAAACAGCAGCAGCAGGGACTTATTTATGAAAAGAGTACTAATAAATGGATTCCCACCCTTATGCCGTTTCCCCATCTTATTTATAACCGAATTCCTTATCGACAGGATGAAGATAATAAACAGGTTAAGGAAAAAATCATTCACATCTCAAAACGTAAACGCGTTAAGTTATTTAACCCAACATTTTTCAATAAATGGCAATTATTTAGATGGTTAATGAAATCTTCAACAACTAGTAAATTTTTACCTGAAACTAAACGTTTACAAGCTCAATCGACTTTTAAAGCGATGCTTGATAAACATAACTTTCTATATTTAAAACCTGAAAGTGGTAAGGCTGGCAAAGGCATTATGACTGTAAGAGTAGAAGCACAGGAGCTTCTTCCCTATGCACTTAGCATTCAAAAAAATAAGGAAAGTAAAACCATTCGTTGTCATTCCTTTGAGAAGCTGTGGAAAAAAATAATACAGGAAAGTCAAAATACTGCATATATTGTGCAGCAGGCATTGAGCTTAATCAGTATAAAGGGCGTAGCTATGACTTACGTTTATTAATCCAAAAAAATCAGCTTGGAAAATGGGAGCTATCTGGCATGGGAGCTAGATTAGCTGGGCAATTAAGCATTACAACTCATGTACCTCGTGGAGGTAAAATAGAAAATCCTGTGAAGCTTCTACAGGATAGCTTTGGACAAAAACAGGCTACTATTATTTTGAAAAAGGTTGAAGAGGCTGCAATATTAATTGCTACTCAAATAGAGCAAGCAAGCGATGCCCTTTTAGCAGAAATGTCAATGGATGTAGGCGTAGATAAACATGGTGAGCTTTGGTTTTTTGAGGCTAATTCTAAACCAATGAAATTTGATGAGCCACATATTAGAAAAAAATCACTTCAACGCATTTTCCAATACGGTCAATTCTTACTAAAAAAATAGGATTGGAGCGTCCACTATGTTTATGCAGCAGCAAACTCAAAATTCTTGGAAAAAGCAACGTGCGAAAATATTAAACTTCATCTCACGCTACAGTGATAAAAGAATTGCAATTGCAACATTTAATAGTCTACGTCTGTTATCAAGTGAGCAGTTATTAGATGGTGATCAGGACGTTGCACCCGCAACTATATTGACGATGGTAGATCAAAAGCATTTAGTGGGTATAGCTTATTTTAATAATAATGAGCCAAAGCAATGTCTGATCGTCGTGCATCCATTAGCGAGAAAGAAAGGTGTAGGTGAACAGCTGTTCACCTCCCTTATCTCTCGTTACAAAGATTTTAGATGTTATGTCGCAATCGACAATATTAGTAGCTTAAAGCTATGTTTCAAATCAGGCCTACACGCTGTATCCTTAAGTAAAGGTCCAACAGGCAAACCGACACTATGCTTCGAAAGGAGTCAGGAGCATGTCACGGAAGCAAATCGGAATTCTAACCCTATACTTGAACGAGAGAAAAGTAATTGAAGAAATTAAAATTTATCAAGAAATGAGTAGAATTGCAGCCAAAATGGGGGTAGAGCTTATCGTTTTTACGCCTGAGGATGTGAATAGAGGACATTCACAAGTATACGCTTATATTTATGATACGGCAGCAAAAGTATGGCGCAGAAAATGGATACCTATTCCTACTTATATTTTTGATCGTTGCCGATTTCAAAAAACATATCGTATGCAACTACTCAATGAATTTAAAGCCAAGCATCCAGAAATAAAATTTTTCAATCGTCCACTCGGCAACAAATGGAGTGTGCATAAAAAAATTCAGGAGCATCCGCTGCTAGTAGATTATTTACCTGACACAATCCAGTATCAAGGCATCTCAAGCATTTTTAAAATGCTAAAGAAATATCCATTAATATATGTTAAGCCGATTAATGGAACTGGTGGCCGTGGCATTATAAGAATTGAAAAGAAAGGCTCAGATTACGTAGCTATTTCTGGTCGAGATTTAAACCGAAAAATTATTCACGAGCAAACCGTTAAGCTTAGTCAACTTGCTAATTACTTAGTAAAGTGGAAGCTCCATCAAATAAAGTATATCGTACAGCAAGGTATTATGCTTGTTTTACCAAATGGGAGAGTTCATGATTATCGTGTACTTGTACAAAAAAATAGTCATGGTGAGTGGGAAATTTCAGGGGCAGCAGGTAGAGTTGGAGCACTATATAGTGTTACTGCTAATTTACATGGTGGTGGCTCTGCATTGCCTATGGATGAGCTGTTATACCATTTTATTAATAATAAAAGTACAATAGCAGAAATTAAAAGTGAATTAAGCTCAATGTGTGTTCAGCTATGTACCTATTTGGAGGATTTGGCTGGGTCACTTTATGAATTAGCAGTTGACATTGCAATAGATAAGGACGGTAAAATATGGATTATAGAAATTAATCCTAAGCCTGCTCGTGAAGTTTTTAAACAGATTGGTGATAAGCAAACGTATGTAAAAGCGATAAGAAGACCGCTAGAATACGCAATATATAAACTAGGAATCAAAATGTAATAAAACGGCTCTATTGTAACTTCAAAACAATAGAGCCGTTTTATTGTAATTGGATTGAATTATTATGAGTTGTATGGCATGATATTTTCTAGTAGATAGAGAAAGGAACGAATAAATGAACAAATGGATGTTTAGACAGCTTACTGAGCTTACGTCTCGAAAATGGATATCCAGGATGACTGGTTCATTTGCCCAGTCGTCTGCTAGTAAAGTATTGATTGCTCGATTTGCCAAATTATATCAAATAAACATAGACGAAGCAGAAAAACAATTATCTGAATATCATTCTTTAAATGAGTTTTTTACTCGCCGCTTAAAGCAAGGTGCTAGACCAATTATTGAAGATACCCAGTCTATTATTTCACCTGTTGATGCATTAATAACAAGCTGTGGCAAAATAACAGATCATATGCTCTTAAATGTAAAGGGACAATCCTATTCTGTTCGTGATTTGCTTCAATCAGAACAAAATGCTCAGCGCTTTAATGATGGTTATTTTTACGTCCTTTATTTAAGTCCAACTGACTATCATCGAATTCATACACCAATAGCAGGTAAAATAATTGAAAGAAAGCACTTATTAGGTAAAGTTTATCCCGTCAACGATGCTAGTATGACGATGATGTCTCAGGTACTTAATCGAAATGAGCGATTAATTACATATATTGAGCATGAGAACCATACACAAGTAGCAGTCGTTAAGGTAGGGGCATTAAATGTGAGTAGTATAAAATATGTAGATGAACAGCAGCAATTTTGCAATAAAGGCGATGAGCTAGCATATTTTGAGTTTGGCTCAACCGTTGTATTATTATTTGAAGCAAATAGCTTTATTCCAGCAGCTGAAGCTACAATTAATACTCGTATTAAAATGGGAGAAAAACTTGGCTCTTATAGCTTATAAATTCAATAAAAAAGCATTGTCTATGTGCAATTATCGCAAATAGACAATGCTTTTTTTATCTAATCTCAGATGGATTTTTACCTGTATACTGCTTAAACTGACGACTAAAGAAAAATATATCGCGATAGCCTAATGCATCAGCTACCTCAGTTACATTCATCCCTGCATGCGTTAATAAATATTGAGCACGATCAATACGAGTTCTAATCATATAGGTTTGTACGCTCATGCCTAAAACCTCTCTAAATTTCATAGAGAAGTAACGTGGAGAAAGCTGTGCACGCATCGCTAAATCCTCAACACGGTGAGCAACACTAGGATTTTGTCTAATAAAATTCGCCACCTCATGAATAGACTCAGTAAGCTGGTTACTTGCCTTCTTCTCAGTTGGTGTTTGGAAATCCGCTCTTAATAAATGTATCATAATTTGTTTTAAAACAAGCTTTGCTTCCTCATCTGCAGCAAACGTTTGAATTAAAAATAAACGAACATAACGAGATAATAAAAATTCAAAATCAATAGTATCGTGTAGTACACGGTAGCGTTTTGGAATAACTTCAACATTTTCCTCAGTACCAAAATGGATATAGGTTAAAACGAGTGGTTTTTGTGGATTATGCGTCGCACTAGTATAGTCGCCTGGTCGAAATAAAAAGCAACTACCTGGACCAACCTCATAATGCACACCATTAACCTCTACATCCCCTTCACCACTCCAAACGTAGAATAGATCAAAATTAGGCATTGGTTTTTCTCTTCTTGCCCATCTCCAGCCTGGTTCACACACTATTTTTGCAAAAGCAGGTTTTAATATTAATTTATCAGGTGATATATCCAGCATTTTTCGACCACTCCTACTGTAATGTTTCCTATCATATAATATTTATTTCACGAAAACACTATGCATTTTGTGCAAATAAATTATACTCCTTCTTCTAATTATATCTCACTTTTTCAAACGTTCAACAAAAAATCTTACATTAGTAAAAAACGTTCATAAAAATTTAACACTCTAATAGTAGTAATGAGCATTTAATGCTATAATAGCAGATGATTGCAGTAACAAAATAATGTTGATTTCGGAAGGATGGAGTATTGTCCATGAACCCTATAGCTCAGCAACTTAATGAGACGTTACAACAAGAAACACCTATTGTTTACAATATGTTATCTCGATTAGGCCAATCTATTTATTTTCCTAAAGAAGGTATTCTTAGCCAATCAGCTGAAGCAAAGGCTAAAGCCCATAAATATAATGCAACAATCGGTATTGCAACAGAAAATGGACAGCCAATGCATTTAAAAGTGATTCAAGATACTCTATCTGCTTACGATCCTAAGGATCTATATGAGTATGCTCCACCAGCTGGTAAGCCACAACTTCGTCAAGCATGGAAAGAAAAATTGTATACAGATAATCCATCTTTAAAGCAAACTAAAGCACATATAAGTTTACCAATTGTGACAAATGCTTTAACACATGGTTTAAGTATAGTCGCTGATTTATTTGTTGATGAAAACGATGCTGTTATTATCCCTAATAAAAACTGGGAAAACTACGAATTAACATTCTCAATACGCCGTGGAGCTACAATTGTTGAGTATCCATTATATACAAATGATATGCGTTTTAACGCTGAAGGCTTAAAAGAAGCTCTATTAGCTCAAAAAAATAGTGGCAAAGCGATCGTCATTCTGAACTTTCCAAATAATCCAACAGGCTACACACCTTCAATAGAAGATGCTGAAGCGATTGTTGCTGCATTAAAGGAAGCTGCTGAGGCAGGCATTAAAATAGTTGCTGTATCTGACGATGCATACTTTGGTTTATTTTTTGAAGACTCAATAAAAGAATCTTTATTTACTAAATTCTCTGATTTACATGAAAATATTTTGGCAATCAAAATTGATGGTGCAACAAAAGAAGAGTTTGTTTGGGGCTTCCGTGTAGGCTTTATCACATACGCGTCACAATCAGAAGCCGCTCTAGCAGCACTTGAACAAAAAACGATTGGTATTATTCGTTCTACCATATCAAGTGGTCCATTGCCATCACAAACATTCGTTTTACATGCTTTAAACTCCCCAGAATATGAGGCTCAAAAGGCAGAAAAATTCGAAGTGATGAAAGAACGAGCTAATATTGTAAAAACATTATTAGATAGTGGTAAGTATGGCGACACGCTTTCCTATTATCCATTTAATTCTGGCTACTTTATGTGCTTAAAGTTAAATGATGTATCTGCTGAGTCCGTTCGTCAATATCTGTTAAACGAGTATGGTATCGGAACAATTGCACTAGGTGAAACAGATTTGCGTGTAGCCTTCTCATGTATAGAGGCTAATCAGCTAGAATCATTGTTCGATAGCATTTATGAAGCAGTAAAACAATTAACTAAATAAACACAAACGGGAAAATGCAGCGGCATTTTCCCGTTTTTTATTTAATAAGCTTTTTAACTCGACTTCGAATAACTAGCATCCTCCACAATACGATTACGAGCATAGCTATAGCAAATTGACCAACCAATTGCCAATTTCCTACCATCATAAATGGAGTAGTAGGCAGTAGGGTAAATATTATAGCTGCTACTAGTAATAGCCTAAATTCGATTGACGTCATCTGCTTATGTTGCTTTGTAAGTGGAATCGGATAAATGTTTTGCCAAACACTATGCTGGTGAATTTGTCTGAGTGTAGACACTTGAACAGCATTCATCGCCATAAACATAACAGCAAAAAACATCGCAGCATAGCCATCCCATAGCATCGTATTTGCCATGATAAAAGCGATAATACAACCAACAACTAAGTTTCTTATATAGATTCCACCAACTTCAGAGCGTGCAAACGTTAAGTAATGTAAAAAAGAAAACGTGTTGGTACGTGTAAATTTAATATTGTGAGCAAATTGAGCTAAATATTGACGTTTTTTTGTAACAGATTGAATATGTGGCACATCAACAAATAAATTTAAAAATCTATATGTTCGATGTACTTTTCTTTGCTCATCTTCAATAAGCTGCTGCCAGTTAAAAAACTGATTTAGCTGCTTATTTATATATAAATAATGGATAACTAGTAATATACTTAGCATGACGTACGATACCAATACAGAGTACTCGAAAATGAAATAGACACCTAAAAATGACACAAAATAAATTATAGACTTCATCGTATACATTAAAGCTTTATTTGTTAATGAGCTTAGATTGTATGAAATATGGTAAATAACATTTTTTGCTACTACGCTGTACAGTATAATATATAATTTCGCTTCATCATCATAAGCTCGTAATATAAAGAATGATAGTACAACGACAACAACTGTAATAATTAAGCTTATTAAGTAGCCACGTCTACTACAAAATCTTATGTATTCCTGCATCGCTTGTTGCTTTGGCATCAAATATATAACATCCGCAGGCTTTAACCAGCTTCTAAAAGGTGAATAGATGAATGATAAACCAATAACGAAAGTAAGTACAATGTCATATGGGAATTGCTCAGGTGTATACTTTAGAAGCTTGAAATACTGATCAATAAAAACAATTACAGCTAAACTGATCACGAGTAAAAGACCTGATTGAGCTATATAGCGTATATAGGGCAATATTGACTGAAGGCTTGCTTTCTTACGCGATAAATATAACTCATGTGGGTTAAACAACATCCTCGCTCTCCCCTTCAGCAATAAAATGGTAGAAAGCTTCTTCTAAATTATTTATTTGCCCATTAAATGAACGAGTAGCATCAGCAATAATTTGCTCTACTGTCCCTTGCACGAGCACTTCACCCTTATGCATTAATATAATGCCGTCGCAAAACTGCTCAACTGTCGATAAAATATGTGAACTCATTAAAATTGCTGTACCTTCATTTTTTAATTGGACAAGCTGCTTAAGCAATGAGCGGATTCCTAGTGGGTCTAAGCCCAAAAATGGTTCATCGATAATAAGCAGCTTCGGCTTAGCCATTAAAGCACTCATAATCATCACTTTTTGCTTCATGCCTTTAGATAAATGAGAGGTAAGTATATTGCGCTTTTCAGTCATTCTATATCGCTTAAGCAACCCTTCGAGCTCCTGTTTATAGTTTGACTCTTTAACATCATATGCCATTGCTGTCATTTTTAAATGCTCTTCGACGGTCATTTCTTCATAAAGTATAGGAGACTCAGGTACATAAGCTAGACTTGAACGATAAGTATGACTATCGTCTGCTAATGTTTTTCCTAATATATAGACCTTTCCACTTTGTGGCTTCATTAGTCCAAGAATATGTTTAATCGTTGTACTCTTTCCGGCTCCATTTAGTCCAATTAAACCTATAAGCTGACCTTTACCTATCGAAAAGCTTAATTGCTTAATAATCGCTTTTCTAGGATGATAGCCCCCTGAAAGCTCTTCAACTTGCAACACAGCATCCATACTGTCCCTCCACCTTCCAAATCATTACTAATAGTTTATCAAAACACTATTCACAAAACAACAAAAGTGCATGCTGGCCACTATCAGATAACCGTAACGGTTAGCCTCATCGTAGACTACATACACCTTTATATTAAGTGCTATTGCTGCTCTCTTTTAGCCTTTAGCCACTTTGGAGCACCTTTATCTTTACTATTTTTCTTTATCTTCTTTTGCGGCTTGTTACTATCTAGCTTATCTTTTTTCTTAACAGTAGCCTTAGCCTGCTCAGCAGCAATTTGATTGACTGGAGCTTGCTTTTTATTATAGTCAGCCTCACTACGTTTTGTGGTAGGCTCAGCCTGAACACGCTTTGAATTGTGACCTTTTTGTTCAGCCTTATTTACTTCGCGGATGCGAACTGGAGCTGAAGTAGGTTTACTTTTTTGAGCTTGCACACCAGACTTCCCCTTTAATTTTACTGCCTCATTAATTTGGTCTTCATTTAATAGTTGACCATGGAAGAAGTGTCTTTGCTCTATCTTGATTTTCAATTGCTTTTGGAATTTATTAATAATAAATTTTTCTTGTTCTGTAATTAAGGAAATAACTACCCCTTGCTTACCCATACGACCTGTACGCCCAGCACGATGGACATAATGATCAGAATCTATTGCAGGTTCAAGTTGAATGACGAGTGGTAAATCTTGAATATCGATTCCACGTGCCGTTACATCTGTCGATAAAACAGCATCAAGCTTACCTTCTTTAAATTGTGCTAATGTATTGGCACGCACTTGCTTATCAGCATCACCGTACAGTGCTTCTACTTTAAAGCCTTCGTACTTTAGCTTTGACTCCCAGTTTGCAATTTGGTTTGTATCATTAATAAATACAAGCGCAGGTTGCTTTTCAAACATACGTAATAAACGACGAACTGAATCTAACTTATTTCTTAATTCAGTTACGATATAATAATGATCGATGGTCGGTGCTACTTGATGCTCAGGTGTAACGTACAACCTTTGTAAAGTCTCCTTATTTGTCCATCTTCCTTCATATCTAACCATGATTTCAGGATAGGTAGCGGAGAAAAATGCCGTTTGGCGATATTTATTTACAGCAAATAATAAATCCTCTATCTCCTTTTTAGAGCCTAATTCAAATATTTGATCGGCTTCATCTAGGATTAAAAACTTCACCTGCTGTAAGCGCAATTTTTTATTACGCACCAATTCATACATACGTCCAGGCGTACCCACAACAAGATGTGGGTTTTGCTTTAACTTCTCTACTTGTCGAGAAACAGCAGCACCACCAATTAATTGCTGTGATTTTACTCCAAGCGGAGCACCATATTGCTCTGCTACTCGTAAAATTTGCATTGCTAGCTCTTGAGTTGGGGCGATAATAGCAGCTTGAATAGCCTTTTGCTCAATATTAATTTTTTGTAAAATAGGGAGCAAAAAGGCTAATGTTTTACCCGATCCTGTTTGTGACTTAACTGCGATATCTTTTCCTTCAAAAAAAAGCGGTATCGCTTGCTTTTGTACATCAGTCGGTTCTACTATGCCGTTCTCTATTAGTGTTTGACTTAAAACTTCATTTAAACCTAATTTTAACCATTGTTCCATCTTTAATATGTACCTCACTCAATAGCGTTCTTTTATTTTTTGTTTAACAGGTGACCAAACCATCTATCAATGAATCTCGGACATAAATTGTACAGTTTAAGTGCTGCACCTGAAAGGGCAGGAATATTAATCTCTGCTTTTTTATTATGTATAAGTTTAATAATTTTTTGCGCAACCTTATTCGGATTAAGCATCATAAAGTCTATATTTTTTACATATGTGCCTTCTTTATCTGCTATATCGAAAAACGGAGTTTTAATAGGCCCAGGATTTACAGCTGATACAGTAATACCTGTACCTCTTAATTCCATTCTAAGTGAATTAGTAAAGCCTAATACTGCATGCTTTGTCGCAGCATAAGAGGTCGATTTAGCATTCCCAATAAGCCCTGCAAGTGAAGCTATATTGACAATATGCCCTGCTTTTTGCTTTTTCATCACTGGTAATACAGCTTTTGTACAGCGTATTAGGCCTAAATAATTCGTATTAATCATCGTTTGGTAATCAACCATATCGAGCTGGTCTATTGTGGCAAATACACCATAGCCTGCATTGTTAATCAATATATCTATTTTATCATATTTATGTAGTATAGTATCGAATACTTCATTAACTGAATCATCATGCTGAACATCCATAACATAGCCATCATGCCCTGCTGAAATTAGCTCTAGCTGTGTTAACACCTGCTGTAGTCGTTTTTTATCACGACCTGTAATAATAACTTTAGCACCTTGCTTTGCGATTAAGAGAGCAAGTTCCTTGCCAAGCCCACTTGTAGCACCAGTTATGACTACTACCTTATTTGTTAACATCCGCAAAAAGACTCCTTTATATAAAAAAGCTCCCATACTGGGAGCCTATTATTATGATACTAACACTTGAATATCAAGTTGTCCAATACCTTCCATAATTAAGGGAACAGTTAATGCTTTAGCTTCAGGAAATCCCGCTGCCTGTGCCAGTTCTACAATTCTTGGTGGTGTGATGTCTACACTCATTCCTTGATTGTACATAATAGTGCTCGCATTACCACTAATCATGTTACTTAACTCAGAAATTGCACTTTTACCCATTTCATCCATTTCAGAAATAGCAAAACCGCCCATCATCGCTGAAACAATTTTTAGTGCCACATCCTCATGTATACCAAAAATTATATTGCCATTAAGCTGCCCGTTCAAACCAATATGAATCCATATATTTTCCTCTACAAATTTAACATCCTTCACACTAATTTGACCAGTTGAGGGACGAATTTGCACCACTTGTTCAATAACGTTCATTGCTGACTCTAAAAAAGGATTAATGTATTCTGCTTGCACGGAGTTTCGCTCCTCTCTAAACGAATGACTTCGGTATCATTAATATTGTTAATATTATACTAAATTCCTAGTCACAAGTATACCAAAATTTGAAACTTGATACCTACGAACTATATAAACTTGATTTTATTCGACATATAACTACAACTTACAACTAGGGTTTTAAGCCTAAGCCTTGAATTTTATTCGTTACACCATTCAATCAGATAGTTCTTTATACCCAATTAATATACTGAATAATGTCGTATATTTAGCTTACTTTTTTATAAGTTTAGCTAAACTACCAAACTCTAATAGCTCAAATTGTGCAAGAACCTTCTGTTCGTCATAGCACCAGCTACAATGCTTATCTTCAAGCTCCTCAATCGGCGAGCTACAATTAATAGTCGCTAATTTACGAGATAGATGAAGCATGTCTATATGCTCTTCGATTTTAGTTCTAATAGGTTTAGTAAGCTCATCTAGATGAGCTAGTAGTCCTTCTATACTTCCATATTGCTGAATAAGCTTGTAGGCTGTTTTTTCACCGATCCCCTTTACGCCAGGATAGTTATCAGCTGTATCTCCCATTAATGCTTTAACATCAATAATTTGTGTAGGTGTTAACTGCTTTTCTTCATAGAGTGAATCTAGTGTATAAAGCTGGTAATTACCAAGCCCTTTTTTCATTATTGCAATATGAATATGATCATCTATAAGCTGTAGCATATCATGATCTCCTGTCACAACAACGACGTCATGACCTTGCTGACTAAATCTTTTAGCAATTGTTCCGATACAATCATCAGCTTCAAAGCCTACTATACCAATATTAGGCACATCAAAGCTATCAACAACCTCTTTTACAAGATCAAATTGTGGTACTAAATCCTCGGGTGCAGCTGGTCTATTTGCTTTATAGTCTTTATAATCTTCCGTTCTAAATGTTTTTGATCCCATATCCCAAAAACAAATGACATGAGTAGGATTATAGGTTTCTATTGCATTCATAAAATAACGAACAAAGCCATGAACCCCATTGACAGGCAATCCTTCAGACGTTCTTCTAATTTTGCCGGTAAATGACGTAGCAAAATAAGCTCTAAATAATATCGCCATTCCATCTACCAATAAATATTTACGCATATGACACACCCTAACTTCACTTATTATTTATAAATCTACCGATTCGTGTAGCTGCTTCTATTAATCTAGCTTCCTCTTCAACTAAAGCTATTCTTATATATCCTTCTCCTGCTGGACCAAATGCATCGCCAGGTATAACGACAACGCCTGTTTCCTCAAGGAGTTGTTTGCTAAACTGTCTTGAGGTCCACTTTACATTTTGACTATTTGGAAGCTTTAGCCATACAAACATTGTTGCTTTTGGAGGAGGAGCAACCCAACCAGCTTCAGCAAGAGCATTCATAAATGCATCTCGTCGTTGTTTATACACATCCGATGCTTTAACAAATTGCGGATTAAACATTGCTTCCTGTAAGGCTACAATGCCTGCTTGTTGTATAGGTGTAAATACACCAAAGTCGATATTGTTTTTAAGTGTTGCAAGTGATTGAATAAGCTCTTCATTGCCTACTATAAATCCAATTCGACACCCTGCCATATTAAATGATTTTGATAAGGAATGTAGCTCAATAGCTATCTCTTTAGCTCCTTCAACCTGCAAAATACTAGGTGGCTTCTCCTTTTCATCATACCCCATCTCAGAGTATGCTAAATCATGAACAACAACTATATTATGACGTCTAGCAAAAGAAATTACATCCTCAAAAAATTGTAAATTAGCAACAGCAGTTAAAGGATTGTTAGGATAATTGAGTATCATAAATGATGTCTTATCTAAAATTTCTTCTGGAATAGACTCTAGATTTGGTAAATAATCATGTTCTTCAAGTAGTGGGATATGGTAAGGCTCAATCCCTGCAAGTGCTAATGAGCCTGCATAAATCGGATAACCTGGGTCAGGTAGTATTGCAATAGAGCCACGCTCTGCTATCGCCATTGCTAAATGAGCTAGTCCATCTTGTGAACCTGATAAAACGACTAACTCTGTTAGTGGATTAATCGTTACGCCAAATCGATATTGCATCCATAGCGCAGCTTGTGAGCGAAATGGTAAACCTAGTGAAGTGGCAGGATAGGCGTACTGATCAGCCTCTAGCACTGCATTAGCTAATGCTTGTCTAACAGCCAATGAAGGGGCTTGATCTGGGCTACCGATGCTTAAATCAATAACATCATGGCCAGCCTCTATACTTGCTCGCTTCCAGCTTGAAACCTCCGAAAAAATAGAAGAACCTAACTGCTTAACGATAGCAGATTGTCTTGTCTTAATATTATTCAACAGCTTCCCCCCATACTTGTGCATACTGCGCTGGTTTAAATCCAACTGTCACTTTTTCACCATCAGTTGCAATCGGTCGTTTTATTAATCGTCCGTTGCTCGCTAATAAAGTATATTTCTCGTCCTCTGTCATTGATGGTAGCTGATCCTTTAAGTTTTGCTCCTTGTATACTTCACCCGAGGTATTAAAAAACTTTTTTAATTCTAACCCACTTAACCTAACAAGCTCCTTTAGCTCCTTCGCTGTAGGTGGCTGTTCAAAGATAGGAATTTGCTCTACATCATAGCCTTCTGCTTTTAACCATTTAACTGCATTACGGCATGTTCCACATTTGTTATATTCATATATTTTTATTGACTTCATTGTTTTTCTCCTTTGCTCTTTCTATAAGCTCATTCATATCATGGGGAAGTTTCGCATTAAATGTTAAGACCTGCTTTGTTAGAGGATGTCGTAATGTAAGCTGAAATGCATGTAGTGCTTGTCTAGGAAATTGTAATGCTTGCTCCTGCGATTTGAAGGCTTGGCTAAAATAAAATGTGTCTCCGATTAAGGGATGTCCATAAGCATGCATATGGACTCTAATTTGATGAGTTCTACCTGTATATAGCTTGAGCTGAACGACGCTTAGCTCTATATCAATTCCCTCTTGTGTATTTTCAATAGTAAGCTGCTGTAAGCAGGTCACTCCTGTTTTGGCATATTGTCCATCTTCTCTTACGATACGTAGATGTGGGGTGTGTGGATCACGCTCTATCGCAGCTTCAATATCAAATGATTGTGGTTCTACATGTCCATGTACAAGTGCGATATACCTTTTATCCATTAAACCATCCTGCATTTGATCTGATAACTGCTGATGAATGTATCCATTTTTTGCAATGACAACAATGCCTGAGGTATCCTCATCTAATCGATGTATCGGTCTAAACCTATATCTTTCATTTTTTTGCTGCCAATAATAAACAACTCCATTAGCTAAAGTACCTGAATAATGGCCATGAGTAGGATGAACAATCAAATTAGGTGGCTTATTTATAACTAGTAAGCTCTCATCCTCAAAAATTATCTCAAGCGGCATTGACTCTGCTTCGATATGCTCTGACGTTTCTCTTTCCATACGTAAGCGTACAACCTCACCTTTTTCTACTGGTGCAGATATATAGACGCGCTCTTCATTTATTGTAAGACCGTACTCCGTCAGTCTTGCTTGTGCTAGTAACTTACTGGACACCTGAAAATGTCTGACTAAAACATCTCTTACCGTTTTACCATCATCCTCTTCATCTGCTTCGACGGCTAAAGGTGGGTAATATTGAGCCAATAATGCTTTATTTTCTTCTTTTCCGAACTTAACAGCAGACGGCTGATTTTTATTTACTCTGCCTGTCCATACTTTATTCATTTTATTTCTTCCCTTTAAACACAATTGCACTTCGTTCGTAGCAAACATCATCTACTTTTAAGCTATCATTTGCTTTACGAGCAGCGACAAAGAAATAATCAGATAAACGATTTATATACTGCATAACATATTCATTTAGTTCATGCTTTTCGAATGCAGTAACAATACGTCGTTCAGCTCGTCTGCATACGGTACGACATATATGTAATTGTGCTGATAAGGTTGAACCCCCTGGTAGAATAAATTTTTCTAGTGGAGAGGTTTCTGCTGTCAGTTGATCAATCCAGTCTTCAAGCTGTTCAATCATCGAAAGCCCTACTTTAAAGGGCTGACCAGGTTGCGCATAGGCTAGGTCTGCCCCACAATCAAATAGCTCATGCATAATACACTCTAGCTGTGTTGCTAAATGTTCAGTAAGTGAATTCTGTTTAGCTATAGCATGAGCCAAACCAACAAAGCTATTAAGCTCATCTAATTCGCCATATGCTTCGACTCTACAATCTGTTTTGCTTACTCGACCACCGATTAAAGAGGTAAATCCTTTATCTCCACCTTTAGTGTAAAGCTTCATAGACATCTCTCCTTTTACAAAGATAGGCCCGACGCAAATGTCAGGCCCATTACATACATTATGATTGTTTAAGTTTGTTTACGAAATTGCCTATACGATCTATTGCTTCAGTTAAGGCAGACACGCTAGTTGCATACGAGCAACGTAAATGTCCTTCTCCACCTAAACCAAATACATTTCCAGGAACTGCAGCTACACCCGCTTCCTCAAGTAAACGAGCAGCAAATTCTTCACTCGTTAAGCCAGTAGAAGCAATAGAAGGAAAGGCATAAAATGCACCTTGCGGCTCATGACACTCTAAACCAATCTCTCTAAAGCCTTTTACAACGAGACGTCGGCGTTGATTGTATGAATCAATCATTTTATCCTTTTCCTCAAGTCCATTAGTTAGTGCTTCAAGTGCTGCGTATTGTGACATGCTTGGTGCACACATCACCGTATATTGATGAATTTTTAACATTGCACTAATAAAATCAGGATGACCACAAGCATAGCCTAAACGCCAACCTGTCATAGCAAATGCTTTTGCAAATCCACTTACTAAAATTGTACGATCCTTCATGCCAGGTAATGTTGCAAAGCTTACATGCTTTGTGCCATACGTTAATTCAGCATAAATTTCATCGCTAATAACAATTAAGTCTTTTTCTTCTACAATTTTAGCAATTGGCTCCCAATCCTCATAAGTCATAATGCCACCAGTAGGATTGCTTGGATAGCATAAAATAAGCACTTTAGATTTAGGAGTAATCGCCTTTAATAAACTGTCAGCTGTAAGCTTGAAATTGTCTTTAGCATATGTTTCAATCCCTACTGAAACCCCGCCACTTAAAACAGTTATAGGTGAATATGATATATAACAAGGCTCAGGAATTAATATCTCATCTCCTGGGGAAATTAACGCTCTTAACGCTAAGTCAATCGCTTCACTTCCACCAACCGTTACTAAAATTTCTTTATCAGGCTCATAACCAACATCAAAGTTTGAATATAAATAATTTGAAATAGCTTCACGCAATTCGATTAGACCAGCGTTTGAAGTATATTGTGTTTTGCCACGCTCAAGTGACATAACCGCAGCTTCGCGCACATGCCAAGGTGTAACAAAGTCTGGTTCACCTACACCTAAAGTTATAACATCTTTACGAGTGCTTACTAAATCAAAAAAACGACGAATACCTGATGGTTTAATGTCTCGAACACTTTCGTTGAGATAGCTGTTCATTGATTTTTGTTGCACAGCTTCGGATAATTGAAGCGAAGCTTCTCTTATCATCACATTCACCTTCTTAGTTTTATGGAGACACGCTCATACGGTGGTCACTTTCATATTCCGCAAAGATAATGCCATCCTGTTTATATTTTTTTAGAATAAAATATGTTTTAGTAGAAAGAACTGCTTCTATTGTCGATAATTTATTTGAAACAAAGGAAGCAACTTCTTTTAGGCTGTTACCTTCGATTTCTACCTGTAAATCATATGCACCAGACATTAAGTAAAGTGACTTAACCTCTGGGTGTAAATAAATCATCTCTGCAATACGATCAAAGCCACGTCCACGTTCCGGTGTAATTTGCACTTCAATTAAAGCAGTAACTTGCTCATCATGCAGTTTACTCCAATTCACGATTGTGGCGTATTTAACTATAACATGATCCTTCTCCATGGCGGCGATAGCCTCATTTACCTCAGTGACTGGAACGTCAAGCATTGTGGCGATAAGCTCAGGCTTCGTTCTGGCATCTTCTTGCAGTAACGCTAAAACTTTTAATTGAAATTCAGATAAACCTGTCATGAACATACTCCTTCCCACATATGTGGTATATAGCTTTATAGCTATGTACGTTATTTTACACCGAATATATAGGAACTGCAAAGGAAAAAGTCATTTTTGTGAAAATGTTGGCCTCTTTTTAATGTAGGATAAGAAATTTACTCTTTTTTCATGCATCTTCATAAAAAAACAGCTACTCATTTTTAAAGAGTAGCTGTTTTTCTAGTCAGACACGTTAAATTAAACATGAATAACTTGAACGTTAGTGGCTAATATAGTTTTTGCTATCCATTACAATTTTCTTATGAAGTAATCGAAGATGAGCTCTGTGTACTTGCTGTACCAGATTGACCTATCATTTGCTGATGCTGAGCTAAGAAAGCATTTAGCTGCTGCTCCGTTTGTTTGTATGCATCAACTTGTTGCTTAATGCTTTGCTGTGGTGCAACTAATGGCTGGTCGTATAGCTGTGACGCTTTCATCGCATAAAACAATTTACCTTGTGACGTTAAGGCTGTGTTTAATAGCTGAGTAAACATAGCTCTTACATCAGGACAAGAAGACTCAGTAGCAGCCGTAGCATATTCACGTACAACTCGTTTTAAATCGCCAATAAGAGTACTAGCGACATCTTCCTCTGTTAATATTACATTTGAATTTTGACCTGTCATACATTATCCCTCCCAATCCAACATTAGTTTAACGTTTGTGGTGCAATTGTTTGATGCTGTTCAATTGCATTTAATAACGTTTTATAGCTGTTTCGATGGTTCTGAATAATCTCTTGACAGCAACTCGTCAATTCAGGATGCGTACTTTGACTGACTACCAGTGTCGCTTGCTTTAAAAGCAAATCCTCATTTGACATTGAATCAATCGCATACTCTAACTCTTTACATGTCAATTGCTCCATAAAGTCAGCTCCTTATTTAAAATATGAGACGAGTTTAGTCTTACCTTATAATCAAATCATATTCTAAAAAGGGCTAGCAAATAATTACACTTCAAATACTCCCGTGCTTAAATATCGTTCTCCTGTATCTGGAGCAATACATACTACTCGTTTACCTGTACCTAGACGCTTTGCTACTTCAATTGCTGCCCATACAGTAGCACCTGAGCTTGGTCCTAAAAGTAAGCCTTCTTGTGTAGCTAATAATCGCATCGTTTCTAATGCGTTCTCATCACTAACTTGTATAATTTCATCATAAATGGCAGTGTTTAATATTTTCGGAATAAATCCTGGACTAGTTCCAACAAGCTTATGTGAGCCAGGCTGTCCACCTGATAAAACAGGTGAGCCCTTTGGTTCAACAACTGATATCGTTAAATGAGGTAACGCTTCCTTTAATACCTCTCCTGTTCCCGTGATCGTTCCACCAGTTCCTGCAGAAGCAATAAATCCATCCAGTCGTCCATCAAACTGCTGCAAAATTTCTTTTGCAGTCGTATGACGATGAATATCTGGATTTGCTTCATTTTCAAATTGATTGGGGATAAAGGAATTGGGGATTTGCTTTGACAACTCAATCGCTTTGTCTAATGCACCCTTCATCCTAAGCTTTGCATCAGTTAAAACAACCTCAGCACCATATGCCTTTAATAAAGCAATACGCTCTTTTGACATATTATCTGGCATAACTAAAATGACGTGATAACCAAATGCCGCACCATTCATCGCTAACCCAATTCCTGTGTTTCCACTCGTAGGCTCTATTATAGTTGAACCAGCTTTCAATTTCCCCTGTGCCTCTGCTTGCTTAATTAAGTTTAACGCCGCTCGATCCTTGACACTACCACTAGGATTAAAGTATTCAAGCTTAACATAAACCTCTGCACATGCCTTAGGCACAAGACGTTGTAATTTCACAACTGGCGTTTGACCGACTAATTCGCTTATATGATTCACTATTTTCAAATTTTCACCAGTCCTAACTGTAAGAAATTTTTAACTGTTTTTATTTATTTTAACAATAAAAAAGACACTAATGAGCGGTGAGATACCTACTAATAACAATATCCAGCCCAAATTAATCTCATATTGAGATAACCAGAAGCTATAAATAAAAAATGGGATTAGCCCTATAAATCTTCCAATCATTAGGGCTAGCTCTCGAAAAACAATAATTTCTTCCTTTAGTTTTACAGCCTCTTTATTTTTTCCGATTTGATCAAACACAATAGATGTAAAGGGGACTATAAATAATGGCCATACAATTGCTGTTATACTTCCAAACAAAATTAGTCCACTAAAGCCACTTTTAATAAGTATTAATGTAACGGCAAGCCATGAGCCCAGTGCCCCAATGAGCATCGCCTTATTTCTAAAATGCTTTTTTAATGTTTTTCCAAGTATATAGTTACTAACAAAGGCTAAAAGTGAGGTCACTAATGTATAGGTCCCTATTTGTCCTTCATTTTTTGTAGCAATATAAATAATTAATGGTAGCATAGATAAGAACATACCTTCACGAATACCTTGAGCGATAATGCTGTAACCAAGCTGACTCCATTGCTTATTGGGCTTCAGTAGTGCATATAGTGGGAACTTCCAATTAAATTGTCCAACTTCTTTTCTTTTTTCTAGCTTAATACTTAACACTATAATGATAGCATATAGAATGAGTGAGCAAATAAATATTATGCGATAACCTAAATCTGATCCTAACCAAACAATGAGTCTACTCGATAAATACGGTGCTAATATACCACAGCAAGCCGTTAACATGCCTTGCCATCCATTGTAGCGGTCACGATTATTTGCATCTGTTATTTCAAAATAATAAACATTATATGTCAACCAAAAAAAAGCCACTCCTATACCATATACAAGTCCTAACAACATAATATAAGTATGGGCATAGGTACCAAACAATAAAATGATACCGTAAAATAATGCTGAGCTAAAGGCACCTAGCTGCATAATTTGTCTTTTTTTACCTTGCTTAACTGCCTGACCGCACAAATAAAATAATAATCCACTACTTAAATATTGAGCGAGAATATAAGAGCCAATATGTATATATGATCCGGAATATTTCCATAAATAAATCGGTACAAATGTCCCTGAAAGTAAACTTGAAAAGCTGTATAGCGAACTAATAAATAAAAGCAGCTTAGCCTGATTGCTTAATCTACTGGTCAATGTCATTCCTCCTAACTAAAAGTTAAGATACCCAGACTAAAATGCAATCATGCTCGCTGCTTTTACATCTACACATGTTATTAATTAGAAATTATATTAAAAAGTATCCTCAGGTGTTAGCTCATCTAATAAATGTTTTCTATCCTCATAATTTAAAAAGCTTTCTGTACGATAGCAAGATGGACAAACGTACCATATAACTTTAAACGGTGTTTTTAGTAATGGATTATGATTAGGTGATAGCTTACCTTCAAAATCACCGTTATGACCTACAGTTTGTGTGCCTGTTTCCAGCATGTACTCTCGACAATTAGGGCATTCTGGCATTTCAAATTGATCGTTTAGCAGCTGACCAATTACAGTATGGGTAGCAATTTCACGCTTTGAACGTAAAATACCGCGTCCATCCTCATCATCTTCCCAATTGTATTCATCTTCCTCTTCCTCAGCTACATCATCTGCATCCACTTCAATTGTGCGATACCCGCTTAATTCATTATCACAATGTGGACAGTACTTTTCAGGACCAATCTCCTCATCCCAAATTATTTCTGATTCGCACCATGTACATGTAGTTTTAAGTTGTTCCATTATTTTCTCCCCTGAAATTCAAATTCATTAACCATTTATAACCAAATATACAATACCGCATACGATAAAAATGACTGCACAAACAATAAGTATTTTATATAAAACACTATAGACGTTCACGAATATCACCCTACCTCACAATTGTAGTACCGATAATAAATGAAATTCCTATCGTGATAATCATAGCTATAATACCTACTGCTCGATTATCTTTTATTAGCTCCTCATCAATTTTAAACACAGGTGTTAAAAATTCAAATAATAAGTAAGCTAATAATAAAATAATAAATCCATAGCTGCCCCATAACAAGCTTTCATAGATGGTAGCTCCTGCTGATATAGTATGACTGAACACATTACAAATACCAAATACCTTACCACCTGTTGCTAATGCAATAGCGATATTTCCCTTTTTAATTTCGTGCCAACATCTGTATTTTGTTACCAATTCAAACACTGATAAAAATACGACTAGAGCTAAAACGGTAACCGAAACATACACTATTGTTGCAATATACTCATTATCTAACAACCATTCAATTTCTGGATTCATTTTGCTACTCCTTCACTATTTAAGCTGAACGACTGTAACACCATTACCACCTTCACCGTAAGCACCATCACGGAAAGCTTTTACAAGCTTATGACGACGTAAAAAGTCTTGAATACCAGAGCGTAAAATACCTGTTCCTTTGCCGTGAATAATGTAGACTTGACCCATATTGTCTAAAAAGGCTTCATCGATAAAACGATCCACTTCCAAAATGGCTTCCTCAAGTGCTTCTCCACGCAAATCAAGCTCCAGCTTAACACTATCATCCTTTGCTCTTTTAAGCATCGCTCCAGGTGCTTTTTTAGGTGAGTCCTTTACTGTGCTAGCTGCTTGGATGAGCTCCATATCATCTAATTTGACCTTCATCTGCATAATGCCAAGCTGCACCAATGCATAGTCCTTATGCAACTCAAGTATAGAGCCTCGTGAATTCAAACTGAATACTTTAATATCATCGCCAACAGATAGCTTTTGTTTTTTATTAGCAACGGAGCGTTTTTTAGCTTGTACAAGCTCCGGCTCAGCTTGCTCTAGCTTCTTTTTTGCTTCAATAAGCTTATGCTCCTTAATAGAAGCGCCTTCCTCCATTGCAAGCTTTCTGAGCTCCTGAATAACCTCATCAGCTTCACGACGTGCTTTTATAACTGCCTGCTTAGCATCCTGCTCAGCTTTTAATAATAACTTTTCCTTTTGCTCCTCAAAACGTCTTTTTTCATCTTCTAGCTTCTGACGTAATTTGTCCATTTCAAGTCGCAATTGCTCTGCTTCTTGGCGTTCAGTTTCTGCAGAAATACGATTCTCCTCGAGTGAAGCAATCATATTTTCGACCATTTTATCCTCAGCACTTACTTGAACTTTTGCTTTTTGTATAATATCTAGATCCAGTCCAAGTCTTTCAGCAATTGCAAATGCATTACTGCGGCCAGGTACTCCAACTAGTAAGCGATAGGTTGGACTTAAGGTAGCAATATCAAACTCCATACTTGCATTAATAACACCTTTGCGGTTATATGCATAGGCTTTAAGCTCGGAATAGTGCGTTGTTGCAATTGTACGACAGCCCTTAGCGATAATATGCTCTAATATCGCAATGGCAAGGGCAGAGCCCTCCGCAGGGTCAGTACCCGCACCTAGCTCATCAAGTAAAACTAAGCTTTTCTCTGTCATCTCACCTAAAATACGAATAATATTGGTCATATGACTAGAAAAAGTACTTAAGTTTTGCTCAATGCTTTGTTCATCTCCAATATCTGCAAATATAGCATCAAACACACAAAGCTGTGTTTGTTCGTTTGCAGGTACAAATAAACCAGACATCGCCATTAAGCTAAGTAAGCCTACCGTTTTTAATGATACTGTTTTACCACCAGTATTAGGTCCTGTTACGATAATTGATTGATACTGATTACCTAGTTCTATATCAAGTGGGACTACCTTTTGTGCTTCGATAAGGGGGTGACGACCTTTAATAATCTTAAGATAGCCACGGTCATTCATAATTGGCTTTATTGCTTTTTGTATATGAGCAAGCTTTGCTTTTGCAAAGCAGAAATCTACAAATGCCAGCTTTTGTTGATCAAATCTAAAGTCTTCTACAACATCAGAAACAGTGGCAGTAAGTTGCTGCAACACCTTTTCAACTTCGCGCTCCTCTTGTAGCTTTAGCTCTCTAATTTTATTATTCATCGCCACTATGATTTCTGGCTCGACAAACAATGTTGCACCAGATCCTGACTGATCATGGATAATACCACCAAAATGTGAACGGTATTCCGCTTTTATTGGAATAACAAATCGATCATTACGAATCGTAATAATCGCTTCCTGTAGCATTTTTTGTACTGAGCTAGAACGAATCATCGTTTCAAGCTTTTCGCGAACACGAGCTTCTCCATTTCGAATTTCGCGACGTGCTTGAGCTAATGCTGCACTAGCTTGATCTAATACATATCCCTGATCGTCAATCGCCTCAAAGATTGCTTCCTCTATATGACGATGCTCCGATACCATCTCTACCTGTAGCAGTAGCTGTGGAATAGCATGATCTTCATCTGCACGCTCTAAAAAGCGTTTAACGTGACGACTAGCTCTTGATGTTGTGGCAATATCATACAGCTCCTGCCCATTTAATAAAGCATGAATTCGTGCTCGCTTTAAAGAGCTTTCAATATTTTTTATACCAGTAAAGGGCGGCAGGCCCTTTAATCTATATATAGCTGCAGCTTCATCAGTTAATGTTAACTGATGCTTAACGTCTTCAAAATTTGTACTTGGCTTAAGTTGCTCCACTAAATCTTTACCAATAGAGGTAGAAGCCTGACCAGCAAGCATGGAAATAATTTTCGAGTACTCAGTTGTGGCTAATATTTTTGCATTCAACTTTTTACACTCCTCTCGCTTTTTTATTATACCCTAAATTAATAAATGTTGTATAAGTGATACATATAAAATTAAAAGCTGTGCATACTACAATTTGACTCTTTTGATATATGTCACAAACGTTAATAATGGAGGTTACTTACATGAGATTTTTAGGACATGTTGTTCGCTTTGTTATCTCAGCATTAGTATTGCTAGTCGTAAGCTGGATTGTTCCTCAATTTTCTGTTGGTGGATTTTGGAGTGCACTACTGCTTGCCTTAGTCATTGCGGCTTTAGGCTGGGTAGTAGAGAGTTTATTTGGCAAACGTGTCTCTCCTTTTGGTAGAGGTATTGTTGGATTTTTAATTAGCGCACTTGTCATTTGGCTTGCACAGTTCATCGTCACAAATGTTGAAGTAACAGTTGTAGGTGCATTACTAGCAGCCTTAGTAGTTGGTATTATTGATATTTTCATGCCAACACCATACGACGCTGCTCAAAAAAATCGTCATCACCATTAATAAAATAAACTCTGAATGTGTACTATTCATTCTGAATGGTTAATACATTCAGAGTTTTTTATCTTTATCACATATTGTTCAAAACATTGCCAACAATCACAGCTGTTTCTCTGATCATTTTCATGTACAATCTAAGGTAATATTAAATAAAAGGAGAATTAGACATGAAAAAGTGGATTGTGCTCGCACTTGTAACTTGCTTAGCTGTCATCTTAATTGCCTGTGGATCAGCACCTTCTAGCAATAAAGCAAACGGCCCTGAACCTGTCATTGACGTCGCTGAAGAGGATATTGCAACAGGTGAGCTAGAAATAATTGCTTCAAATTGGAAGTTTGATAAAGAAATATACGCCATTCGTGCTGGTGAGCCAGTGAAATTAACTGTAAACTCAATTGAAGGTGTACATGGTGTAGAAATTCGCCATACCGCCTATACACATATTCCTAGCAAAACAGAAACTGAAGTATTAATTACAGAGCCTGGGACTTATACTATCGTTTGCTCTATACCATGCGGACAAGGCCATCGCACGATGCAGGCTAAACTTGTCGTTGTATAAAAAGCTTAAAAAAGCTGACTCCTATTACGGAGGCAGCTTTTTTTGTTATTCCAGTAACTCGATCCATTCGTTATATTCAGTTTGTAGCTTCGAGTATTCGCTTTGTAATTTTGCGTATTCGCCCTGCAGTTTATCTAATTGCTCCTCTAAACGAATAACAATATCCGCTTGCTGGTTATCCTCGTAGGATGCTGATGCCGCAGCTTCTAATTGTGATAATTGAATTAAATAATCACTTGCCTTATGCTCAAGCTCCTGTAGCTCATCGGACTTAATTGCTAGCTCCTGCTTAAGCTCAGCTTCATTTGCTTCATATTCTATTAATTTAGCCTGCAATTGCTCCAGCTGCTCCTGTAGCAAGGACTGCTGGTTCTCTGCTAAACGGTCCTTTGCTGCTGACATTTCTAAATATTGCAGTAGCTCTTCTGATTTTTCTAAAGCAGCTTGATGCTGCTGTGCTAACGCTTCGCGTTGAGCTTCTAAATCTGCTACTTGTTTATGTGCAAGCAATAGCTGTGCTTGCAGCTCATAAGTAGCATGATTATCTTTGAGCTTTTCATCTAGCTCTGATTGAAGCTCCTCTAGCCTTTTTGTTAACTGCTGCTTTTGCTCAACAAATTGTTGTTCTTGCTCGCTCAGCTTTGTTTTATATCCCTGTACCTCTGCTTCAAGCTCTTGTATAAGCATAACCGTTAGCTCTTGCTGTGTATTGGCTTCAGCTAATTGCTGCTCTAGTTTAGATAACTTCTCAGTTTTAGCTTCTAATTGCTGTTCTAATTCTCGCTCAAGCTCTTTAAATGCATTAGCATTAATAAGCTCTTTCTCTTCTTTTTGCTTCGTTATTTGCTCAAACTCATTTTGTAACTCGTCATACATTTGCTTATACGCATTTTCGCTCGTTTCTTTTTCCTCACGAAGCTGGTTAAGCTCTAATTGTAATGCATCAAACTCTGCTTTTTGTACAGCTTCATCTTTTTCTTTTTCTAGTTTATACGAACTAAATTGCTGCTCAAAGCTACTTT
>Ga0182742_1001073_pt1 | contig 37331 bp, 31 predicted proteins | sample eDN5th37CBELigMG_FD_128880 | JGI IMG/M metagenome (GOLD analysis project Ga0182742, IMG submission 128880) | Enriched Miracle-Growth compost microbial communities from Emeryville, California, USA - eDNA 5th pass 37_C BE-Lig MG (version 2)... ... | reverse complement strand
GGGCGGGGAGGCGCGCGCGGCGCCTGCCGCCGAGCCGCGGTACGAGACGCGCTCGGGCATCCCCCTCAAGCCCTGGTACGGGCCGGAGGACGTGCGGAGCGAGCCGCCGCCGCCTCCGGGGACCTACCCCTTCACCCGCGGGATCTTCCCCGACATGTACCGGGGCAAGGTCTGGACGATGCGCCAGTACGCCGGCTTCGGCACGCCGGCGGAGACCAACGAGCGCTTCCGCTTCCTTCTCGACGCGGGCCAGACGGGCCTCTCCCTCGCCCTCGATCTCCCGACCCAGCTCGGGCTCGACTCCGACGATCCCGAGGCGGCGGGCGAGGTGGGCAAGGTGGGCGTGGCGATCGACTCCCTCGCCGACATGGAGACCGTCTTCGCGGGCATTCCCCTCGGGAAGGTCTCCACCTCGATGACCATCAACGCCACCGCGGCGATCCTCCTCGCCATGTACGAGGCGGCGGCGGTCAAGCAGGGCGTCCCACCGGAGCGGATCAGCGGCACCGTCCAGAACGATCTGCTCAAGGAGTTCGGCGCCCGCGGTGCGTGGATCTTCCCCATCGAGCCGTCGCTCCGCCTCGCGCTCGACCTGATCGAGGACACGGTGCAGCGCCTGCCGCGCTTCAACCCGATCTCGATCGCCAGCCACTACCGCGACGCGGGCGCCAACCCCGCCGAGGAGATGGCCTACACCCTGGCGGCGGGGATGACCTACGTGCGCGGCCTGCTCGGGCGCGGGCTCGATCCCTCGGTCTTCGGCAGGCGCCTCTCCTTCTTCTTCTACACCTACGTCAACTTCTTCGAGGAGGTGGCCAAGTACCGCGCGGGCCGGCGGATCTGGGCGCGCTTCATGCGGGAGGTGGGCGGCGACGAGGGGGCGCAGCGGCTGCGCGCCGCGTGCGTCTGCGGCGGCCAGTCGCTCACCCGCGCCGAGCCGCTCAACAACATCGCGCGGATCACCCTCGAGGCGTTCGCCGTCACCTGCGCCGGCCTCCAATCGGTCTTCACCGCCGCCTACGACGAGGCCTTCGCCATCCCCACCGAGCTCTCCGCCCGCACCTCCCTGCGGGTGCAGCAGATCCTCGAGAAGGAGACCGAGGTGGCGAAGGTGGCCGACCCGCTCGGCGGCTCCTGGTTCGTCGAGGCGCTCACCGATCAGATGGAGGAGGCGATCCGCAAGGTGCTCGACGAGATCGAGTCCCGGGGCGGCATGGTCGCCGCGCTGGAGAGCGGCTGGCTGCAGATGCGGATCGGCCGCCGCGCCTACGAGTGGCAGCGGGGCGTGGACGACGGCTCCATCCCGGTGGTGGGCGTCAACGTCTACCGCCTCGAGGGCGACGGCGGCGCGGCGGAGATCGAGCAGCAGCCCCTCTCCGCCGAGGCGCAGGAGCTCCAGCGCCGCTCCCTCGAGAAGGTGCGCGCGGAGCGCGACGGATCGGCGGTGGAGCGGGCGCTGCAGCGGGTCGCCGACGTGGCCCGCTCCAGCGACAACCTGATGCCCGCGATCCGCGAGGCGGTCGCCGCCTACGCCACCGTCGGGGAGATCACCACCCGTTTGAAGGAGGCATTCGGCACGTACCAGCCCCCCTCTCGTTTCTAGGTTTCCGACCAGGGCCAGGAGGACGACCGATGAACGCAACGAACGAGCACGGCTACACCCCGCGGATCCTCATCGCCAAGCCTGGCCTCGACGGCCACGATCGCGGCGCGAAGGTGATCGCCTCCGCGCTCCGGGACGCGGGGATGGAGGTGGTCTACACGGGACTGCGGGCGAGCGTGCCCGCCATCGCCGCCGCGGCGGTGCAGGAGGGCGTCGACGTGATCGGCCTCTCGATCCTCTCCGGCGCCCACCTCTCCGTCTGCAGGTCGCTCCGCGACGAGCTCTGCAGCCGCGGCGCGCAGGATCTCCCGGTGGTGGTGGGAGGCGTCATCCCGCAGTCCGATTGGCCGCTGCTCGCCTCCATGGGCGTGCGGCGGGTCTTCGGACCGGAGTCGCCCCTCGAGGAGGTGGTGGGGTTCGTGCGCTGGCTCGTGGAGCCCAAGGCGTGGGTCGCGCCGCCGGCGTTCGCGCCGGCGCTGCAGCAGGAGGGCGTGTGACGAAGCGAATCTACGACGTGGGGGAGATGCCCCCGCTGGGGTACGTGCCGGAGCGGATGCACGCCATCGTCATCCGCCGGGATCGGGAGGGCGATCCCCTCACCGCGATGCGCCACGAGGAGGTGCCGGTCCCGGAGATCGGGCCGGACGAGGCGCTGGTCTACGTGATGGGCGCCGGCGTCAACTTCAACGGCGTCTGGGCGGCGCGGGGCAAGCCGATCTCGATCATGAACGTCACCGGCGATGACTTCCACATCGCCGGCTCCGACGCGTCGGGGATCGTCTGGAAGGTCGGCTCCAACGTGAAGCGCTGGAAGGTGGGCGACGAGGTGGTGGTCCACTGCAACCAGTCGTGCGGCCAGTGCCCCGCGTGCAACGGCTTCGATCCGATGGCCTGCCCCGAGCAGAAGATCTGGGGCTACGAGACCAACTGGGGCTCGTTCGCCCAGTTCACGAAGGTGCAGGCGCAGCAGCTCCTGCCGCGGCCGAAGCACCTCTCGTGGATGGACGCCTCCAGCTACGGGCTCACCTACTTCACCGCCTACCGGATGCTGGTGGACCAGGCGAAGATCAAGGCGGGCGACAACGTGCTGGTGTGGGGCGCCTCCGGCGGCCTGGGCATCTTCGCGGTGCAGCTCTGCAAGGTGATGGGCGCCAACGCCATCGCCGTGGTCTCCAGCGAGGCCAAGGCGCGCCTGGCGCAGTCGCTGGGGGCGAGGTGGACCATCAACCGGAAGGAGTACGACATCGCCCGGCGCGAGAACGAGACGCCCGCCCAGGAGAAGCACCGGCTGGAGGAGACGAAGCGCTTCGGCAAGGCCCTGCGGGAGATGACCGGCGGCAGGGACGTGGACGTGGTCTTCGAGCACGTGGGACGGGAGACCTTCCCCGCCTCGGTCTTCCTGGCGAGCCGCTTCGGCAGGATCGTCATCTGCGGGGCGACGTCGGGCTACAACCTCGACTTCGACGTGCGCCACCTGTGGATGCGGCAGAAGCAGATCATCGGCAGCCACTTCGCCAACGCGTACGAGGCGTGGCGGGCCAACCAGCTGGTGATCGACGGGAAGATCCAGCCCTTCCTCGACACGGTCTGGTCGTTCGACGAGACGCCGCGCGCCCACGCAGAGATGGCGGCCAACCACCACATGGGGAAGATGGCGATCGCCGTGGGCGCCGCCGCGGAGGCCCGGATCGACGAAGCGGAGCGGGCGCAGCAGCAGCCGTACGGCCTGCAGGAGAACGCGCCGGTGCTCTGAAGACGAAGAACGCCGTGCTCCCCGGGGGAGCACGGCGTTCATTCATCCGCGGCGGTGCTGCGGATCAGATGCGCCAGGCGGCGTAGATCGCGCCGAGGGTGCCGATGCTGGTGACGCTGCGGTCCTCGTCACCCACGTCGAAGCCCTGGAAGGCGAGGCCGAGGCCCCACTTGCCACCGATCGCGAAGCCCTGCTGGTCGAACTTGTACTCGAGACCGAAGCCCGCGTTGATCTCGGTGTAGTCCAGCTGCGAGGCGACGTCGTCGAGGCGATCCTCCTCCTCGCCCTCGAGGGCATCGTTGGAGAGCGACACGAAGGCGTTGTTGAACTCGCCGAAGACGAACGGCTGCAGGCCCTTGCGGTGCGGCTTGAAGTAGTAGCGCGCCTCGATGTCCAGCACGAAGGCGGTGATGGAGGCGCTGTCGTCCTCGTTCACGTCCCGGGTGGTGTTGATGAACGAGAGGCCGATCAGCGGGGTGAACTGGCCGAAGTCGTAGCCGACCTTGATGTCACCGTTCGGGCTGATCGGAGCGGTGACTGCCGTGTTGTCGTCGGCGACGCCGAACGTCGCGATGTTCTGGTGACCGGCCCAGCCGAGCTCGAAGCGCAGGCCCATCGGGCGGCCATCGTCCTGGGCCTTGGCGGGGGCAGCGACAGCGACGACCGAGGTCGCGAGGGCAGCGGCAGCAAGCGTGCGAAGCATCTTGTCAAACCTCCGTGTGAGTTCTCGACCGGCTCTGGGCCCCCAACGTGGGGTTGGCAGCCGGGCCGCTGGTCGTGCGCGGCGGCGCCCGCAGACGTATCACAAGGAAATCGGGCGTCTAGAAAAAGAAGACGCCCTACTGCACCGCTCCAGGTGAACAGCTGCCCGACCGTTCAGCAACAGCCAGAACGCCACGGATGTCAGCGGGTTGCGAGCGTGCGCACCCTTCCCTTCATGGCCTTCGCCATCGAGCCACCGATCGATCCCATGCTCGCCCGCGCGGTACAGGAGATCCCCGAGGGGGAGGGGATCCTCTACGAGCCGAAGTGGGACGGCTTCCGCACCCTCGTCCTCCGGGACGGCGATCGGATCCACCTCCAGTCCCGCAACGGGCAGCCGCTGGAGCGCTACTTTCCCGAGCTCCAGGCCCCCCTCGCCGCGGCGCTCCCCGACCGTTCGGTGGTTGACGGCGAGCTGGTGGTGGCGGGGCGGCAGGCGCTCGACTTCGACGCCCTCCTCCTCCGCATCCACCCGGCGGCGTCGCGGATCGAGAAGCTCTCCCGGGAGACGCCCGCCAGCTACGTCGCCTTCGATCTCCTCGCCGCGGAGGGAAGGGATCTGCGGCGGCGCCCCTTCCGCGAGCGGCGGCGCCTGCTGGAGCGCTCGCTCCACACGGGACCGCAGGTGCTCCTCACCCCGCAGACCGGCGATCCCGCCCTCGCCGCCCGCTGGTTCGAGCGCTTCGAGGGGGCCGGCCTGGACGGCGTCATCGCCAAGCGGGCCGACCTCCCCTACGTCCCGGGCGAGCGGGTGATGTGGAAGATCAAGCACGAGCGCACCGCGGAGTGCGTGGTGGGCGGCTACCGCCGCGCGGCCCGGGGGGACGGGGTGGGCTCGCTCCTCCTCGGCCTCTACGACGACGAGGGGGTGCTCCACTACGTGGGCCACACCTCGTCGTTCGGGGCGAAGGAGCGGCGGGAGCTGCTGCACGAGCTCGAGCCGCTGCGGGGCGGGCCCTCGTTCGGCGAGGGGCGGACGCCGGGCGGGCCGAGCCGCTGGTCCCGCGGGCGCAGCCTCGACTGGATCCCGGTGCGGCCGGAGCGGGTCTGCGAGGTGCGCTTCGATCACCTCCAGGGCGATCGCTTCCGCCACGCGGCCCGCTTCCTCCGGTGGCGCCCGGACCGGGATCCCGCCTCGTGCACCTTCGACCAGCTCGCGCCGCCGCGCCCCTTCCGCCTGGCGGAGCTGGAGCGGGAGGCGCAGGCGCCGGGGCCTTAAACGGGAAGCGGGCCGGTCGTGACGACCGGCCCGCATCCGATTTGGTGGAGCAGAGGGGGATCGAACCCCTGACCTCCGCAATGCCATTGCGGCGCTCTCCCAGCTGAGCTACTGCCCCATATTCTCTTTCGTTTTCCGCCCCGGCAGCGCCGCGGCGAAGTGGTGCCTTCTCTAGCACACTTCGCCGCGAGGGGAAGCGTTTTTTTATCCCCCCGCCTTCTTTTCCCGGGGACCCTCCTCCACCGCCGCCGCGTCGCCGTTGGCGACGGGCGCGGGGAAGCCCTCCCCCGCGAGCTCGTCGTACTTGTCTTCGGCCAGGGCCGCCTGGGCCTCGCGGGCCGCCTCGGCAGCGCGCCGGGCGTGCTCCCGCTGCATCGCCGCCTCCGCCTCCACCGCCGCCAGCTCCGCCTCCTGCTGGGCCAGGCCGTCCTCCGCCTCGCGGATCCGCGCGAGGATCGGCTCGAGGTCGAGATCCCCGGGCAGCGTGAGCGCGCCGGCCTCCACCGCCTCGAAGATCCGCGCGCCGAGGCGCTGGAGGTGGAAGTCGCGCTCCCTGCGGATCGCGGTGGCGTCCAGCTTGATCTTCCCGATCTGGGAGCTGCGGACCACCGTGTCCTTGATCTCGCCGAGGGCGTCCACCGCCCGGGTGAGGAAGGAGCGGAAGAGCTCGTTGGACTGCCGCGCCACGTGCGCCTCCTGGTGGCGCGGCCCGAAGGCCCCTCAGCGGCCGGCCAGCGCCTCGTTCGGAACAGCGAGGAGGCGCCCGCCATTCTCCGCGGACCGCTCCTCCTCGCCGATGATCCGTACCACCCGGGCGGGGGCGCCCGCCACCAGCGCGCGCGGCGGCACGTCCTTCGTCACCACCGCCCGGGCCGCCACCACCGCCCCGTCGCCGATGCGGACCTCGCCGATGACCGCGGCGCCTTCGGCAATCCAGACGTCGTCGCCGATCTCGATGGTGGAGAGCGACTCCAACGGGGCCGGCTCGCTCCGCCGCCGCTCGGGATCGAGGGGATGGCCGGGGTCGCCGGAGAGGAAGACGTTGCTGGCGAAGTAGCAGCGCCTGCCGATGGTGAGCTTCCTGCCCGCGCGCAGCACCACGCGGTGGCCGATGTAGGTGCCCTCGCCGATGGAGATGATCGGCGGCTCGGGCGCGGCGCGGGCGCCGGAGAAGGTGGTGCGGGCGGAGAGGCGCACCCCCTGGCCGATGTGGAGGCGGCAGTTGACCACCGGCGGCAGGCGCGAGTCGGGGCATAGCTCGAGACGGAAACCGGGCGCCGCCTCCGCGCACTGCGCCGCGAACATCGGCTGCCAGTACAGGGCCCGGGCGAGCTCGTCCCAGAGCTGCCGGCGCAGGCTCCGCTCGATCAGGAGCGCCCGGTGCAGGGGCCCGGGGCGCAGCGACCACTGGGAGAGCCCCACCACCGCTCGGCGCAGCGCCCGCCCCAGGGGCGAGCGGCCGCGGGTCAGGTCGAGAAGCCGGTCCACCACCATCGCCGTCCCTCCTGCGCGGAGAAGCCCCGGGCAGCCCGTCCCGGAAGCTCCGCCGAGCTCTCCCGACGAAGGTGCGCGGCGGTTCCGCCCGGTCCAAGGACCCGCTCCAGGGGATTGGCGATGCGCCGGGGGCCTGGTCGCCCGTCCGTACGCCGCCAAGGCCCACCCGGCCACCGTGTGCACGGGACCGGGCGGGCCCTCGCCCCGGGTGGAGCGCGCCTTCAGAACGCCGGCTGCTCCACCGCGTAGCCGATCGCCGGACGGGCGGTGCCGCGGTGGCGGAGGAAGGCGGCGATGCCGTCGTAGAAGTGGAGCCTGGCCCGCGGCTCCATGACGTCCACCTCGCCGTCGTTCTCGATCACCCGGCGGATCAGCTCCTCGCCGAGATGGGTGGTGGTGGTCTCGCCGCCGCAGTAGCCGCAGGCGGCCATCGCCGCGATGCCGATCGCGTCGCAGTTGCGGCAGCGCCACCCCGTCGCCTCGAAGCCGTCCTCGATGAGGAGCCGGTGGATCCGTCCCTCGTTGGCGGCGAGCACCACGTCCTGCGGGCCGAGCACCGCCAGGCCGCCGCGCATCGCCTCGCCCACCGCCGCCTCGACGTTGCGATCCTCGAGCCGCCGCTCGTGCTCGGCGATCTCCTCCAGCACGCGCGCCATCACCTCGTCGCGCACCCTGCCTTCGCGATCGCTCAGCTCCCGCGGGTTGGCCAACCTGCAGAGGATCCTGTCGCGCACCCGCTGCGGCAGGAGGTTCTCGAAGCTCGCCACCACGCGGTCGGGCCCCATCAGGATCACGTGGCTGCTGGGATCCTCGTCGAAGAGGAAGGTGACGTGCTCCGCCGCCTCCTTCTGGTTGCGCTCGATCTGCTGGCGCACGTGGCGCTGGAAGTGGAGCTGCGACCAGCCGCCCATCTTGTGGAGCTTGGGCGCCTCGTGCTCGATGGTGGCGTCGCCGATCACCTCGCCCAGCGCGGTCTCGAAGACGCGCGCACCGCCCGCGTCCACCAGAGCGACGATCGCCGGCTCGTAGTCGTCGGCGTGGCGCGCGAGCTGGAGCAGCTGGGGCGAGTCGCCCACGGCGAACTGGTTGCGGAAGGGCTGGCCGAAGTGGAGGGTGCGCCACAGCCCCAGCCCGTCGCAGGCGAAGATCGCCACGCCGTCCCAGCTCTCGTCGTGCTCCTGCCTGCAGAGCTCCTCGACGTACCGCTCCACCCGTTCGAGCGTGCGCTCGAGCCTGTCGAACCACGGGCTGTCCGCGTACTCGGTCCGCACCCAGCGCATCCGCTCCCGCACCGTGAGGCGAACCCGCTCGCGCTGGTGCTCGTCCGCCCAGCGGGTGTTGAGGTAGCAGGTGACGATGGGATCGGAATCCGAGCGGATACCCGCCAGCTCGCGCAGCGCGCTGTCGATCGGACTCAAGTGTCGCCTCCTTTCCCGGCGCGCGCCTGCCGGCGCAACGAGGGCGCGTGGCGCGCCGGTCCGTCTCGGTGGTCTCTCTCCGAAGCGGATCTTGACCACGATCGGGGCGGGCTGCGACCAACGAGGGGGCGGGCGAGGCGGGAGCGGGCGGGCGGGGGCGCGCGGCCTTGCCCCCGCCCGTCGTGGGTTCAGCGCGGCTTCCTGGTGCGGCGGGTGGCGGACCGGCGCGGGGAGGACGCCATGCGGGCGGCGCTGCGCTTCGTCCCGCTCCTGGCGGGCGTGCTGCCGCGGGAGGACGCCGTGCCGCTCCGCTGCACGGCGGCGCGCCGGGTGGAAGAGCTGCCGCGCGCGCCGGCGGGCGCGAGGGCGCGCATCCCGGCGGTGCCCGCCTTCCGCACGGTCGCCCTGCCGGCGGCGGTGCGGACGGAGGTGCGCGCGGCGGCGGCGCCGGTGCGACGGATCGTGGCAGTGGCGCGGGGGCTCGACGTGCGGCGTGCGGAGCCGCTGCGCGACGCGTGGTTGCGCGCGGCGGCGGCGCCGGTGCGACGGGCCGTGGCGGTGGCGCGGGGGCTCGACGCGCGGCGTGCGGAGCCGCTGCGCGACGCGTGGGTGCGCACGGCGGCGGCGCCGGTGCGACGGACCGTGGCGGTGGCGCGGGGGCTCGACGCGCGGCGTGCGGAGCCGCTGCGCGACGCGTGGGTGCGCGCGGCGGCGGCGCCGGTGCGACGGGTCGTGGCGGTGGCGCGGGTGCTCGACGTGCGGCGTGCGGAGCCGCTGCGCGACGCACCGGTTGCGGAGCGGCTGCTCGCGACGGTGCGGCGGGCGCTGGCGCCGCGCGACGTGCCCGGCTTCGCGCGCCGATCGCCTCCGATGGCGCGCGCCAGGCGACCCATGGTGCCGCGCGATCTGCCCGGCCCCGAGCGCCGGGAACCCCCAGCACGCTCGATACGGCGCGCGGTGCTCATGCGAGACCGGCTTGCGGCGGTGCGGCCGCTCGTGCCCGCGCGGCGCGCGCCAGAGCTGCGCGACGTGCCCGCGGCGGTGCGCCGCGTGTTGCCCAACACGCCCGCCGTGCGGCGCGCGGTGAGGCTGCGCGCCGTGCCGGAGCGGCGGGTGGTCCTGGCGCGCGTCGTCCCCGCGCTGCTGCGGCGCACGCCCGCCGCGCTCGTGCCTGCGGTGCCGGTGCGCGACGCGATCGGGCCGGTGCGGCGCGCGCCCGCGACGCCCGTCGTACGCCGCGCGGTGCCGCTCCGCGACGCGCCCGCGCCACTGCGGGTGCCCGTGGCACCAGCCGCTCGCCGCGCGGTGCCGCTCCGCGACACGCCCACGCGCCCGCCCGCCGTCCGGGCGCCGGCGCGCCGGGTGCCCGCGGCGCCCGTCGTCCCGCGTGCGGCGCCACCGCCCGCGCGCCGGCTGCCGCCCGCCGCGGTCCCCCGCGCCGCCGTGCTCCCGCGCCGCACGGTCTTCCCCGCCGCGGCGGCCCGCGCCCTGCGTACGGGCGGGCGGCGCGACGCCCCCTTGGCTCCCTTCCGCGACGGCCCCGCGGCCCCCGCGGCGACCCCCGGCTCCCTCTCCTCGCGAACGGAATCCCCCGCCTGCGCGCCGGGCGTCCTGCCCTGCCGCCTGGCGCGCGCGGCGCGCTCGAATGTCCTGCGTTCCGGCATGACGACCTCCTGCGGCAATACAGGCGTCGCACCGGGCGGTTGACAACCCGGCGGCAGGCCGTGCGAGCAGGCGGGCCATGGCCCGGAAGGGGAGATTGGGTGGTGGCCCGCCCCGGACTCGAACCGGGATGAGGGGTTGCCTCGCGCGATTTTGAGTCGCGTGCGTCTACCAGTTTCGCCAGCGGGCCAAGGCCGGAGAGGGGCCGCAGTCTACGTTCGGCCGCGCTCCCGTCAAGCCGCTCCTCGCGCGGCCCGAGGTGGAGAAACGCCGGAATTCCGCGCCTTGCGATGGCTACCATCGCTGTGTATAGAGGCCGCCGACCGGCGCGCCCCCGCCAGAAAGCTTCGTGAGAACGCGATGATCAACCTCGGAATCTCCCTCCTCGTCGCCCTCGTGGTCTTCGGGATCTTCGCCGTGGCCTTCTCCGCGCTCGCGGCGATCGCCCCCGCCCTCATCGCGTTTCTCGCCGCCTACGTGATCCTCGCGCAGAAGGCGATGCGCCAGCTCAACCGGATCGCGGAGCAGGCGCAGAAGGAGATGATGGCGCAGAAGCTCGACCGCGCCCTCGAGACCTTCCGCTCCGGCCTGCCCCTGGCGAAGAAGCAGTTCCTCGTCGGGCCGATCCTCCACGCCAACATCGGCACCCTGCTCTACGTGAAGCGCGACTTCGAGGCGGCCCGGCCCCACCTGGAGCAGGGCTTCTCGCGCAACTACCTGGCCAAGGCGATGCTCGGCGCCTACCTGTTCAAGAAGGGCGACGTCGAGGGGATGAAGAAGGCCTTCGAGCTGGCGGTGAAGCACGGCAAGAAGGACGGTCTCACCTGGGCGGTCTACGCCTACTGCCTGGAGAAGCTGGGCAAGCGCGAGGAGGCGATGGCGGTGCTCTCGCGCGGCGTGGAGGCCAATCCCACCGACGAGCGGCTCAAGAGCAACCTGCAGGCGCTGCAGAACAACAAGAAGCTCAAGATGCGGCTCTTCGCCCCGCAGTTCTACCAGTTCCACCTCGAGCCGCCGCCGCCGGAGTTCGCGCCGGGCGGCCGCCGGGTGATCTACCAGCGCCGCTGATCCCCGCCCGGGCGCTCCGCGGGAGGCGGCCCCGGGACCGGGATCCACGCGGCGCGGCCCACACGCGCCCACCGACCTCGACGGGCAGCGCACCGCTGCGGGTCGGGTACTTCCATGCGTAGCTTCTGCCGGAGAGGGAGCGCGTGGGAGACTCGATCGCCGTGCTGGCCGGGCTGCCCTCCCGCCGAGAGGGGCTGGCCCGGACGCTCCAGGACGAAGGCTGGGAGGTCGTTGCCCGCGGCCCGGGCAAGGCGCCGGACGGTTGCGCCCTCGCGGTGCTCGACCTCGCCGAGACCGCGGAGGAGGAGGCCGCCCGCGCCACGGCGGCGGCGGCCGCCACCTGCCCGGTGATCGCGGTGGCGCCCCGCAGGGCGACCGCGTCGCTGCGCGCCGCCCTCCGCGCCGGCGCCCTCGACGTGGCCCTCGATCCGGACGGCCCCGAGCTCACCCTGCGGATCGAGCGGCTGCTGCGGGAGCGCCGCGCGCTGGCGGCGGAGCGCCGCGCCGAGGCGACCCTCTTCGAGCTGGCGGCAGCGGCGGGCGAGACCCTCGAGCCCACCGGGGTGATCCGGGCGATCCTCTCCTGGCTGCGCCGCGCCCTGCCCGCGATCGATCCGGAGGTGGTGATCGCGCCGCCGGCGCCGGGCGGCCGCCTGCGGGTGATCCGCCCCGGCCCCGGCGCCAGCCTGGCCTTCGGTCACGCGCGGTTCGAGCAGCGGCCGGAGCTGCGCCCCGTCCTCGACGGCGAGCGCTTCGTCCACCTGGGCGCGAGCACCGATCCGGAGCTGGCCGCGGCGCGGGAGGCGATGCGGGGCGAGGGCTGGGGGGACGCGGTCGCCCTCTCCCTGCGCGACGGGGGCGAGCCCCACAGCGCGCTGGTGGTGCGCTCCCGCGCCGCCCTCGACGACGACGCGCTGGAGCTGATCCGCGCCGCCGCCGCCCTCGCGGTCAAGGCGCTCCTCAACGCCCGCACCTTCGACGCCACCGCCCGGGAGCGGCAGCGGCTGGAGGCGGCCTACGCGGATCGCTACCGCGAGCTCCTGGAGGCCAACCGGCGGCTCCGGCAGCTCGCCCACCAGAAGGAGGAGCTCCTCGGCATCGTCGCCCACGATCTCCGCCAGCCGCTCCACGCGGTCCTCGGCCACGCGCGCCTCCTCCTCGAGGGCGCCCGCGGCACGCTCTCCACCGCCGCCCGCGAGAGCGTGGAGGCGATGCGCGGCCAGGCGGCGCGCGCCTTCGAGCTGATCGACGATCTGCTCGACGTCCACGCGCTGGAGACGGGCAGGCTGGAGCTCAAGGCGCAGCCCCTCGACCTCGGCCTCCTCGCCCGCGAGGTGTGTGACGCCCTGCGGGTGGAGGCGGAGGAACGCGACGTGGAGATCGCGGTGCGCGTGCCCGCGTCGGGACCGCGGATCACCGGCGACCCGTCCAAGCTCCGCGAGGTGATCGCCAACCTCGTGGGCAACGCGATCAAGTTCTCCCCGCCGGGCGAGGTGGTGGGCGTGCGGGTGGAGGAGAAGAGCGACGGCGGCGCGCGCCTGGTGGTGAGCGACCGCGGTCCCGGGATCCCGCTGGAGATGCTCGGCCACCTGATCGCCGGCGCTCCCCCGCCCCGCGCGGGCGAGGAGAAGCGCCCCAGGAGCCGGGGGCTGGGCCTCGCCATCGCCCGGGAGATCACCATGCTCCACGGCGGCAGGCTCGACGCGGAGAGCGAGTTGGGCAAGGGCTCCTCCTTCGTGGTGGAGCTGCCCCGCCGCGCCGCCCCCGCGGAGCGTCCGGCGCAGGTGAGCGCGCCCCCTTCGCTCGCGCCCCCCGCGCCCCGGCACAGGCCGCGGGTCCTCCTCGTGGAGGACGATCCCGACGTGCGCCTCCTGCTCACCGACCTGCTCGACGACGAGCACGAGGTGCTGGAGGCGACCGACGGCGTCGAGGGCGTGCGCGTCGCCCGCGAGGAGCTGCCCGACGTGATCCTCCTCGACCTGTTCCTTCCCCGGCTCGACGGCTTCGGCGCGCTCGAGGAGCTCAAGCGCGATCCGAGCACCGCGGAGATCCCGGTGCTCTTCCTCTCGGCGGAGCGGGACGAGACGGCGCGGGCGCGCGGCCTCGAGCTGGGCGCCGCCGACTTCGTGGTCAAGCCCTTCTCCGCGGTGGAGCTGCGGGCGCGGATCGCGCGGACGCTGCGCGCGGCGCGGCAGCAGGAGCACCTGCGCGCCATCGCGCAGACCGACGCGCTCACCGGCCTGCCCAACTACCGCGCCTTCCGCCTCCGGCTCGACGAGGAGCTGAAGCGTGCGCGGCGCTACCGCACCGCGCTGGCGGCGGTGATGATCGATCTCGACAACCTCAAGCCGATCAACGACCAGCTCGGCCACGAGGCGGGCAACCGCGCCATCGCGGCCCTGGCGGAGACGGTCCTCTCCCAGCTGCGCGAGACCGACTTCGCCGCCCGCTACGGCGGCGACGAGTTCGTGGTCCTGCTCCCCCACACCAGCGCCGCCGAGGCGCGCGCGCTGGCGGAGCGGCTGCGCCGGGCGATCCGCAGGGTGACGCTCGACGGCGGCATGCCGCTGCGGGCCTCGCTCGGCGTGGCGGCGCTCGCCCCCGGCGCGGAGGCGAGCGCCGACGCGCTGATCCACGCGGCGGACGCGGCGCTCTACCGGGCCAAGGGCGCGGGCCGGGATCGGGTCTGCGTGGCGGGGGAGGAGGACGCACGGGTGGAGGCGAGTCCATAGCGGCGGGGGACTGGAGGCGGCGTGGGCGTGGACGAGAGGATCCGGCTGCTGCCGGAGGGCGCGAGGGTGGCGATCGTCGGTGCAGGCCCCGCCGGGTGCCTGATGGCGATCGCCCTGCTCGACGCGGCGCAGGCGCGCCGCCGCCCGCTCCAGGTGACCCTGCTCCACGGAGGCGCGCCGCGGCGCAGGCGGATCCTCGTCGACGGCGCGGCGCTGGCGCGCTTCGCCTCCGCCGGCGTTCCCATCCCGGAGGGCGTGCTGGTGCCCCTCCACGGCGCGCGGGGGATCCACGGCAGGGCGCAGGCGGATCTGCCCCTGCCCCTCTTCGCCGCGCCGCGGGACACGGGCGGCCCCGACGACCTGGTCGATCACCTCCGCGCCACGGCGATGGAGCGGGGCGCCAGGCTGATCCACCGCGCGGCGGAGACGATCCACGCGGCGCCGGACGGCGGCTGGACGGTGCGCGCCGGCGGCGCCTCCCTCCGCGCGGAGGCGGTGGTCCTCGCCTGCGGCGCCGGCGCGCCCCTCGCCGCGCGCCTGCCGGGCCACCAGCCCCCGCCGGTGTGGCGCGCATGCGCCGCCGATCTCGAGGCGGCGCCGGACGCGCCCTCGCTCGCTCCCTGGGCGACCCGCATCCACGGCGAGGGCGGCCTCCCGGACCTCTGGATCCTCTCCGCGGAGGGGGACGAGCAGGCGCTGGCGGTGGGCGAAGACGCGGGCCCCGCCGCCCTGGCGGAGGCGCTCCTCGCCGCGGTGGGGAACGGCAGGCTGCCGCCGCTGCGCCTGCGCAACCCGCGGCGCGTCTTCCTTCCCGCGGGGGTGGCCCGCCCCGCCCTCCCCGCCCTCGGCGACGCCCTCGGCGGCGCGCCGGGCGCCTGCGATCTCGCCCGGCTGGTGGCGCAGGCCCAGACCCTCGCCGCCGCCTTCCACGACGGCGGGCCGGAGGCGATGCTCGACGCCGCCCGGGCGGAGGCGCTACGCCTCGAGCCGCGGGTGCGCCGGGAGATGCGCCGGGCGCGGCGGTGGAAGGCCCGGCCGCGGGCGCTGGTGGAGCGCGCCGTCGCCCGGGAGGTGGGCCGCCCCGCCGCCTGGCAGCCGGTCCACCAATCGCTGGCGGCGAGCGCGGCGCCGGGCGGCGCCGGGAGCCGGGCGTGGCTCCTCGCCCTGCAGACCTTCTTCGCCTTCCTCCTCGCCTGGATCCTCGTGGCCTGGGACGGCGTGTGGCGCAGGGGGGCGCCGCGGCCCCTCGCCCGCTCCAACGAGGTCTTCGTGGTGGACGACGACGCGGAGCTCGCCGAGCTGGTCTGCGAGTACCTGCAGGGCAGGGGCATCGCCTGCGTCCCGTTCCGCGACGGGATGTCGGCGGTGGCGGCGGCGGCGCGGGAGCGGCCCGCGGCGGTGGTCCTCGACGTGGCGCTGCCGTGGCTCGACGGGCCGACGATCTGCAGGGCCCTGCAGCGCAACGGGCCGGTGCCGGTCTTCCTCGCCACCGCGCTGCCGCTCCCGCTGGCGCGCCCGGAGGGCGAGGCGGCGGGGGCGACCGCCGTCCTGTCCAAGCCGCTCGACCTCGCCGGCCTGGCGCTGCGGATCCAGGCATGGGTGCCGGCGCGCCCGCCCGGCGCGGCGCGGACGCAGCGCCCGCAGCTCCCCGAGGCGGCGGACGCTGCCCAGCCGCCCGCGTGAACACCCGTGCCCGCCCCGCGCAAGCGCACGCCGCAATCCGCGCTGCCCTTCAATCCCCGAGGGAGACGCCGGCGTTGGGCGATCGCAGCGCGTCGAGGATCGTCTCGCCCGGATCCCCCTTCTCCGCCTGCTCCGCCGCGCGCTTCGAGTAGCGGTTGAGCTTGTTGTAGAGCGTCTTCTCGCTCACCTGCAGCATCTCCGCGGTGCGCGCCTTGTTGCCCGCGTTCTCCTGCAGGCTGAAGAGGATGTACTCCCGCTCCACCTCGCGCAGCGGCATGCCCACCGAGAGCTTGAGGGTGCTGCCGCTGGAGACGCTCCCCGCCACCTCCCGCGGCAGGTGCTCCCGCTCGATCAGCTCGCCGTCGCAGAGGATCACCGCCCGCTCGATGGTGTTGCGCAGCTCGCGGATGTTCCCCGGCCACGAGTAGGCCTGCAGCGCCTGGAGCGCGTCCTGCGAGGCGCCGCGCACCTTCTTGCCCGAGTCGGCGGCGAAGCGATCGACGAAGTGCTGCACCAGCAGCGGCACGTCCTCGCGCCGCTCCTTGAGCGACGGCAGCTCGATGTGGAACACGTTGAGGCGGAAGAAGAGATCCTCGCGGAACCGCCCCTCGCGCACCATCTCCTTGAGGTCGCGGTTGGTGGCGCAGATCACCCGCACGTCCACGCGGATCTCCGACTTGCCGCCGAGCCTGCGCAGCGTCCCCTCCTCGAGGACGCGGAGGAACTTCGCCTGGAGCTCCAGCGGCATCTCGCCCACCTCGTCGAGGAAGAGCGTGCCGCCGTCGGCGAGCTCGAAGCAGCCCTGCCTGCGCGCGTCCGCGCCGGTGAAGGCGCCGCGCTCGTGGCCGAAGATCTCCGACTCGATCAGCGTGGCCGGGATCGCCGAGCAGTTGACCGCGATGAACGGACGGTCGTTGCGCGGCGAGGCGCCGTGGATGGCGCGGGCCACCATCTCCTTGCCGGTGCCCGATTCGCCGGTGATCACCACCGACGTCTTCCCCGCCGCCACCTTGTCGATCAGCTTGAAGACCCGCTGCATCGCGGCGGAGTTGCCCACGAAGCCCCGCTCGCCGCCGCTGCGCCGCAGGTTGTGCTGGAGGGCGGCGACCACCTGCATCGTCGCCTTCTTCTCCAGCGCGCGCTCGACCACCATGCGCAGCCGCTGGCCCTCCACCGGCTTCTCGAGGAAGTCCCACGCCCCCTGGCGGATGGCGGAGACGGCGGAGTCGATCGTCCCCTTGCCGGTGAGGAGGATCACCGGCACCTCCGGCAGCTCCTCCCGCAGGGCGCGCAGGAGGGAGAGGCCGTTGAGGGTGGGCATCACCAGATCGCTCACGATGACGTCGGGCGGCGCCTCGATCGCCTTCTTGAGCGCTTCGTTGCCGTCGTTGGCCTGGATGACCACGTGGCCCCAGCGGGTGAGCATCTCCGCCAGCGCCTCGCGGCCTGCTGCTTCGTCGTCCGCAATCAGGATCCGAGCGTTCGGCACGGTCGTTCCCCGGGGGGTTGGCATCAGGTGGCCACTGCATTCACCAGCGCCGTGGTGGGAAGACGCAGGCGCCAGCTCCAGGTTTCGCCCGCGTTCGCCTCGATCTCCCCCCCGAGAGAAGACGCGATGGCCCGCGCTGCCTCCATCGCCACGCTCCGTTCCTCCGCTTTCGCCTCCTCGCCCACCGCGGCGAGCGCGACCTCCACGCCCGACTCGTCCGCCCGGGCGGTGATCCGCAGCTCGCTGCCGGGAGCGGCCCGCTCGATCGCCAGGTGGAGCAGCTCGAGGAGGGCGTGGCAGACGGCGTCCGGCTGCCCGAGGGGCTTTCCCTGCTGCGCGGCGACCGAGGCGGTGAGGCCGGCGCGGCGCAGGTGGTACTCGCTCAGGGCGACCGCCCGCCGGACGCACGCCTCGAGATCGTCGCCGCTCCCCTGCCCCGCGGCGAACTCGCCGTAGCGGCGCAGCAGCTCGTCGAGGCGGCGGACCTGGGTGCGCGCCGCCTCGACGTTGCGGGAGAGGGCGGCGGGAACCTCCCCCGTCTCCGGATCGCGCAGCTTGTCCGCGAGGACCTCGAGGTGGATCGCCATGGCGTTGAGCGGGTTGCGCGCCTCGTGGACGAGCCCCGCGGAGAGCCGTGCCAGCAGCTCGCCCCGCGCAGCCCCCACGACCAGCCAATCCGCCGCCGCGCGCTCCTTCCGCTCGCGCGTGGCGACCGCATCCAGGTGCGCCCCCATCGTCGGCCGACCTCCCTCTCGGTGATGGCCAGAGTTAGGACCGCTCCCCCCGGGTGTCAATCGCACCCTGCCCCGCTTGCTGGCCGGGCGCGAAGCTTGTTGTAAGGTGGCGAGCCCTATGTCGATTCGCGTCTGCTCGTTCCTCCTCGCCCTGCTCCTCGCCGCGGGCTGCGCCTCCACGCAGCAGGCGGCTCCGCCCGCCCTCGAGGCGCCGCCCGCGCTGCGCCCCACCGCCCCCCCCGCCGCGGCGCGGGAGGCGGAGCGCCCCGAGGTGCTCGCGGTGGCGCGCTTCGCCGCGGTGGGCGACATCCTCATGCACGGTGCAGTCAAGGAGGCCGCTGCCGCCGCTGCGATCTACGGCCCCGACGGCAGCTCCACCAACCACCACGGCTACGGGGCGCTCTTCGAGGGTGTCGCCCCCGCGCTGCAGGAGGCGGACCTCGCCTTCGCCAACCTCGAGACCCCCATCGCGCCCAGGGCCGATCGCGGCTCGCGTCCCTTCGTCTTCAACGCGCCGGCGGCGCTCATCCCCGCCCTCCAGGCGGCGGGGATCGGGATCGTCTCCTTCGCCAACAACCACACGTACGACCAGGGCGTGGCGGGGATGCTCGAGACGGTGGAGCTCCTGGAGAAGGCGGGGCTGCCGCAGGTCGGCGCCGGCCGCACCTGCGCCGAGGCGTCGCGGGCGAAGCTCCTCGAGGTGAAGGGGATCCGCGTCGCCTTCGTGGCGGGGACGCTCCTGTTCAACGACGACAGGAACCGCGGGCCCAACGATCCCTGCGCCTTCTTCCTCGACGAGAAGAAGGCGCTGGCGGAGGCGAAGGCCGCGCGCGAGGCGGGCGCCGAGCTGGTGATCCTCTCCGCCCACTGGGGCGTGGAGTACGAGACGAAGCCGCGGCAGGCGGAGATCGATCTCGCCCACCGCCTCCTCGACGGTGGCTTCGACGCGATCCTCGGCCACCACCCCCACGTCCTCCAGCCGGTGGAGATCTACGAGACCCGGGACGGCCGCGTCGGCTTCGTCGCCTACTCGCTGGGCAACTTCATCTCCAACCAGTCGCGCACCTACGTCCACGGCGTCCAGCCGGCGAAGGTGGGCAACACCCGCGACGGCCTCCTCCTCCGCTTCGCCGCGGTGCGGAAGCGCTTCGCCGACGGCACGGTGCGAACCGAGCTCGCCGACCTCCGCGCCGAGCCGCTCTGGACGGAGAACAACGCCCTCGCCAGGCAGCGCGACAAGAAGCTCCCCGCCTACATCCGGGTGATCCACACCGATCGCGCGCTGGAGGAGGCGCGGGCGCAGCTCGCCGCCACCACCGCGAAGGAGCAGGTGGTGGAGATCCAGAAGCGGATCGAGCTCCTCGAGGCGCGCCGCGCGATCACCGCCGCCATCGTGGGCGAGGAGATCCTCCCCTAGGTACGGGCCGCCCCACCGGCGGTAGCGCCCGGCAACGGGAGGGAAACGCCCTGCCCCACCCGCCCGCCTCCTCCCGCGGCGAAAGGCCCGCCGCCGGGCGGCCGGGCGGGCCGCCTCCCGCTGGCACGGGCGATGAACGCCCCGCCGGCAGGGCGGCCCCTGCTCCGCCGCCCGAGGGAGGCACCCTGTAATGCAGCACGGGGGACGGGGATGGTGGTTGGCGCTCGCTCTGCTGCCTGCGCTCGCCTGCGGCGGGAGCGACGGGGTGGAGGACCGGCAGGCGACGCTGCCCGTCGATCCGGGCGAGCCCGCCGGCGTCCCGCCGCCGGTGGTCCACGCCCCTCCCGTCCAGCTCCCCGTCGAGCTCCTCGGCCCGGCGCTGGGCGGCCCCCACGCCGACGTGCGCGACGTCTCGGTGGACGCGGTCGGCGGCGTCTGGCTCGCCGCACGGAGCGGCCTCTTCGTCCGCCCGCCCGGCCGCCGCTTCGCCCGCCTCGTCACCGCAGCGGAGGGCATGCCCGGCGCGGAGCCGGTGGCGGTGGGCGGCCTCGGCCCCGGCGTGGCGGTGGTGGGCTTCGCGGGGGGCGAGCGGCCGCGCCTGGTGCGCCTCGCCGCGGACGAGACCGCCACCGTCGAGGAGCTTCCGATCGACGCGGCGGTCCGCAGGATCCGCGCCGTGGAGGGCATGGGCCTGGTCGCGTCGGGCAGCGGCCTCACCGTCCTCGACGAGGGCGGCAGGATCCGCGGCAGGCGGATCCCGCCCGAGCCGGCGGTGGAGCTCTGGGACGTGGCCGTCACCGATGCGGGCGACGCCTGGATCGGCGACCGCACCCGCCTCCTCCTGCTCGAGGGCCCGGTGACTGCCAGCGTCGCGGGCCGCTTCCGCGCCGCCCCCGATCTCGTTCCGGGTGAGGACGACGCGGTGGTCGCGGTGGAGGTCTGCCCGGGCGGGGAGGTCTGGGCCTCCGCCCTCGGCCACGGGATCTTCCGCCTCTCCGCGGAAGGACGGGTCCGCGAACGGCTCACCGCGGCGGAGGTCCTGCCGCAGGACCACGTCACCGCCCTCGCCTGCGACCTGGACGGCAGCCTCTGGATCGGCACGAGCTGGGGCGGCCTGGCGCGGCTCCTCCCGGACGGCACCTTCCGCTACCACGCCGCCACCGCGGGGCTGCCGGGGGACAGCATCCGGCGCCTGGTCGTGGCGCCCGACGAGGCGGGGGGCAGGACCCTGTGGATCGCCACCGAGGGCGGCGCAGCGTCCTACGCTGGCCCGTGAGCCCTCTGCCGGTCCGCCCCGCGGCCACTTTGCCGTTCCCCTTCGATGGGCGGCTCTGCTATGCACACGAGCCCATGGCCGCGGAACCCACGGTGCTGGTGGTCGACGACGACCCCGACATCCGAGAATCGATCGAGGAGCTCCTCCGCTCCGACGGGCTCGACGCCGCCGTCGCGGCGAACGGGGAAGAAGCGCTCCGCGTCCTCGACCAGCGCAGGATCGACGTGATCCTCCTCGACCTGATGATGCCGGTGATGGACGGCAGGCAGATGGTGGAGGAGATGCGGCGCCGCAACCTGCAGGTGCCGGTGGTGCTCCTCTCCGCCGGCCGCGATCTGCGGCGGGTCTCCCAGGAGCTCGGCCTCCCGGCGGTGGAAAAGCCGTTCGACCTCGACGAGCTCCTCGCCCGCGTGCGCGAGAACCTGCCGGACTGAGCGGGCGCCACCCCCCGTGACGCCCGCCCGCCTCCGCAGCCGGTCAGAGCGGCCAGATCCGGTTGGCCTTGAGCCCCAGCCGCTTCAACAACGCCCGGGCCAGCTCCTCGCCCTCGCAGCCTCCGACGCGCTCGGGGACGACCAGGTGCAGCTCGCCGTTGATCGCCTGCACCGCGGACGAGAAGAGCTGGAGCCGGCTCACCACCTCCGCGAGATCGACGGCTCCGCCCTCGACGAGCAGCGTATCCAGGATCACCGCGGTACCTCGGGCATCGTTCCTCCTGCACGTCAACGCCGGCGCGTGGTCCTTGATCGACCCCACGATCTTTTCCGGCGGCAGGAAGCCCGGAGCCTCGGCTCGGACGTCATGACAGCCTTCCAACCGGAAGTACTCTGCCATCAGGGCGCAGAGCTCCTCCTTCCGGTTCTGGCCATGGATGATGACGGTCTCCACCCTCACGCTCCAGTCTCCCCCCTCTCGCACCGCACTCCCCGACCCTGCGGGGAAAGTAGGCACGCACCTCCGTGCAAAGCCTGCACGGTGGGGGGATGGGGGGGCCGGAATGGGGTGGCCCGCGGGGCGAGCGCCCGCGCGGACGTCAGCCGCCCGCCCTGGCGACGGGCGGGACAGGCAGCTCCGCCACCGGCGCCGCCGTGGAGAGCTCCACCTGGACCAGCTCGATCCCGAGGCGCTGCGCGAACTGGAAGATCCGCTCGTCCCGGTAGAACTCTCCGAAGACGATGCGCACGCATCCGCTGTTGGCGATCAGCTTGAAACAGGGCCAACAAGGCGAGGCGGTGGTGTAGATGGTCGCCCCGTCGATGGCGACCCCGTTCTTGGCCGCCTGGACGATGGCGTTGGCCTCCGCGTGGACCGTGGCCACGCAGTGGCCGTTCTCCATCATGTGCCCCTCGTCGTCACAGTGGGGCAGACCGCGGATCGAGCCGTTGTAGCCGGTGGAGAGGACCGTGCGCTCGCGCACCAGCACGGCGCCCACGTGCTTCCTGTCGCAGGTGGCCCGGGTGGCCACCACCCGCGCCAGGTTCATGAAGTACTCGTCCCAGCTCGCCCGCTGCCGCGCCATCGGAAGGCCTCCTGTGGTGGGGGCCGCAATCTACCCGGAGGGTGCGCCCCGGCGAAAGCCCGCGCGCCGCGCCGGCGGGCAGGCGCAAGGCCCACCCTCCCCTTCCCGGAGGCGGGGTGGGCAACGGCTCGCCACCGTACGCAGCTTTCCCGGGGGACGGAGGTGCGGATGGCGGCGTGGAGATGGACGGTGGTGGCGGCGGCGGGCCTCGCGATCGCCGGCTGCGCGATGCAGGCGGCGGGACGCGCGCCGCGGCATACGGGCATGGGCCGGGAGCCTTCCCCGCTGGACGTCTCCGCGCTCGGCATCCAGGAGGTCGAAGGGCGCGTGCGCTCCGTCGATCGGAAGCGTGGCGTGGTGGTGGTGGAGCAGGACGACCGCACCGTCCGCCTCGAGGCGGCGGGCGACACCGCGGTCTTCGTCGAGGGCGGCGTGGGCGGCTTCGCCGATCTGCGCGAGGGCGCGGCGATCCGCGCCTCCTTCACCGAGGAGGGCGGCAAGCGGATCGCCCACTGGCTCGAGGTCCCCCGCCCCGAGGACGCGAACGAGCGCGACGGCTTCGAGAAGGCCGGCAGGGAGGTGGCGCGATGAACCGGATCTGCCTGCTGGGCGCCGCGGCGCTCGCCCTCGCCGCCTGCGACTTTCCCCCGGTCCCCCGCGGAGCGGACGCGGGCGGGATCCGGCCGGGCCAGTGGATGTCGCCGATCCCCGGGCCGGAGACGCCGCCCGCCTATCCCGCCGCCGAGCTGGAGACCGCCGGGCCCGAGCGCCTCGGGCCGCGGCAGGAGGTGCGCGGGCGGCTGGTGAGCAACGCCGTCTCCCACTACGTGATCGAGGCGGAGGACGGCGGCTGGATCACCATGCAGGTGACGCCGCAGACGCGGCTGCTGATCGGCGATCAGCGGGCGGGGCTGCGGGAGATCCAGCCGGGCAGCGAGGTGCGCGCCAGCTTCGTCCCCGCCGAGGCGGGGCGGAACGAGCTCGCCCTCGAGGTGGTGGCGGAGCCCCGCACCGATCGCGGGAGCGAGCGGGCCCGCTAGATCAGCGCTGCGCGGTCTGGGTGGGCGCCGCGAGCTTCTCGCCGGGGAAGAGCTCCTCCACCAGGTGCGCCACGCCGCGGGAGCGGAGGAAGGCGCGCACCTTGGCGGCGGGCGAGGCGAAGGTCTCGCCGGGCATCGGCACGTCGAAGGAGTACTTCTTCTCCGCCATCGGGAAGGAGACCTTGGCGGTGCGATAGCCCTCGATCACCGCGAGGAGCTTGCCGTCGGGCACGCGAAAGATGCCGCCGCCGGAGGCGCCGTAGCCGATGGGCGCGTCGGTCTTGAAGCCCTGGACGGCGCCCGCCTCGTCCCACTCGAGCTGGCTGACGATGCCACTGGAGATGGAGATGCCGCGGCCGAAGGGAGCGCCCACCGCCACCACGTCGTCGCCCAGCTCGAAGTCGTCGTCGTCCGCGAGGCGCGCGGCCCGGCCCTCCAGCTCCGGCACCCGCAGGAGCGCCAGATCCATCTCCGGCACCTCGCCCATCGCCACCACCGTGGCGGGGAAGGCGCGGGTCTTGCCCTTGCGATCGACCAGGACCTCGATCTTCACCTTCTCCGGCTCCCTGGTCTCCACCACGTGGGCATTGGTCATCACGTAGCCCACGCGCCCCGTCTCCGCGTCCTCGTCGAAGCCGAGGATCACGCCGGAGGCGACGCGGATCACGCTCTCGCCCATGCTGAGCTGGATGCGGACGCTGGAGGGGAGGACGTCCTTGATCACCCGCGAGCGGGTGCCCGGCGGCGCCGACTGCGGCGCGGCGGCGACCGGCGCCCGGGCGTCGACCACCTCGGCGGGAGCCGCGGCCTGGACGCTCTCGCCCGCGGCGACCACCGCCTCGCCCGCGTCCGCCGCAGCGGGGCCGTTGCCGAGAAGGAGGCCGGCACCTGCTGCGATGGAGAGGGCGGCGGGGAGCGCGAGAAGGACGGAGCGGCGATGCATACGGCGGTATCTCCCGGTTGGTTGCTGGATCATCGCAGCGATCGGAGGGTGCGATCAAATGCCCCCGGTCAACGCCCCCTCGCTCCTCGCTCTTCCGGCTTTCCGGATCGGTGCGCGAGCCGCAGGTGGCGATCGGCCCGGCGCGCGCCTGCCCGCCTGCTGCGCGCACGGACGAAAAAGCCTCCGCGGAGGCAGCGGCGGTGTCACGGCCTTCAGTCGGCGTAGCGCCGCCGCATCAGGAGCACGATCGCGTCCTTCGCGCAGTGCTCGCAGTAGCCGTAGCGCTCGCGCATGTTGCGCAGGAGCTCCTCCACGGCGGCGCGCTCGCGGGGGTCGAGGCGCGCCGGATCGTCCGCGTCCAGGTAGCGCAGAACGTTCTCCTTGTGGCGCAGCAGCGTCTCCCTGCGCCGCTCGAAGAAGTGGTCGCGCAGCCTGCGGAAGAGCTCGGGGAAGACCTGCGCGTAGAGCATCCGCTTCTCCGAGGGGTGGTCGAGGCGCCAGGCGCCGATGGCGGAGATGAGCCCGCGGCGGAAGGCGAAGCGATCCTCGCCGTCCGGCTTGATCAGCGCCTCCACCTCCGCCATCCGCTCCTCGTCGGGGCGCTCCGCCTCGCCGGTCACCTTGTTCGGGATCTTCTCCCCCTTGAGCCAGCTCGAGACGTTGCGCACGTAGCGCTCGAAGAGCTCCTCGTACTGGCTCTCCGTCACCAGCCCCATCGAGTCGCGGATCTCGTCGTCGAGCACGTCGAGGAGCTCCGCCTCCACCACCTGCAAGAACTCCTCGGGGTCGTGGTAGCCGTCGCGCACCTCCGCCTGGAGGAACTCGTAGATCGACTTGTCGCGGGTGAGCTGGCGCAGCTCCTCGAGCACCGCCATCGGCGTGAGGCAGGCGTAGCCCGGGTTCTGCGCCGCGTTGAAGATCACCGTCTTGATCTCGCGGGCGCTGGCGCCGTTGCGCCCCTCGTACGACGGGGAGACGTCCCACTCGTGGTAGATGGCGGGGATCGCCTTGCGCAGCTCGTTGGCCAGGGCGAAGGGGAGCCTGTCGGGGACGCGGCCGTCGTCGTAGAGGCGGAGCTTCTCGATCGGCGCCAGGTCCTCGATCACGTCGCGCAGCACCGGCGGGTAGTGCTCCGGATCCGCGCGCTTGAGCCGGGTGAGCACCGCCCACACCGCCGCCACCTGGGTGGAGTGCGGGGCGATGTGCTTGCCCACCGCCTCCGGCGTCACCTGCACGTCGTAGATCTCCCGCTCGACGCTGGCCCGGCGCAGGTAGGGCACGCGCACCAGCTCGATCCGCCCCTTGAACGAGGCGAAGTCGGAGAGCTCCTTGAACGACGCGAGCTGCTTCTCGTTGGTGGTGCCGATCATCACCGCGTCGATGTGGAGCAGGAAGTGCTCCATCTGCAGCACGCCGGTCTCGGTGGTGCCGAGCAGGTACTTGTAGCTGTCGATGGGCCGCTTGAGCAGGTCGGAGAACTCCACCAGCCCGCGGTTGGCGTAGACCAGCGGCCCGTACGGCTCGAAGATGTCGAGGTTCTGCAGCGCCGGCGGGAGCTGGCCGATCGAGCGGTCCGCGGTCACCTGGTGGTAGCTGGCGTCCACGGAGAGCTGCGGCTCCACCGTCACCGCGCCGTTCATGTAGCGGCGCGAGATGTAGAAGCGCTCCACCTGGACGTGGCGCATCACCTTGAGGAAGTCCCCGCTGTAGGCGGCGAGGAGCCCGGAGTAGATCTGCCGGCACTTGTGGCAGAGCTCGCCCTCGAGCATGTACTGGGAGAGGACGAAAGGCGGCCCGCCGTCGCGGGCGATCGTCTCCTCGAGGAGCTTGCGCCGCTCGCCGTGGGGCACGAGGAAGAGCGGGTGATCCTTCATCTCGCAGACCACCCGGGCGTCGATGTCCTCGCTCTCCAGGTGCGCGTAGGTGGCCAGCTCCCCGGTGGGCCCGGTCCGCTCGGTACCGAAGCCCAGGCCGCCCCGGGTCAGCTTCTCCGCGGGGAAGACCCAGTTGATCTTGTAGAGGGCCCCCTCCGGCGCCCGGCTGTAGACCTCCAGGCCGCGCCCGAGCGCCCGGACGATGGAGCTCTTGGCGGAGCCGTTGGGGCCGTGGAGGAGGATCAGCTTGTTGGCCCTGCCGGTGCGGATGAAGTTGCCGAGGATCCGGTAGATCTCGTTCTGCGCCGCCTCCTGGCCCGCCACCCTGCCGTCGCCGTCGTCGAAGGCCCGGTCGAAGAGGTTGAACCGGCGGCGGTCGCCCATCGGAGTCTGGATGGTGCGGGTGCCGAAGTGGTCGAGGGCGTCCCGGAGGTACTGCGCCGCGGAGCGGGCGTGCTTGCGCGGCTCGCGCAGGAACGCGTCCATCCACTCCTCGAAGGAGAGGATCATCCGGTTCTCGATGAAGATGCTCTTGACCTCGGCTCCGACCGATTCGAGGTAGCGGCGCGCGTCCAAACGACCTCCCGGGTACGACGAATCCGAACCTTCGTCGGCAACGCCCTCCGCGGCGGCCTCCATTCCAGCCGGGTCCCCTGCCGGGCGGGCAGGGCCTTCCTCGGGTTAAGGCAGCCAACCCCAACATTCCAGCCGAGACGCGTGAACGGAGGCCGTGGCTGGTTTAGAATCCGACGCCATGGGGACCAACCCGCCGATCATCGGCATCGACCTGGGCACGACCAACTCCTGCTGCGCGTACGTGGACGCCGAGGGCAAGGTGAAGCTGATCCCGTACAAGGGCGGCGACTACCTCATCCCCTCGATCTACGCGGTGGACGACAAGGGTCACGAGCTGGTGGGGCACGAGGCCAAGCGCCAGTGGCAGCTCAACCCGCGCAACACCGTCTATGCCTCCAAGCGGCTCATCGGCCGCAGCTACCGCTCCGACGTCGTCGACACGATGAAGAGCCTCGTCGCCTACGAGCTCAAGGAAGGCGCCAACGAGGTGCTGATCGACGTCGCCGACCGCGAGCTCCGGATGAGCGACGTCTCGGCGCGGATCCTCGACAGGATCCGGGTGGTCGCCTCGGAGTACCTCCAGACCCACATCCAGCGGGCGGTGGTCACCGTCCCCGCCTACTTCAACGACCGGCAGCGCCAGGCGGTCAAGGAGGCGGGCAGCAAGGTGGGCCTGGAGGTGGTGCGGATCATCAACGAGCCCACCGCCGCCGCCATGGCCTATGGCGTGGGCAAGAAGCTGGCGGAGAAGGTGCTGGTCTACGACCTCGGCGGCGGCACCTTCGACGTGTCGGTGATCGAGATCCGCGACCGGGTCTTCGAGGTGAAGGCCACCGGCGGCGACATCTTCCTCGGCGGCCTCGACTTCGACGAGGCGATCATCCGGCTCGTCCTCAAGGACTTCGAAGCGCGCCACGGGATCGATCTCTCGAAGGATCCGGTGGCGATGCAGCGGATCAAGGACCTGGCGGAGCGGGTCAAGATCGACCTCTCCCAGCGGACCGAGGCGCCCTTCAACATCCCCTTCATCGCCATGACGCCGCAGGGGAAGCCGCTCAACATCGAGATGATGTTCACGCGGAAGCTCCTCGAGCAGCTCACCGGCAAGCTGGTCGATCGGACCCTGCAGACCGTGGCGCAGGTGCTGGTCGACGCGGGGATGTCCACCCGGGACATCGACGAGGTCCTCCTCGTCGGCGGGCAGACGCGCATGCCCCTGCTCCAGGAGCGGCTCACCCGCTTCTTCGGCAAGCCGCCGTCCAAGGGCGTCCACCCGGACGAGGCGGTGGCCATCGGCGCCGCCCTCTACGCCCACTCGCTGGAGGACGACACCGACCTCAAGGTCCAGCTCCTCGACGTCATCCCGATGGCCATCGGCATCGAGGCCGCGGGCAGGAAGATGCACGTGGTCTTCCCCCGCAACGCTGCCATCCCCAACGCGCGCCAGGTGGCGGCGACCACCTCCTACGACGGCCAGCAGGAGGTGGTGGTCCGGATCTTCCAGGGCGATCTCCCCGAGGTGACGGGGAACGAGCTGCTCGGCGAGTTCACCTTCGGCGGGCTGCCGCCAGCGCCGGCGGGCAGCGCGCAGATGGAGATCACCTTCGACGTCAACGTGGAGGGGATCCTCACCGCCTCCGCCCGCGACCTGGCCACGGGGCGGCAGATGAAGACGACGGTGCGGGTGACGAGCGCGTAGCGCTTCGGGTGCAATCGAAGCAGACGCGCACGCGGCGGCTCCACACACGGCGAGAGAGAAACCAAATCACGAGTGGGCGGAGGACGGGGCGCGCCGTCTGCCGCGCCCCATCGACGGAGGAGCCAGGCGGCGGGGACGCCGCCGCCTGGCACCCGACGAGCGGCTTGCATCTCCTCCACCCGTTCACACGGGAACGGGTGGAGGACGGGCGCGCGATCCGGCGTGGGCTCCGCCACCGGCGGCGCGAGCCGCCGCTTTGCGACGCCTTCAGTAGCCCTGCCCCTGGGTCTCCGTATCGGCGCCGCCGGTGGCGCCTCCCGGCTGCGGCGTGGCGCCGGTCTGCTGCTGCCCGGAGGCGCTGGTCACCTCGATCCGCGTCACCACCGGCTGGCCCTGCTGCTGCTGGTAGGTGGCCCGGACCTGCGAGCCCTCCTGGAGATCGTCGAGCGAGGCCTGCCTGCCGTTCCACCACACCTCGGTCTGATCGGTCACCTGGAGCCGGACCTCGTTGCCCGTCTGCGGCCCCACCGCGATCTCGTTCTCCGAGACCTCGACGAGCTGGCCGGAGATCTGCTGCTGCTCCTGCTGCGCGACCGCGCCGCCCATCGGCTGCTGCTGGATCTGCTCCTCGGTCTGCGCCGCCTGCCGCTGCTCCTGCTGCTCCGCCTGCGCCGTCTGCTGCTGGCGCTGCAGCTCCTGCTGCGCCTGCTGCTGCGAGGCCTGGGCCTGCTGCTGGGCCGTCTCCGATTCCTGCTGCGCCTGCTGCTGCGCCGCCTGGGCCTGCTGGCCCTCCTGCTGCGCCTGCTGCCGCGCCTCGGCGAGCTCACGCTCCGCCCGCTGGACGTCCTCCTGCGCGGAGGCGGCCTGCTCGCTCTCGCGGGTCGCCTCCTGCTGCGTCTTCTGCGCCCGCTCCAGCGCCCGCTCCGCCTCGTTCTGGGCCTGCTCGGCCACGCCCGCGGGCCCCTGCGCCTGCTCCTCCTGCTGCCCGCCCCCGCCCCGGCAGCCGGCGACGATCAGCGCCGCCATCGTTCCCAGCCCCAGCCACCACCTTCCATGACGCGCCATCGTGCACCTCCCGCGTTGACGGCTGGAGAACGGTGGGGTGCGCGGGAGCGGACGCGCAACTTCCGGGGCGGCCGGAACGGGCGGCTGCCCGGGGAAGAGGGACGCGGGCGGGCGCCATGCCTAGGGCGCCGGCTGTTGCGCCGGAGCCTCCACGGCGACCTTCTTCGCCGGGGGGATCGCCTGGCGCTCCGCCTGGAAGCTCTCCCAGGCGGCGAGCGCGCGCAGGGCTGCGTCGAGCTGCGGGTCGGCGGTCTTCGGCACGTCCGCGTGGCGGCTCGCCGCCACCGGCTCCACCCGGCCCGTTCCCCTGGCCAGCGCCTCGGCCACCGCCTTCTCGTCCGGCTCCGCCACCACCACGTCGGGCTCGACGCCCTTGCCGTGGATGGAGCGGTGTTTGGGCGTGAAGTAGCGGGCGATGGTCATCTTGAGCCCCGAACCGTCGTCCAGATCGATCACCGTCTGGACGCTCCCCTTGCCGAAGGTGGTGGTGCCGAGCACCACCGCGCGGCCGTGGTCCTGGAGGGCGCCGGCGACGATCTCGCTGGCGGAGGCGGAGCCGCCGTTGACGAGCACCACCAGCGGGTAGTCGGGCTCCGTCCCCGCCGCGTGGGCGCGCTCCTCGTCCAGCTTGCGGCCGCCGCGCCCCTCGGTGGAGACGATCACGCCCTCCCGGAGGAAGCGGTCGGCGACGCGCACCGCCTGGTCGAGGAGGCCGCCGGGGTTGTTGCGAAGGTCGAGCACCAGCCCCTCGAGCTCCCTACCGCCGTTCGCCGCGCGCAGGGCGGCGAGCGCCTTGCCGAGGTGCTCGTCGGTGTGCTCCTGGAAGCTCTTGATCCGCAGGTAGCCGCGGCCCCGATCGTAGAGGCGCCACTCCACGCTCTGCACCCGCACCCGATCCCGCAGCAGCGCCAGCTCGATCGGCTTCTCGAACCCCTCGCGCATGAGGAGGAGCCGGACCTTGCTGCCCAGCTCGCCGCGCATCCGCCGCACCGCCACCGGCACGGTCATCCCGCGGGTCGACTCGCCGTCGATGGCGAGGATCCTGTCGCCCGCCTTGATCCCCGCGCGGGCGGCGGGGGTGTCGTCGATCGGGGCCACCACCACCAGCGATTCCTGGTCGGCGGAGATCTCCACGCCGAGGCCGCCGAACTCGCCCGAGGTGTCGGCGCGCATCACCTTGTACTCCTCCGGCGGGAGGAAGACGGTGTGCGGATCGAGGCTGGAGAGCATCCCCTTGATCGCGCCGTAGATCAGCGCGTCGCCGTCCACCGGATCGACGTAGTTGTTCTCCACGAAGGCGAGGACGCGGGCGAAGACGTCGAGCCTGCCGTACCCCGCCGCCCACGCCTTCCCGATGGAGGCGTGGAAGGCGATGCCGGCGACGAAGGCACAGAGCAGGGAGACGAGGTGGCGGCTTCGGCGCATTCCGCGATCCTAGGCCAGCCGACCGGCGGAAACCAACCGGCCCCCGGGCGAGGGCCCGGCAGGACGCCGGCCTACCCCGCGAACCAGGGCATCGGATCGACCGGCTTCCCGTTGGCGCGGATCTCGAAGTAGAGGTAGGCGCCCTTGAGGGAGCCGGTGTCGCCCACCAGCCCCACCAGCTGTCCCTGCTCCACCGCTTCGCCCTCCTTCACCGCCGCGGCGGCGAGGTGGGCGTAGAGGGTGTGGAAGCCGTCGCCGTGGTCGACGATGACCAGGTTGCCGTAACCGCGGAACCAGCCGGCGAAGGCGACCTGCCCCTTCCCCACCGCCTTCACCTCCGCCCCCTCGTGGATGCGCAGATCGAGGCCGTTCTGGTGGGTGACGGTGTTGAAGCGGGCGTTGACCACCTTGCCGAAGGCGACCTCCACCACCGCCCCCTCCACCGGCCAGGGGAGCTGGCCGCGGAGCAGGCCGAAGCCGGTGCGCGGCACGTCGGCGGCGGCGCGGAGCCGGGCGAGCTGCGCGTCGAGGCGCCGCTGCGCAGCGGAGAGCTCCCGCACCACCTGCTCCTGGACCTTCCGCTCCTCGCGGATCTCGGCGAGGAGGATCCTGCGGCTCTCCGCCGCCGCGCGCGCCTCCGCCTCCCTCGCCGCCGCCGCCTCGGCGCGGGCGGCCACCTCCTGCTCCGCCGCCTCCAGCTCCCGCCTGGCGATGGCGTGGGCCTCGGCGGTGCCGCGCAGGTCGCGCAGCGCCGCCAGGTCGGAGGCGAGGACGGTGTCGAAGGCGCGCTGCAGCCGCAGCCACGCGGCGGGCGAGTCGGCGAGGAGCAGCGCCCCCGCGCCGCCCTGGCGCATCATCCGGTAGCGGGCGCGCAGGCGCGGGCCGAGCGCCTCCGCCTTCGCAGCGAGCGCCTCGCGGGTGCGCACCTCGCCGAGGCGCGCCTCCTCGAGGGCGTGGCGGGCGGCGCCGAGCGCCGCGGCGGCGAGGCGCGACGCCTCCTCCGCGGCGCGGAGCTGGGACTCGGCCCGCTCCACCTCGGTCCCCACGTCGCTCTCCCTGGCGAGGATGCGCTGGACGGCGGCGCGGGCCTCGTCCAGCTTCGCCGCGATCGCCGCCTTCTCCTCCTTCGGATCGGCGGCGCGGGCTGGCGGCGCGGCGAGGAGCAGGAGCGCGCAGGCGAGGAGGCCCGGCGCGATCGGCGCAGGCGCCCTCACCGCAGGTGCCGCCCCACCGAGATCGCGCTGGCGAGCAGCCCCAGCGCGGTTCCCGCGCCCACCACGAGCAGCAGCGGAACCGGCCCGGCGAGGGCCGCGGGCTGCAGCTCCGCCGGGAGCGGCAGCGCCGCCTCCAGCGCGGGCCCCACGTACCACGCCACCGCGAAGAGACCGCCCGCGCCGAGCAGCCCGCCGAGGAGGCCGGCGAAGGCGCCCTCCACCAGGAAGGGCAGGCGCACGAAGGCGTTGGTGGCGCCCACCAGCCGCTGGATCTCGATCTCCGCGCTGCGCGCGTGGATGGCGAGCCGCACCACGCTCGCGGCGAGGACCGCGGCGCCGAGGAGGATGAGCGGCAGCAGGGTGAGGCCGATCACCCCCGCCGCGCGCGACAGCCCGGTGATCCTGTCGATCCAGGCGCGGCCATAGTCCACGTCGAGGACGCCGGGGAGCTTGCCCAGCGCGCGGGCGAGGACCTCCACCTCGGCCGCGGTGGTCCCCACCGCGGGCACCACCCGCACCGAGGCGGGGAGCGGGTTCTCGGGGAGCTCGCGCAGCGCCTCCCCCTCCTCGCCCAGCGCCGCCGCCAGCTCCTGCAGCGCCTCGTGGGCGGTGACGTAGCGCGCGGTGCCGCTCGTGAGCTCCGCCGCCTGGCGGGCGAGGTACTCGGCCTCCGCCGGCGCCACCTGCGGCGTGAGGTAGACGGTGATCTCCGCGCGCAGCCCCCACTGCTCGAGGAGCGCCCGCGCCTGGAGGGCCAGCGCCCCCACCACGCCGGAGAGGAGGAGCGCCACCGCGATGGTGAGCGCCGCCACGCCGTGGACGAAGGGGGCGGCGCGCATCCCGGAGAGCGCCTGCTTGACGAAGTAGAGGAGCCGGGTCACGGGCGGTCCTCCACGATCCTGCCTTCGGCGAGGCGCACCGTGCGCTTCCTGTAGCGATCGAGCAGGTGGAGGTCGTGGGTCGCCACCACCACCGTGGTGCCGCGGGCGCTGCAGGCGGTGAGGAGATCCATCACCTCGATGGTGAGGGCGGGGTCGAGGTTTCCGGTGGGCTCGTCCGCGAGGAGGATGGCGGGATCGCCCACCAGCGCCCGGGCGATCGCCACCCGCTGCTGCTCGCCGCCGGAGAGCTGCGGCGGGTAGGCGTTCGCCTTGTGCCCGAGCGAGACCCGCTCCAGCATCGCCTCCACCCGCCGCTTCACCTCCTTCGCCGGAAGCCCCTGCACCTCGAGGGTGAGGGCGACGTTGGAGAAGACGGTGCGGTTGGGCAGGAGCTTGAAGTCCTGGAAGACCACGCCGATGTTGCGGCGGAGGAAGGGGATGCCGCGGTGATCGATCCGGGCGAGGTTGCGCCCGCCGACGATGATCTGCCCGCGGGTCGGCTCCTCTGCCGCCATGATCAGCCGCAGCAGCGTGCTCTTCCCCGCGCCGGACGGGCCGGTGAGGAAGACGAACTCTCCCTTGCCCACGACGAGGTTGACGTCATTCAGCGCGGGCACTTCGCCCTGGTAGAGCTTGAAGATGCGGTAGAGCTCGATCACGTGGGGCGCGTCCTGGTGGGCCGAGACACCGCGAAGCAGGGGCCCGCTCCACCGGCGGAGCGGGCGGTGGGATGGATGGCGCGCAGCGTTGCGCATCTCCGCCGCCCGGTCCAGCGCAGCAGCCGGGCGGAGGATCTGCGAGCCGGAACCTCTCCTCTCTCTACCTGATTCCCCGCGGCGCGGTCAGCCGCCGGCCTGTGGGAAGCGCACCTGCGCCTACCGGGCAGGCGGCGCCTCGACCACCCGGACCCGCAGCGTCCCGGTGGCCCCCGCCTTCTGCACCTGCAGCTTCGCCTCGCCGGGCGCCAGGGCCCGGATCAACGCGTCGCCGATCCAGAAGCCGCGGCTCGCCTCGAGGAAGGGTGGCGCCTGGGGCACGGGCTCGCGATCGAGATCGATCCCGGCGAGCAGCCTGCCCTGCGCATCGAAGGGGTGCAGGGCCAGGTCCGCCACCTCGCCCACGTGCAGCTCGAGCGTCTCCCCGAGCGGCGTGGCGGCGGCCCAGCCTTCGATCCAGTCCTCGCTCTCCGCGTTGCGCCAGATCTCCAGGCGCACGCCCGCGGAGCCCTCGGCGATCTCGAAGCCGAGCGGCTCGGCGATGCCCGGGACGACGCCGAGCGTGGCGGGCCCCGCCGGGCCGACCACCCACACCACCGCCTTGCCGCGGTCGACGGGCTCGTCCACCTCGAGCCCGCCGGTCACCACGATCTGCGGCGGCGCCGGCGCGCCGGCCAGCTTCTCGCCCGCCTCGTCGAAGGCGGCAAAATGGACGGTGATCGGCAGGCCGGGCAGCAGCGCGACGCCGCCGGCGGTGAGCGTTCCGGGGAGCCGATCGATCCCCCGGGCGATGTCCACGTCGGCCGTGAGCCGGGCCGCGGGCACCGAGACCAGCTCGAGCTGCGCGGAGCGGCCGCAGCTGTTCTTCGCCTCGATCAGCCCCGCGGCGGCGGCGCCGCTGCGGATGGTCAGGTCGTACGCCGACGGGTCGAAGAGCACGCTCCTGCGCTCGACGTCGAACGGCCCCACCACCGCCACATCGCCCGGCGTCCCCTCGGCGCCGGTGACGAGGTCGACCCGGACCAGGAGCGAGCCGTCGCTCGGAAAGCGCACGGTACCCTCGAGCGCGGCGCCGTCCCGGTCGGTGAAGCGGGGCGGGCTCGCGTCCAGGCAGGGGTCGTAGTCGCATCCCTCGCCGCCGGACGCGCAGGCGGTCACGAAGAGCATCAGCCCCAACGGGCGCAGCCAGGTCTTCATGGTTCCCCCTCGGGGCGGCAGACGCGCCGCCCGTCTGCTACCCACGGTAGCAGGGGGAGCGTACTTCGCGGAGAGGGCGTTCGGAGACACGAACGGGCGTCCCCCACGTGGGGGACGCCCGTCGAGCGCGCTGCGGGGCGCCGCGATCAGCCGCGGACGAAGGCGCGGACCTGCCGGGCGATGCCCGCTGCGTCGAGGCCGTGCTTGGCGAGGAGATCCTCGGGGCTCCCCGACTCGCCGAAGACGTCCTGCACCCTGATGCGGAGGAGCCGCGCGGGGTGGTTGGCGCTGAGCGCCTCGGCGATGGCGCCGCCCAGGCCGCCGATCACCGTGTGGTCCTCGGCGCTGATGGCGAGGTTGCCCGACGCCTGGACCGCCGCCACCACGCCCTCCACGTCGAGGGGCTTGATGGTGTGCACGTTGACGACGCGCAGGGAGATCCCCTCCTTCTCCAGCGCCGCCGCCGCCTCGAGGGCGGGGGCCACGGTGCCGCCGGAGGCGAAGATCACCGCGTCGGTGCCCTCGCGCAGGGTGTCCACCTTGCCGAACTGGAACTGGTAGCCCTCCGCGTGGACGCGGGGCACGTTCTGGCGGGTGAGGCGGAGGAAGACGGGGCCCTCGTGCTCGGCGAGCCACTTGACCGCGGCGGCGGTCTCGAGGTCGTCGGCCGGCTGCACCACGGTCATCGTGGGCAGCGCGCGCATCAGGGCGATGTCCTCGAGCCCCTGCTGCGAGTAGCCGTCGTCGCCGATCGCCACGCCGGCGTGGGTGCCGACGATCTTCACGTTGGCCTCGGAGTAGGCCACCGAGATGCGGATCTGATCGTAGCGGCCGGTCACGAAGGCAGCGAACGAACAGCAGAAGGGGACCTTGCCGGAGAGGGCGAGGCCCGCGGCGGTGCCGAGCATGTTGGCCTCGGCGATGCCCATCTCGAAGAAGCGATCGGGGAACTTCCTGGCGAAGAGCTCGGACTTGGTCGACTTGGAGAGGTCGGCATCGAGGACGACGATGTCCTTGTGGCTCTCGCCCAGGGCGGCGAGGGCCTCGCCGAACGCCTGCCGGGTCGCTTTGTTGCTCATGGAAATCTCGCTTTCGGCCGGCGCGCGCTCCTCCGCAGCTGCAGCCGGCATGGAAGGTCTCTCGGTTCAGCGCCTGGCCAGCTCCGCCAGCGCCTGCTTCGTCTGCTCGGCGTTCGGCGCCGCGCCGTGCCACTCGATCCGGCCCTCCATGAAGGAGACGCCCTTCCCCTTCACCGTGTCGGCGATGATGAAGGTCGGCTTGCCGGTGGTGGCCCTGGCCTCCTCGATGGCATCGAGGAACTGGCCGATGTCGTGGCCGTCGATCCGGATCACGTGCCAGTTGAAGGCGGCGAGCTTCTCCTCGAGCGGCTCGAGGTTCATCACCTCGTTGGTCGGCCCGTCGATCTGGCCCTTGTTGTAGTCGAGGATGGCGGTGAGGTTGTCGAGGCGGAACTTGGGCGCGCTCATCAGCGCCTCCCAGATCTGCCCCTCCTGCATCTCGCCATCGCCGAGGATGCAGTAGGTCCGCCACGAGGCGCCGTCGAGCTTCGCCGCCAGCGCCATGCCCTGGGCGACCGAGAGGCCCTGGCCCAGCGAGCCGGTGTTGGCCTCGACGCCGGGGGCGTGGACGAACGAGGCGACCGGGTGGCCCTGGAGCCGCGAGCCGAGCTGGCGCAGGGTGGCCAGCTCCTCCTTCGCGATGTAGCCCGCCTCCGCCATCACCGCGTAGACCGCGGGGACCGCGTGGCCCTTGGAGAGGACGAAGCGATCCCGCTCTGCCCAGCCCGGGTTCTTCGGGTCGTGCTTGAGCACGTGGAAGTAGAGGGCGGTGACCATGTCGATCACCGAGAGCGAGCCGCCCGGGTGGCCGGAGCCTGCGCGGGCGAGCATCTCGATGATGTCGACGCGCATGCGGCCGGCGATCTCCTCGAGACGGGCCACGAGGGCGGGATCGGCGTGGCGCGAAGTCGTCGCAGGATGCATGAGGGGCCTCCAAATGTCCGCTGGGGGACGGGTGGGCGCGGCGCATATAGCAGCGCCTGCGGCCCGGTTCAACCGCCGGCCCCGACGGTTCATGCGCGGAGGCTTCCGCTCACTCCTCCTCGCCGTCTCCCGCGAGGTAGGCGAGGATCACCTCGTCGAGGCTCTTCTCGCTCACCAGGTCCTCGCCGAAGGCGGGCTGGAGGGTGGCCACCGGCCCCGGGGTGACCGGCCGCTGCCGCGGCGCCCCCGGCCGGACGGGACGCGCCGCCGGCGCCGCGGGTCCCGGCGTCACCGGCCGCTGGCTCGCCGGCCCCGGCGTCACCGGCCGCTGGCTCGCCGGCCCCGGCGTCACCGGACGCTGACCCACCGGCCCCGGCGTCGCCGGCCGCTGGCCCGCCGGCCCCGGCGTCGCGGGCCGCGGCGGAACGGGGCCGCGGAGGGCCGGGCGGGGAACGGGCGGCGTGCCGCGGAGGCCGCCCGCGACACCGTTGTCGAAGAGGGTCGCCCGCCCCTGCGCCTGCCCGCCCGCCACGCCGCCGTCGAAGCGGGTGGCGCGGGGATCGGCGCCCGCCGGCCAGTCGAAGCGGGCGGTCACGGTGGTGGGCGGATGCTGCGCAGCGGGCGCCGCCGCAGGCGCGCGATCGAAGAGCGTGGCGCGGGCGGGATCGAGCACCGCCGCGTTCCCCTGCCCGTTGGCCGCGGGCGCCGGCTCCTCCTCCTCGATCACCACGTCGATGTCGAAGAGGGTGGAGTTGGCCGCCGCCACGTTCTCGGCCGGCGGCTGCGGCGGCCCCAGGGGCGCCACCGCCCCGGCGGGACCCGCGCTCTCGCGCAGGGCGAGCTGGCCGGGCTGGTACGCGGTGAGCCCG
>Ga0182742_1001072_pt1 | contig 37338 bp, 34 predicted proteins | sample eDN5th37CBELigMG_FD_128880 | JGI IMG/M metagenome (GOLD analysis project Ga0182742, IMG submission 128880) | Enriched Miracle-Growth compost microbial communities from Emeryville, California, USA - eDNA 5th pass 37_C BE-Lig MG (version 2)... ... | reverse complement strand
CGATGAAGAAGGGCGTGATGACCGCGATGCCGTCGACACCGATCCGGTCGAATTCACGCGCCAGCTTCACCGTCTCGAAGGTCGCGGGCATGCCGGCATTGACGATCACCCTGGCGCGGCCGCTCACCTCGTCGACAACCTCCTCCGTCAGGCGCACTTTCTCCTCGAAGGTCAGCGCGCTGAAATCTCCGTTGGTGCCGGCGCACATGATGTTGTTGCCGGCCTCGACCTGGCGGCGGACCTGGGCGCGCGTCGCCGTGTAGTTGATGGTCTCATCCTCGTTGAAACAGGTGACGAGGGCGACGAAGGCTTGCTTGGTCATGGTTCTTCCTTTGAATGGGACGCGCTCAGGAAACGCTTTGGAGACGAGCGGCGCGATGGGCGGCCTGGACATCGGGATCCGGATCGAGCCCGGCCGAAAGCAGCGCGCGCGTATACTCTTCCCGCGGCGTGTCGAAGACTTCGCGCACCGTGCCGAGTTCCACGATGGAGCCCCGCTGCATGACCATGACGTGATCGGCGAAATCACGCACCACCGGCAGATCGTGAGCGATGAAGATGAAGGCGATGCCCATCTCCCTGCGCAGCTTGTCGAGCAGCGCGATCACCTGCGCCTGCACCGAGACGTCAAGCGCAGAGACCGCCTCGTCGCAGACGATGAGCTGCGGTTCGAGGGCGAGCGCGCGGGCAATCGCGATGCGCTGGCGCTGACCGCCGGAGAACTGGTGCGGATAGCGGCCCATATGCTCCGGCCCAAGACCGACCTGCACGAGGAGCTCGGCCACGCGCTCGCGCCATTTCGCCTTGGGCAGGATATCCGGGTGGATGACCCAGGCCTCGGAAATGAGCTGATAGACGGTCATGCGCGGATTGAGCGACTGCGTCGGATCCTGGAACACCATCTGCAGGTCGCGCCGCAGCTTGTAGAGTTCGGCTGGCGACAGGGTGAAGAGGTCGCGCCCCTTCCAGTGGGCCGTACCGCTGTCCGGCTCGTCGAGCCGCAGCAGAATGCGGGCAAGCGTCGACTTGCCCGAGCCGCTTTCGCCGACGACCGCCATGGTCTCGCCGGGCATGAGATCGAAGGAAACGCCTTTCAACGCGTCGAAATTGCCGTAACGCTTGCGAACGTTCCGGACCGAGAGGACGGGCTCGGCGCGGGCGACGGGCTCATGCATCTCGCCCTTGCCGGGCGCGGCACTGATCAGCTTCTTCGTATAGGGATGTTGCGGGTTCTTGTAGACTTCCCGTACCGTGCCGGCCTCGACCAGCACGCCCTTTTCCATCACCACGACGCGGTCGGCGATTTCCGCGACGACGCCGAGATCGTGGGTGATGATCAGCACCGCCATGCCGGTCTCCTCCTGCAATTCCTGCAAGAGCGCAAGGACTTCCGCCTGGACGGTGACGTCGAGCGCCGTCGTCGGCTCGTCGGCGATCAGGAGATCGGGGCGTAGCGCCAGCGCCATGGCGATCATGACGCGCTGGCGCTGGCCGCCGGAAAATTCGTGCGGGTACTTGCCGAGCGAATGCTCCGGGTCGGGGATGCCGACGCGGGCGAGAAGTCGCAGCGCCTCTGCCTGTGCCTTGGCCGTATCCGTCCCATGCGTGGTGAGCGCCTCGCGGATCTGCCAGCCCACCGTATAGACCGGGTTGAGATGGCTCAGCGGATCCTGGAAGATCATGGCGATCCGCCGGCCGTTCACCTCGCGCCGCTCCGATGCCGGCATCTTGAGGAGATCGACGCCGTCGAGCAGGATCTCGCCCGAGCTGATGCGGCCCGGCGGCATGTCGATGAGATTCATGATGGCGGAAGAGGAGACGGACTTGCCCGACCCGCTCTCGCCAAGGATCGCCAGCGTCTCGCCGCGGTCGAGATGGTAGGAGATGTCGCGCACCGCCTTCACAATGCCGGTTGCAGTGTGAAACTCGACCGAGAGGTTGCGCACTTCCAGCAGATGGTCAGCCATTCTTGCGACCTTTCATTTCAAGACGCCAGCGCTGCACCGGATCGAGCGCGATGCGCAGCCAGTTCGAGAGCAGATTGAGCGACATGGTGGTCAGGATGATCGCAAGGCCCGGCCAGAAGGACAGCCACCAGGCATTGGTGAGATATTGCCGGCCCTGCGAGATCATCAGGCCCCAGGTGATTTCCGGCGGCTGGATGCCGATGCCGAGGAAGGACAACGCACTTTCCGCCAGCATGACATAGGCGAAGTCGAGGGTGGCGAGCGTCGTCAGCGTCGGCAGGACGACCGGCAGGATATGGCGAAAGAGGATGCGCTTGCTGGAGGCGCCCATCACGCGGGCGGCCTGCACGAACATGCGCTCGCGGATTTCCAGAACCTCCGCCCGCGTCGTGCGCAGATAGACCGGGATGCGGGTGATCGCGAGCACAAGCATCAGGTTGAGTATCGACGAGCCGAGGATATAGAGCACGATCACGGCGATCAGCAGCGAGGGAAAGGACATGATGACGTCCGCCAGCCGCATGATCACCTGGTTGACGCGCGGCGAGGAGAAGCCGGCGACAAGGCCCAGCAAGGTGCCGACGACTGCCGAAAGCGCGACCGCCCCGGCGGCGACCATCAGCGTGTTCTGCGTCGCGACGATGATGCGGGCCAGAAGCGGCCGGCCGAGGGCATCCGCGCCCATCCACCAGACCCAACCCCGCTCCCAGTCGAAGGGCGCAGCGTTGCGGCCGCGCAGGTTCTGCTTGGTCGCAAGCTCCCCAAGCCAGCTCGGCCCGACGATCGCCAGGACCAGCATCAGGAGGAGGAAGATCGCCGCGGCGAGCGCGAACTTGTCGGCCAGCAGCATGCGGAACATGCGCGTGACGAAGCGCGGCTCTTCGATCACGGTATCGGAGGTCTGTAGGGTCATGGCCGTCTCCTCAATGCCGGATGCGCGGATCAAGCAGCGCATAGGCAAGGTCGATCAACAGGTTCATGAGGAAGATCGCCAGCGCCGTGACGAGAATGGCGGCAAGCACGACGTTGAAGTCGCGCTGCAGGATGGAATCGATCATCAGCTTGCCGACGCCCGGAAAGCCGAAAATGGTCTCGACGATCACCGCACCGTTGAGAAGGCTCGCCGCCTGGTCGCCGATGACCGTGATGACGGGCAGCATGGCATTGCGCAGGGCGTGGACGAAGATGATCGGGCCGGACCGCACGCCCTTGGCGCGCGCGGTCTTCACATAGGCCGAGGAGAGCGCGCCGATCATCGAGCCGCGCACCACCTGCACGATGATGCCGAAGGGCCGGATGAAGAGCACCGAGATCGGCAGGATCCAGTGCAGCAGCGAGCCGGTGCCCGAGGTCGGCAGCCAGGCGAGGTTCACCGAGAAGACGACGATCGCCACGATCGCCAGCCAGAAATCGGGGACCGAAGCGCCGACCAGAGAGATGACGGAGGCGAGACGATCGAAGAAGCCGCCGGCGCGAAACGCGGCAAGCGACCCGACGACGATGGCCGCGCCGGTGACCAGCGTCATCGTGATGAGGGCGAGCCAGAGCGTCCAGACGAAAGCCTCCAGCACGACGTCGAGCGCGGGGCGCGCCTTGCGCAGGGATTCGCCGAAATCTCCGGTGAGGACGTCGCCGACATAGCGGCCGAACTGCACGAGCAGCGGATCGTTCAGACCGTGCAACTCGCGAAACTGCTGCTTCATTTCCGCTGAGGCCTCGACCGGAAGGAACAGGGCAGCCGGATCCCCCGTCAACCGCGAGAGGAAGAAGACCATGACGATCAGCCCGACGAGCGAGATCAGACTGGCTACAGCGCGTTTTCGAATGAATTTCAGCATGGCGCCCTCAGGGAATCCGGCGGCGGGATCATCCCGCCGCCTTGATTGCTCTTGTGACCGGCGAACGCGGCGCTCGCCGGGGCAAAGCTTACTTGATCTTGATTTCCGAGAGCTGGAGCATCCCGTTCGTCGCCATGCTCGGGCGGAAGTCGAGGCGCTCGGAAACCCGCGAGAAGCCGACCATGTGGAACAGGAGGACGTCTGCGACGACATCGTCATGCACATAGGCGATCAGTTCCTTCCAGAGCTTCGCGCGCTCCTCGCCGACGGCGGCAGAGGCACGCTTGATCAGGTCGTCGACCTTCGGATCGGAGAAGCCGGACTGCGTGCCATCGCTTGCATATTTGAAGAACATCGAGAACGACGGATCGCCCTTCGAGTTGTCATGCATGGCGGCGACGATCTGCGGGCCGCGGCCTTCCTTGAAGGGCTTGGAGTAATATTGCTCGTGCTCGGCGACCTCGACGAACTTCAGGTCGATGTTGAAGCCGACATCCTGCAGCTGCGCCTGGATGGCTTCCATGATCTCGGTGACGTTCGGGAAGTTGGCCGAGCGCGCGATGATCGTGATCGGCGTATCGACCTTGACGCCGTCCGCCTTGGCCTCTTCCAGCAGCTTCTTCGCGCCTTCGGGATCGAAGGGAAAGACCTTGACGTCGGGATTCCAGCCGAGCGTCGGCGGCGGCACGATGGCGGTCGCCAGCAGCGCGCCTTCGGGAACGAGCGTGCCGATGAAGGCCTCGCGGTCGATGGCGAGGTTCATTGCACGGCGCACGCGGACGTCGTTCAGCGGCTCGATATTGTGATCGATACGCAGATAGACCGTCTCGCTGTCGAGATAGGAGAAGTCGGTCGCCGGATTGGTGGCTTCGAGCTGCGAGATCGACGGCGAGAGATCGGCCTCGCCGGTCTGCACCATGGCGGCGCGAACCGACGGGTCGGCGCGGAAGAGATAGGTCGCTTCCGTCACTTCGGGCTTTTCGCCCCAATAGTCGTCACGGCTCGTCAGCACGATCTGCTGGCCCGGCGTCCAGTTGGTGAGCTTGTACGGCCCCGTACCGACCGGCTCGCGCACGAATTCGAGCGGCGTCTCCTCCGGCACGATGGTGACGAGCGACATCAGGAGCGGCAGGATTGGCTGGACCGGGTCCGCCTTGAAATCGATCGTATAGTCGTCGACGATTTCGGGCGTCACCGTCATGCCGCCAAAGTAACGGCGCGACTCACAGGCGTTCTTGTCGCTCATGATGCGATCGAAGCTGTGCTTGACGTCCTTCGCATCAAAATCCGTTCCGTCGGAGAACTTGACGCCCTGACGCAGATGGAAGCGCCAGCTGCCGTCGGCATTCTGCTCCCACTTCTCGGCAAGACGCGGCATGACGCCCTTGTCGCCGCGCACGTCGAGTTCCGTCAGAGTTTCGCTGACATTCTGCATGATGACGCGGCCGATATTCGAGCGCGTCGCCATGCAGGGCTCCAGCAGATCCGCCTCTTCGGGCAGCACGATCTTGATGGGACCGGACCCGGCAAAGGCCGGGTTGAGGGCGGAACCCAGCATGAGGGCCCCAAGGACAAGTATTTTCTTCACGGCATTCCTCCCTAGTGAAATTCGTTCAAACCGATTTCGGCTTTCCGGATCGAGCGGCGATCAGCGCCGCACAACAGATGAGCCCGCCGCCGCAAAGCGTGGTCAGGGCGATGTTTTCGCCGAACAGCGCATATCCGCCGAGCGCCACCAATGGCAGACGCAGGAAATCGACGGGAGCGATGACGGTCGCAGGAGCAAGGGAAAAGGCATGGGTCATCATGCCCATGCAGGCGGCGCCGACCACGCCCTGCAGCGCAAGCAGCCCCATGTCCCGCGAACCGGGCATGGTCCAGAAGGGAAGGGCGAAGACAAGCGCGATCGGCACCGTCAGCAGAAGATTCCAGATGACCAGCGTCGCGGTCCCGTCGCCCTTCGACATGGACTTCAGGACAAGCTGGATGACCGACTGGAGCACCGCGCCAGAGAGCGCCAGAAGGATGGCGAGGCTGAAGCCGGTGCCGGTGGGGCCGATGACGAAGAGCGCGCCGACAAAGCCGATCGCGACCGCGCCGATCATCGCCGGCCCGGGGCGCTCGCCGAGCGTCAAGGCCGCGCCCAGCACGAGGAAAATCGGCGAGGTGAAGGCGATGGCCGTCACATCGGCAAGCGGCCCCCAGCTGAAGGCTGCAAAGAAGGCGACCATGGCGAGAAGCTTGAAACCGGCCCGCATCGCATGCTGCCGGAGAGGATGGGTCGAGCGCAGCAGGCCGGGACGCAAGGCTATCCAGGGCAGAAGCACGACCGCGCCGAAGAACGCGCGGAAGAAGCCGATGACGAACGGATGCACGGCGCCGTCAAGGGCGCGCACGATCACGGCATCGCTTGCCGCAAGGATCGCGGCGCCCGTCGCCAGGATAACGGCCGTCGTAGCCTTCTGATGATTGCCGGTTGCCGGCATGCGCACCCTCCTCCCGGCATCCTCTCGCCGGCTGCCCAGACCATCGCCCTTTCCGACAAGTTTGTCAATTTATTTTGCAATGTAAAATCAAAAGGACGAAGATAATAAAAATTAGCATTTTAAAATCAGATATTTATGTATCAATGCAGTAAGATTTCGACCATTCAGTAACATTCTAAAACTTGACAACTTTGGAAATTTGGCGATTTTCAAGTCAGAGCAGGAGGAACCGATGAGCCCCGAGGAAATAGCCCGAAACATGAACGGCCTGCTGAAGGCAGTCTCACCCGGACGCATGGAGGCCCTGCTGCCGTCTCCCATGATCCAGAATCATGCGGCCTTCCTGCATTTCCTTGCCGACGGTGCGCTCGTCTGCGCCTGGTTCGGCGGCACGCTGGAAGGCAAGTCGGACATCTCCATCTTCGCCTCCGTCCTGCCGCAGGGCGCCGCGCAGTGGGGGCCGCCGCAGCGGTTGAGTTCCGACCCTGCCCATTCGGAGCAGAACCCGGTGCTCTTCACCGCGCCGAATGGCCGGCTCTGGCTCTTTCACACCTCACAACCCTCGGGCAACCAGGACGAATGCCGCATTCGCATGGCCGAAATCCGGCGCGGCGCCGATCCCGTTGAGCTGACCGCGTCCGAAGGCCGCTATCTCGACCTGCCGCGCGGCTGCTTCGTGCGCGCGCCGGTAACGCTGCGCGACGACGGCGCCTGGCTGTTGCCGATCTTCCGCTGCGTGCAGCGTGCCGGCCAGAAGTGGAACGGCAGCCATGACACCGCCGCTGTCGGCGTCTCGCTCGATGAGGGCGCGACATGGCGGCTGGAGGAACTCGACCAGTCGACCGGCTGCGTGCACATGTCGCCTGTCCCGCTCGGCGAAGGCCATCTTGCCGCCTTCTTCCGCCGGCGGCAGGCGGATTGGGTCTATCGCACGGAAAGTCTCGACGGCGGCCGTTCCTGGTCCGCGCCCGCGGCGAGCGACGTGCCGAACAACAACTCCTCCATCGCCGTCATCCGCCTTCGGGACGGCCGTGTCGCGATGATCTGCAATCCCGTCAGCGCGGCGCAATCGGCCGAGCGGCGCGCCTCGCTCTATGACGAACTGGGTGAAGACGACGGCAGGCCGGACGCCGACCCCACCGGAGGTTGCGTGCCGGTCTGGGGCGTGCCGCGCGCGCCGGTTGCCCTTTGCCTGTCGCAGGACGGCGGCAACACCTTTCCCGTCCGCCTGCTGATCGAGGATGGGCCGGGCACCTGCCTTTCCAACGATTCGACCGACGGCCGAAACAAGGAAATGTCCTACCCCTGGCTGCTGGAGGGGCCGGACGGCACGATGCATCTCGCCTATACCTATCACCGGCGCGCCATCAAATATGTCCGCCTCTCACCCGGCTGGGACGGCGCCGACACACGGAGAATCTCATGAGCAACATCATCGGCATAACCATGGGCGATCCGTGCGGGGTCGGCCCGGAGATCTCGGTTCGCACCATCGCCGGAATGACGCCGGAGGAGCGGGCCGCGACCCGCATCTACGGCAACCTTGCGACGCTCGAAGCGGCCCGCTCCGCGCTCGGCATCGATGTCGTCCTTGCGCCCCATGTCGTCGACCTGCCGGTCGAGGGCGCGCCCCTGCCCTGGGGCCAGCTCAGCCCGGTCGCCGGAGATGCCGCCTTCCGCTTCATCGAAACTGCGGTGCGCGATGCGCAAGCCGGCGTGATCGGCTGCATCGTCACCGCGCCGATCAACAAGGAAGCCTTGAACCTTGCCGGCCATCATTATGACGGGCATACCGGCATGCTGCGCAGCCTGACCGGCTCGAACGCGGCCTATATGCTGCTCGCCTCCGAGCGCCTGAAGGTGATCCACGTTTCCACCCATGTCTCGCTGCAGGAGGCGATCCGCCGCGCGACGACGGAGCGGGTGCTGGCGACGATCCGCGCCGGCAATGCCCATCTCAAGCGCATCGGCTATGCGGCGCCGAAGATCGCGGTCGCCGGCATCAATCCCCATTGCGGCGAGAACGGCCTCTTCGGCACCGAGGATGACGATCAGATCGCACCCGCCGTGGCCCTTGCGCGCGCCGAGGGCATCGATGTCCATGGCCCGATCTCCGCCGACACGGTATTCCACCGCGCCTATTCCGGCGCCTTCGATCTCGTCGTGGCGCAGTATCACGACCAGGGCCACATCCCGATCAAGCTCGTCGCCTTCGACACCGCCGTCAACGTATCGGTGGACCTGCCGATCGACCGCACCTCGGTCGATCACGGCACGGCCTTCGACATTGCCGGCAAGGGCATCGCCGATCACGGCAACATGAACTCCGCCATCGCCTATGCCCGCAAGCTCGTGGCCGGCGCCGCCAAGCGAGGATGACCCCCATGGCCAACGCATCCATCACCCTGCATCAGCCCCGTCGCCTTGCCGTCGGCGCCGGCACGATCGCGGACGTCGGCGCCTTCGCCGCGGACGCCGCGTCGATCCTCGTCGTCGCAACCCCGCTCACCGCAGGCTTTGCCGAGCGGCTGAACCTTTCCGGCCATATCACCGTCTTCGACGCCATTCCGGGCGAGCCGGACATCGCAACCCTTGAGGCCGCGCTCGACGCTGCGCGCAAAAGCAGGCCGGATCTCGTCGTCGGCCTCGGCGGCGGTTCCGTTCTCGATGTCGCCAAGCTCGTCGCGGCGCTTTGGGACGGCAAGCAGACGCTCGCCGATGTCGCCGGCCCCAACCGCGTCGCCGGACGGCGGACACGGCTCGTCCAGGTGGCGACCACCGCCGGAACGGGGTCGGAGGCGGGCATCCGCTCGCTGATCACCGATCCCGAGAAAGGCAACAAGATCGCCGTCGAAAGCCCGCATATGATCGCCGATTTCGCGGTGCTCGATCCCGAACTCACCTATTCCGTGCCGCCGGCCGTGACCGCCGCGACCGGGGTGGATGCCATGGCCCATTGCGTGGAAGCCTTCACCAATCGGCGCGCGCATCCGATGATCGACGGCTTCGCGCGCATGGGCTTCCGGCTCGTCGGCAAGTATCTTGCGCGCGCCGTCCGGGACGGTTCGGATACCGAGGCACGCGAGGGCCTGATGCTCGCCTCCTATTATGGCGGCATCTGCCTCGGGCCGGTGAACACGGCAGCGGGCCACGCCATCGCCTATCCGCTCGGCACGCGCCTTCGCCTGCCCCATGGCCTGGCAAATGCCGTCATCTTCCCGCATGTCCTTGCCTTCAACCAGAAAGTGGCGGCGAACAAGACGGCGGAAGTGGCCTCGGCGCTCAATCTCGGCGAAAACCTCTCAACGGAGCGATTGCTGGAAACAGCCTGCGGCTTCTGCCGGGACCTCGGCATCGAAATGTCGCTTGCCGCCCACGGCGCCAACACGGACGATCTGCCGCTCTATGCCAGCGAGGCGCATGCGAACCGTCGGCTCATGGACAACAATCCCGTCGACATGAGCGTGGAAGACGTGCTCGGCATCTACAAGGCCGCCTTCTAGGCGGCAACCGCTACAAACCCCGGCCGAGCCGGGGTTTTCCTTGCCTATCTGGTCGACTGGAAGAGGCGGTCGCGGGAGCCGCTGAGATGCTCGTGCATGAGCTGGCGCGCCTTGGCCGCCTCGCGGGCGCTGATGGCGTCGGCGATCGCTTCATGCTCGGCGAAGACCCGCGTCAGGCCGGCCGCTTCCCGCTTCACCGAAGCCCCATGGAACCGCATGCCGACAGCGATGTGATCCTTCAACGCTTCCATGGCGGTGAAGAAATAGCTGTTATGCGCGGCCCGCGCGATGGCGAGGTGGAACTGGAAGTCCGCATCCTCCCGGTGGGATTGCCGGTTGGTCGCGTCGCGCATCAGCTCCAGCGCCTGGCGGATGGCGGCGAGCGTGGCGTCGTCGTGCCGCTCTGCCGCCGCGGCCGCCGCAGCAGGCTCGACGGTCAGGCGGAACTCGTAGCAGTTGAGAAGGTCGGCGACATTCTCCAGTTGGCCGAAGCCCAGCGGCTCGCGCATGCCGACGGCGCGCACGAAGCTGCCGGCCCCGCGCCGGGAATAGATGAAGCCCTGCTCGCGCAGCCGCCGCAGCGCCTCCCGGATGATCGGCCGCGAGACCTCGAACTCGATCGCCAGATCATGCTCGGTCGGCAGGCGTTCGTCCGGCTTGTAGGCACCGGATTTGATGGCCCGGTGCATGCGCTCGAAGACCAGATCGCCAAGGCTCCTGCGTGCTGTTCCGTTCTGCAGTCCCATTTCCTATCCTGTCCTGTGGCGCAGCCGGCTGGCGATTTCCCGCAATGTATCCGGCTGTCCAAATCCCCCTGATTTGGCGATAATGCAACGTCCCTGCGCATGCGCCAAGCCCAGCCCCGGCAGGCATTCGCCAAGCAGGCGGAACCGCGCGACCCCCATTTTCTTCAAGACGGCCTCCGCCGTGGCGCCGCCGGAAAGCAGAACCGTGGACGCGGCATCCGTAAGCTGAGGGCAGACGCTTTCGGCCAGCGCATGCGAAACCTCTTCGGAGGTCGCATCGGCGCTCCCCGGCACTGCCTGAACGAGCGTGAGCGCGCTGCCATCGGCATGAACGGGCGCGAGGCGACCGTTCGGTGCCGGCAGATAGCGTAGTCCTCCTTCGCTCCGCAACGCATCGATCTGGGCAAGGGTGATCGGATCGCGCGAGCCGATGACAAGGAGCCCCGGTCCCGCGGGTATCTCGGCTATCCGGGCCGAAGCCCCCCCGCTCATCCTTTGCGCGAGCGCTTCGGCAAGGCCGCGCGCGCCGATGAGAAGATCGATGCCCGCCTCTTCCGCCCGGTCGAGCCAGAGGCTCATCTCGCTTTGGCTCGCAATGTCGGGGATCGTTGCCCGGCCCGCATGGGCGCCTAGCTGTTGAGCAATGGAAATAGGGACATCCACGCCGAACCCGGTCACGCACCCATCCGCCACGATCCGCCCGAAAGCCGGGATCGCCGGCGCCACAAGGGCGGCCCGGTAAGCCATCGCATCGAGTTCGGCCGCGATATGCCCCTTGAGGCGCGAATCGACCTTCTTGAAAAGGCGGACACCCGCCGGCAGCCCCGCGAGCGCGGCCAGCGTCGCCCTGCGCGCCTCCTGCGCGCCCAGTTCCCGGGACGCGAGATTGACGGACAACACGGCGGGCGTTTCGCCCAGAGCGTCGCCAACGGCATCGGTCGAAAGCGCCACCTCGACATGCATGCCGCGCGCCGCGAAAGGCGCGGCCGTATCCAATGCTCCGGTCAGGTCATCGGCAAGAATGACCAACATCATGCTCTCCAACAATTGTTGTTATCTTTATAGGATCGCATATGTTTGAAATGTCAACGACTTTTTCCGCATAAATACAAATATGGCATCAAGCACAGGCCGACCTCACGGCATATGAACCGGTAGTCGCGGCAATCTCGAAACGCGCAGATCCGAAGAGAAAGGATCATCGTACGGCGGCAGAATTTGCCGGGTTCATCAAAAAAACTGTGTTCGAGGGGTGGTTTCCTTATGAACAGAATGCGAATAAGCGGTTGCCGGAGCATTCTGCGACGCATAAGCTCCAGCCGCGGCACGAATGCCGCTTCTATCACGAGGACAACATGGCAACCGGAACGGTTAAATTTTTCAATCAGGACAAGGGCTTCGGCTTCATTACCCCGGACAACGGCGGGCCGGACGTATTTGTCCATATATCGGCCGTGCAGTCGGGCGGCCCGCTGGCGGACGGCACGAAGGTCAGCTACGACATGGGCCAGGATCGCAAGACGGGCAAATCGAAGGCGGAAAACGTTCGCACGATCTGAGCGAATTCCGCATCGAGGAATATCCTGATGCACGGGTTTGCGGATATCCCCCGCAAACCCTCCATCGGTGCCTGACGGAGGCGTCGAAGCGGCGCGGATATTCTGCATGCCGCCTTCGGTGATCGTGAATTGCCGCCTGTGACCGGCGTTACGCCTCGTCGCTCTCCAGCTCGTTCGACAGGCCGTCCGCTTGCGCGGCCTGCCTGTTCAGCAGCCCTGCATCCTCCAGCGCCTCGATATCCGGCAGGTCGCGCAGCGTCTGCAGGCCGAAGGCCGACAGGAACGGCTTGGTCGTCACATAGGTATACGGCGCGCCCGGTGTCGGGCTGCGCGGACCGGAGGCGAGGAAGCCGGCGCCCCGCAGCGCCGCGATCGTGTCTCGGCTGACCTCCTTGCCGAAGATCTTCGAAAGGTCGCCACGGGTGATCGGCTGGAAATAGGCAATCGCCATCAGCACCATCGCCTCGAAATCCGACAGGGCGGTCGACGGGCCGCGTGTCGGCACCGCCGAGGCGCGGATCACCGGCGCATAAGCCGCGCGGCTTCGGTGCTGCCAGCCCCCGGCGACGGCGACCAGCTCATAGGGGCGACCGCGCAACTCTTCCTGCAGGTCGTCGATCAGCAGATCGATGCTGCAATCCCTGCCGACGACGCGCGCAAGGGTCTCGCGACCGACCGGTTCGGCAGACGCGAACAGCACCGCCTCGACGCGCAGCATCCATTCGCGCCAGCGCAGGTCCGGCGGCAGGTCCGCCAGCTCCCGGTCGAAAAGGACTTGGTCTTCCGCTTTCGTTCCGCGCTTCATGTCACAATCCGAAAATCCGGAAGGAGGTCCGCCCGGACAGTTCGCGGACGACGCCGAACCCTTCCAGTCGATCGAACAGCCGGCTCGCCGCCCAGCGGGAGAGATTGCTGCCGGGGGCGGAGGCCGCCACGGCATCCTCTTCCAGCAGCCGGGTAATGACCGCACCGGCGCCCTTCGTGCGCAGCTTCGGCACTATGGCAAGGAAGGCATCCGCCCGCCGCGCGATCTCGCCGGCGGACCGCAGGGCGCTGCCCGCGCCGTCGACCACGGCAAGGCACACGCCGCGGGCAAAGCCCGGCTCGTCCGCCCGCACGCGTCCCCTCCCCCCGGGCGTACGCAATGCCGGCCCGTAGCGCTCCGCCATCAGCAGCGGCACGGGAAACGGCCATTTCAGCTTTTCCGCGATCAGCCCGTCGGCAAGCGCAAAGGCCAGCGGCTCGGCATCCGGGCGCTCGGCATGGATCGCCGAGATGAGGTCTGCTGCGGCAAAAGGCGCCGGCCGGCCGGATTGCAGCACGGCATCCACATGGTCGATGGCGGCCGCGAGACGATCGTCCCAGGCAAGGCCCAGCAGGTCGGCGAGATCCGCGATGGCTTTCGAGGAGAAGCCGGGTTTTCGGGTGGAAAGCCTTTTGAACGCCAGGAACGTCTTGCCGGCGGGACCGGGATCGTCGCCGGCGGACGTCAGCAGGACCGCGTCGCGCAACGCCGCCTCGTCCTCGCCCCGCCCCATCAGCCGGACGGCCGCCGCCGCACAGGACAGAGCCTGCCGGGATCGCCAGCAGCCGGCCCAGACAGGCCCGGCGCGCACAAGGTCATCAAGCGATTTCAGCGCGATGCCGGCGGCGAAGGCAGCCTCGATCTCGCCCGGATCGCGACCGCGCGGCAAAATCCAGCCCGGCAGATGCGGAACCGCCGGTTGGGTCGGCAAGGGTGTGCTTGTGCGCGAATCCATGCCGGAGCGTAGCGCGCCTGCGCGGTTCATGCCACAGGCATGATGAATAACCGCACGACATGTCCATCAGGCAATTGCCGCGGCGTCAGTCGAGTGTCTGCCGGAAGCGCAAAAGCGCCAGCGCGCTGAGAATGACGACCATCACCAGAAGCGTGAGGAAGTCGGCCGCGATGTCGGCGGGCTCCGCGCCTTTCAGCATGACGGCGCGCACCATGCGCAGGAGATGGGTGATCGGCAGGATCTCCCCGAACCATTGCGCCCAGACGGGCATGCCGCGATAGGGAAACATGAAGCCGGAGAGCAGCACGGAGGGCAGGAAGATAAAGATGGAAAGCTGCATGGCCTGCATCTGCGTGCGCGCGACGGTGGAGATGAGGTAACCGAGCAGCACGAGCGCCAGAACGAACACCAGCACGCAGACGAAGAGCAAGGCGGCCGAACCGACGAAGGGCACGTCGAAGACCAGCTTGGCCGCCCCGAGCACGACCAGCCCCTGGACCGCGCCGATGCCGATGAAGGGCGTGATCTTGCCCAGCATGATTTCCGCCGGCGTTGCGGGCATTGCCAGGAGATTTTCCATGGTGCCGCGCTCGATCTCGCGGGTCAGCGCCATCGCCGCCATCATCACCAGCGTCATCTGCAGGATAACGCCGAGAAGGCCGGGCACGATATTGTATTGCATGACGCCTTCGGGATTGTAGCGGTTGTGCGCGACGATCTCGAGCGCCGGCGTCGCGCCCGCTCCAAGCTCCTGCGCGAGAAAACCGTTCGCCACCCGGCCGAGCGCCGCCACGGCACCGGAGGAAGCGGCGGGATCGGTCGCATCCGCCTCCACCAGCAATTGCGGCCGGTCGTTGCGCAGGATCCGCCGGCCGAAATCCGGCGGGATGAGGATGACGAAGGACACGTCGCCCCGGGCGAGCAGCCGGTCCGCCTCCCCCGCGCTCGCATTGGCATGGGTGATATCGAAATAACCGGTCGCCTCCAGCGCGGTGGACATGGCCTGAGTGAAGCGATCCTGCACCGGGGCGACCAGCGCCGTCGGCAGATGGCGCGGATCATTGTTGATCGCAAAACCGAACAGAAGGAGTTGCATGAGCGGAACCACGAGCATCATGGCGAAGGTGACGCGGTCGCGCCGCATCTGGATGAATTCCTTGCGCAGGATCGCACCCAGCCGTTGGAAGGAAAGGCTCATCGCACATTGTCCTTCGACTGGTCCATCAGGCGGATGAAGACATCCTCCAGGCTGGTTTCCGCCGGCCGCCCCTCGACGTTCTCGGCCGCTAGCGCCGCCCTCAAGGCCGACGGGTCGCTGCCGGTGACATGGAGCGCGGCGCCGAAGGGCTCCACCTGTTCGACCCCGGGCGCCTTGCGCAGCCGCGCTGCCAGCGCGCCGGGCTGCCCGGTTTCCACGACGAGCGTCACGAGGCCGGCATCGTCAATCACCTGCCGCGTCGTTCCCGCCGCCACCAGCCGGCCATAGGCGATGTAGTTGATGCGGTGGCAGCGTTCGGCCTCGTCCATGTAATGCGTCGAGACGAGCACCGTCATGCCGTCGGCGGCGTGGTCGTGGATCTCGTCCCAGAACTGCCGCCGCGCCTTGGGATCCACCCCGGCAGTCGGCTCGTCGAGCAGCAGCAGGCGCGGCTTGTGCATGACGCAGGCGGCAAGCGCGAGGCGCTGCTTCCATCCGCCGGAAAGGCTCCCCGCCAGTTGCCCCTTGCGCCCGGTGAGACCGAGACTGGCGAGCGTATCGGCAACCGCCCGTCGTGGAAGGCCGTAAAGGCCGGCGACGAAGGCAAGGTTCTCCTCGATCGTCAGGTCCTCGTAGAAGGAGAAGCGCTGCGTCATGTAGCCGACCTGCCGGCGGATCGCGCGCTGGTCGCGCCGCACATCGAGACCGAGCACCTCGCCCTCGCCGGCATCCGGCGTCAAGAGCCCGCAGATCATGCGAATGCAGGTGGTCTTGCCGGAGCCGTTCGGCCCGAGGAAGCCGGCGATCTCGCCTTTTCCGACCGTCAGCGCGACGTCGTCCACGACCTTGCGGCCGTCGAAGGACTTCGTGAGGCCGCGCACGGCGACGACGGGGGGGTCGGCCTGGCTCATGGCGCGCGACGAACCTCCACGATCTGGCCCGGCTTCAGCTTCGCATCGGCATCAGGGCGCGCTTCGACACGGTAGACCAGCTTCTGGCGCGCATCGCGCGAATAGATCACCGGCGGCGTGAACTCCGCCTCGTCCGCGACATGGGTGACGACGGCCGAAAGCGGGGGACAGCCATCGCAGGAAACCGCAAGCTTCGTATCCGCGCCGATTGAGGCGAGATCGCCCTCCCCGACATAGAGCCGCAGCTTGATCGCCCCGTCCGGCAGGAAAGCGAGGACCGGAAGGGAGGGGCCGGCCATCTCGCCGGCATGGCGCACGATATCCGTGACCGTGCCGTCCGCGGGCGCTGAGAGACGGCGCTGGTCGAGCGCCCAGCGGGCCGCGTCCCGGTCGGCGCTCGCCTGACGGACGGCCGATTGCGCGGCCTTGATCTGCTGGGTGCGGGCGGGAAGCCGTGCCGTCGCCAGGCGCGCCTCCGCCTCGGCGACGGCGGCCGCGGCCATGTCTGCGGCGGCCCGCGCGGCATCGAACTGCGATTGGGAACTGGTATTCTCGCGAAGAAGCCGCTCCTGCCGGTCGGCCTCTTTGGCGGTCTTGAGCGCATTGGCCCGGGCGGAATCGGCGGCGGCCTCGATCACCGCAAGCTCCTCCGGACGGCTTCCCTGCTTGAGGTTGGCAAGCTCGCTTTCGGCGCGGCCGAGAGCAGCCTCGGCGGCCGAAAGGGCGATCCGCGCATCCGCATCCTCGACATGCACCAGCGGCGTGCCCTTCGAAACGTGCTCCCCGAGCCGCACGGGGATTTCGACGATGCGGGCCGTGGCAATCGGCGCGACGGCGACATAGTCGCCCTCCACATAGCCGGTGGCGAGCGGGGCCGGCGGAAGGCAGGCGGTGAACAGCCCGGCGACGAACGGCAGGGTGCAGAGGAAATCAGCCATGTTCCGCCTCCAAAATGGCGTCGAGATTGGCGGTCAGCCGGCGCGCGATCGCCCGGATGGCCGCGGGCGGATAACCGCTCCAGCCCATCCGGCGCTGCACGACGGGCGCTGCCAGCCGGAAATAGGCGGCCTGGCCGACGATCGTGAAAACCGCAAGCTTGACGTCCTCGGATTCCGCCGGCACGCCCGTGGCGGCGGACCAGATGCGGCAGAGAAGCCGGTGCCTGCTTTCAATGAGGGTATGGTAGAGCCGTTCCGGAACCGGACTGTCCGGTTGTGCAAGCTCTCGCAGCAGGAAGGCGACGACAGATTCCGCCGCCGGCGCGGTGAGAAAAAGGACGAGACGGCGCAAGAGGCGGCGCAGGACGCCGCGCGCGGCCGCGCGTGTCAGGCATGCGGGATCGCCCGGCAGCACCCGCGCGACCTGGCCGACTCGCGAGGCGACGAAGTCCGCGCAGGCAAGCCGCAAGCCCTCTTTCCCGCCGAAATGATAGGCGATGGACGAGATGTTCGTCCCGGCTTCGGCGGCGATGGAACGCGTCGAGGCCGCAGCAAAACCCTGCTGGCCGAACTGCCGCAAGGCGGCCTGGATGAGGCTGATGCGCGTGGGATGTTCAAGTTCCTGCATGCGGCTTTCCTAGATCAATCGATTGATTTATTCATAGCGCTTGTCATCCGGAATGTCGAGCCCGACCATGCCGCCACTTAAGGCGGAAGCGACGGATGCGGCCGCCCTTCGCGGACCCGGGCTGGCGCGATCGGATGCCATGCGCCGACGCCGGCCTTTGCCCACCGGTTATCGGCCTCCGGCTGTCACGACCTGTTGATCCGGAGCTTCGCCCTCCGGCACCGGATATGGGACAACACCCGCGGCGTGCCCTCTATCGAAAATGGGGGGATCGGCTGGGGAACCTCACGCGGCCAGTGGTGAAGTTGCTGAATAACCGAACCGACAAACGTGGCCGTCAACCCTAAGGTTGAGCCTTGCGGGACGTGTTGGAACTGGGCGTCATGGACAGAGAGAAAAGCCGGAGACTTTTGGTCCCCGGCCATTCGATCTTCAAAGAAGGTTTTCTTCCTTGAGCGCCGCTTGCACCTTCGGGCGCGCCAGCACGCGTTCACGGAGTTTCAGCGCCTTCGGATAGGCGGCAAGATCGAGCTTCAGCCCGACGCCCCAGCCGACGACCACCGAAACATAGGCATCGGCCTGCGTGAAGCCCGCACCGAGCCAGTACGACTCGCCATCGGGAAGCATGGCTTCGAACTGCCCCATGCGCCGGTTGATGTTGGCGATGACGCCAGCCTTCGCCTCTTCCGTCAGGTTTGGCGAGAAGAGACCGCTGAAGGCGGCGTGCAGGTCGGAGCAGAAACCGAGCGCTTCCTGGAGGCGGGCGCGCTCCAGCGAACCATAGGCCGGCTTGAAAGCCGCGACATCGGAGTGGTCGCCGACATATTGGACGATCGCCGCATTCTGCGTGATCACGACCCCCGGATCGACTTCAAGCGCCGGAACGGCACCGCGGGGATTGATCGTCAGGTAATCGGCGCCGCTCTCGGTCCTCTTTGTCTTCAGGTCGACGGCTTCCAGCGTATAGGCAAGCCCGGCTTCGCTCAGGACGATGTGCGACGCGAGCGAGCAGGCGCCAGCTTTATAATACAGTTTCACAGAAATCTCCTATCGAACTGCGATGGCCGGCTTCTACCAATTCCCACGCGCGGGGCAATGGGATTCTTCACCGGATTCCCGCCGCGCCAGCGAGGAACGGAATAGATCGAGGCACGGCGATTTTCCTTCGCAAGGACGCGCATTTGACGTATCTCCGACGAGAGAGCTTATCGGCGATCTCAATATCCAATTGACAGATATCCTACAAGTGGATAGATGTAGGCCCTGTCTTTTCGGAGTCAAGAAGGCAACCGGAGACGAAGATGAACCTGAAATCGATCAAACCCTTGAAGCGCGCGCCCCTTTTACATGTGTCGGTGCAGGAGAGCCTGCGCAGCTACATAGAGGACAACCATCTCGACGCAGGCGCGCCCCTGCCGCCGGAAGGCGAGCTCGCCACGCAGCTCGGCGTGAGCCGCAATTCGGTGCGCGAAGGCATCAAGGCGCTGGAATCCGTCGGAGTGCTGGAATCGCGCCGCGGCATCGGCGTCTTCGTCAAGGCATTCTCCTTCGAGCCGCTGCTGGAAAATCTCGCCTACGGCCTCGGCGGGGCGCTGAAACAGATCGAGGAAGTCATCATCATCCGCCGCACGCTGGAGGTCGGGCTGATCGGTCGGACGCTGGAGCTGATCGGTGCCGAGGAGATCTGCGAACTGCGCGAGACCGTCGACCGGATGAAGGTGCTTGCCGAACGCGGCGAGAGCTTTCCCGAGGAGGACCGGCGGTTTCATCAGCTTCTCTTCCGCTGCCAGGGGAACGAGGTTCTGCTGCGCCTGATCGAAGTGTTCTGGCTCGCCTTCTACAAGGCGTCGGACTTCGTCAACCTCGACAATGCCGACCCCATGCAGACATGGCGCGACCATGCGGCCATCGTGGATGCCGTCGAGGCGCGCGATCTCGATGCCGCCCGCGACCGGCTCGACAAGCACTATGCCGGGATCACCCGCGTCATCGCCGGCAACCGGACACGCAATTCACCAGGGAGGACGACATGAATTTGAAAAGAACACTAACGGCGCTGGCGCTGTCGGCAGCGCTGCTCTCGCCCTTGGCGCCCCTGCAGGCCCTGGCCGAGGGCGGCACGATCTCCGGCGGATTCGATGTCGGCCCGGGCGGCTTCCAGGGCAATTTCAATCCGCTGGCGGCCACGAGCGGCTTCACCTGGCTTGTCACCTATTTCGAACCGCTCGTCATCTATGACGACAAGCTGGCAAAGGTCGTCGGCGCACTTGCCGATTCCTACGAGGTCAGCGCCGACCAGAAGACCTATACCTTCAAGCTCGCCGAAGCCAAATGGCACGACGGCCAGCCGTTCACCGCAAAGGATGTCCGCTTCACGCTCGACCTTGCCCGCAACGAGAAGGCCGGCTCGGTCTTCGCTGCACGCCTCGGCGCGGTGGCCTCCGTCGAGACGCCCGACGAACGCACCGCCGTCATCACCCTGTCGACGGCGACGCCGAGCATGCTCGACACGCTGACCAAGGTAATGATGCTGCCGGAACATGCTCTCGCCTCGATCCCGCCCGAGCAGATCGCCAAGCATGCCTGGTGGTCGACGACGCCCATCGGCACCGGCCCGTTCAAGTTCACCAAATATGTCGCCGACCAGTATGTGGAGCTTGACGCCAATCAGGACTACCACGGCGGCAAGCCGGCGGCCGACAAGCTGATCAACCGCTACTTCGCCGACCCCGCCGCCGCCATCGCGGCCCTCCGGTCGGGCGAGATCCAGTTCACCTATGTCGATTCCAACGACGTGTCGACCTTCAGCGGCGACAACAATTTCCGCGTGATCGAGGGCGATTCCTACGTCGTCAACTATGTCGGCTTCAATCAGGAAGTACCGCTCTGGCAGGACCTGCGCGTCCGGCAGGCCTTCATGTATGCGATCAACCGCGACGCCATCATCCAGAGCCTTTATGGCGGAGCGGCGAAGCCCGCGAACTGCGTCTATGTCGCCGATCAGCTCGTGCCGCAGGGCATCGAGACCTATGCCTATGATCCGGAAAAGGCCAAGCAGCTCCTCGCGGAAGCCGGATGGGACAAGATCAACGGCGACAAGCCGATCACGATCCTGACCTACTATACCTCGCCGCTGGCGACCAACGTGCTCGCCGCCATGCAGGCCATGCTCGCGCAGGTCGGCATCAACATCGTGCCGCGCGCCGTCGATACACCGACCTACAATTCGATCGTCTACCAGCAGTCGGGCAATGCGGGCGACTACCCGCTGATCTATGCCGGCCTGCAGAACGGCCCGGATGCCTCGAACATCAATATCGGCCTCAACGAGAAGCAGATTCCGCCGGCCGGCGCGAACATCATGCGCATCCGCATGGCGGAGGTGACAGGCGCGCTCGATGCAGCCCTTGCCGAAACGGACGACACCAAACGCGACGCCCGCTACCAGGACGTCTGCAAGGCGACCAACGCTCAGTTGCCGTGGGCGACGATGTGGGTCGCCAACCGCTACGGCGTCGCCTCCTCCAGGCTGAAGGATTTCGTCTGGACGCCGGCCCCGGCCGGCGGCCCGTACCAGGCCCATGTGGAAAAGTGGTCGCTCGCCGATTAGGCCGGGCCGCAAGGGGCCGCCCCTGCGGCCCCTCGCAAATTCGCCTTCGACCAACCGCTGCTCAGGTGTTGAATCCGAATGCTACGCTACTGTCTCCATCGCCTGCTCGTCGGGCTTGGCATGTTGCTTGCTCTGACCGTGCTGATCTTCACGCTGCTGCAACTGACGCCGGGTGACACGATCGACGCCTATATCGACCCCAACGTCGCCATGACGAAGGAGGCGATGGACGCCCTGCGCACGCAACTGGGCCTCGACCAGCCGCTGCCCGTGCAATATCTCGCCTGGCTGTCCGAGGCCGCCCGGGGCAATCTCGGCCATTCGCTGCAACGCTTCAACGAGACGGTCGCAGGCCTCATCCTCTCGCGCATCGGGCCGACCGTCCTGCTGATGGGCGCAGGCCTTTTCATCGCCATCGTGATCGGCATCGCCAGCGGCATCCTCAGCGCGGTGCGTCGCAACACCGTGCCGGACTATTCGCTTTCGGTGCTCGCCCTGCTCGGCGTTTCCAGCCCCGCCTTCCTCACCGCCCTGCTCGGCCTCTACGTCTTTTCCGTCCGGCTGAAATGGACGCCGTCGGGCGGCATGCTCACGCCGGCCGCCGATTTTTCGGTGGGCGATCTGCTGCGCCATCTCGTTCTGCCTGCGGCCGTGCTCTCCGTCGGCCATGCGGCGCTGATCATGCGCTACATGCGCGCCTCCATGCTCGAAGTGCTGAACCAGGACTATGTCCGCACCGCGCGCGCCAAGGGCGTCAAGGAGTTCTGGGTCGTCACCAAGCATGCCCTGCGCAACGCGCTCCTGCCCGTCGTTACGCTGATCGGCTCGACCATAGGCCTTGCCGTCGGAGGCGCCATCTTCGTCGAAAGCGTCTTCAACTGGCCGGGCATGGGCCTGCTGCTGATCAGCGCGGTGGAGACGCGCGACTATCCTGTCATCATGGGGGCCACCCTCGTCATCGGCGCCTGCGTCATCGTCGTCAACATCCTGACCGACCTCGCCTATGCGGTCATCGATCCACGCATCAAGGTAGCTTGAGATGACCGTGCCCGCTTCCGCCTCCCCCTCCTCTTCCGGTCCGCTATCGCGGGCAACCGGCCGTTTCCTCCTCAACCGGGCGGCGCTGCTCGGTGTGGCGCTGCTGCTTCCGTTGCTCGCGGCCGTGCTGACCTATCCGCTCTGGATGCCTTACAAGCCCAACGACATCGACCTTCTGGCGATGAATGCCGCGCCATCGGGCACGCACTGGTTCGGCACCGACGGCGTCGGACGCGACGTGCTCGCCCGGACGCTGGAGGGCGGACGCATCTCGCTGCTGGTCGCCGTCTCCTCCGTCGTCCTGTCCACAGCCATCGGCTTCCTTGTCGGCGCGGTCTCGGCCTTTGGCGGGCGGTTCGCCGATGCGCTCGCCATGCGCTCGGTCGACCTCGCCATGACGCTGCCGCCGGTGATCTTCCTTCTGGTCCTCGCCTCCATCGTCGGCTCCGGCATCTGGTCGACCGTCGTCGTCATCGCGCTTTTATCCTGGCCGGTCCTGTCGCGGATGATCCGCGCCCGCCTCCTCGAACTGCGCGAGCGGGAATTCGTCGTGGCCTCGCGCGGCATGGGCGCCGGCATCGGCCACCTGCTCTTCCGGCACGGCCTGCCGAATTCCATCGACATCCTCGTCGTCTACGCCACGCTGCAGGTCGCCAACGCCATCCTGCTGGAAGCCGGCCTGTCATTCCTCGGACTCGGTGTCCCGCCGCCGGCCGCGAGTTGGGGCAACATGCTGAACGCAGCGCGCTCGACGGCGGTGCTCGAACAGTTTCCCTGGCAATGGCTGTTTCCCGGCGGCGCGCTTGTGCTCGCCGTTCTTGCCATCAACTTCATCGGCGACGGTCTGAGGGATGCCTTCGATCCGCGCGCGGACCTCAATTGAAACCCTGGAAAGAGAAGCAAATGCCCAAGTTCTCCGGCGTCGTCCCCCCCGTCGTTATCCCCCTCAACGAGGATTTCTCCGTCGACTACGCCTCTTATGCGCGCGTCCTCGAACACCTGATCGACAGTGGTTGCCATGGCCTCTTCCCGCTTGGCTCGACCAGCGAGGTGGTGTTCTACGACGAGGCCGAGCGCCGCGCGATCCTCGAACACACGGTAAGGGTGGCGAATGGCCGCGTGCCGGTCATTGCCGGCGTCATCGATCCGACGACCGACCGCGTCATCCGCCATGCCCGCACCGCCAAGGAGGTCGGCGCCGATGCCGTCGTCGTCACCGCCCCCTTCTACACCATCACCAACCAGGCGGAGACGCTGGACCACTTCCGCATGATCCGCGACGCTGTCGATATCCCGCTGATCGCCTATGACATCCCGGTCTGCGTCCATACCAAACTTGCCCGGCAGACCGTCGTGACGCTGGCGAAGGAAGGCACGATCATCGGCCTGAAGGATTCCTCCGGCGACGACGGCAATTTCCGCTACGCCCTCAGCGATCTCGCCGACACCAAAGACGTCTTCCTGATGACGGGATCCGAGATCGTCGTCGACAGCGTGCTCGCGATGGGTGCGCACGGGGTGGTACCGGGTCTCGCCAATGTCGATCCGGCCGGCTATGTCCGCCTATGGGATGCCGCCCAGCGCGGTGACTGGGATGCTGCCCGCAAGGAGCAGGAACGGCTTTGCCGCCTGTTCGAGATCGTTTGGGTCGCCGCCGGCCGCGTCAGCGGAGGAGCCACCGGCGTCGGCGGTTTCAAGACCGCGATGCGCAGCCTCGGCATCATCTCCACCAACGCCATGGCGCGTCCGCGCGCGCCGCTCAACGAGGCCGAGTCCCGCAGGATCGACGAAATCCTGCGCTCCGTCGGCCTCCTCGCCTGAGGCTGCCGATGACGTCCGAACCAATCCTGGAGATCAGCAACCTCAAGACCGTCTTTCGCGTGCGCGGCCGGGAGATCGCGGCCGTCAACGGCATCGATCTCACCGTCCACCCCGGCGAGACGGTGGCACTGGTCGGGGAATCGGGTTCGGGCAAATCGGTGACCAGCCTTTCCGTCATGCGGCTTCTCGCCCGCAGGATCGGCATGATCGACAACGGTTCGATCCGTTTTCGCGGCAAGGATGGCGTGACGCGAGACCTCGTCACCCTTGACGAGGAGGAGATGCGGCAGATCCGTGGCAACGACATCGGCATGGTCTTCCAGGAACCGATGACCAGCCTCAACCCTGTCTATACCGTCGGCGACCAGATCTCCGAATCGCTGCGTGTCCACCGGCGCATCGGCCGGCTCGCCGGCATCGAGGCAGCCGTCGGGCTTCTCGACAAGGTCGGCATTCCCGATGCGCGCCGCCGGGCCGGCCAGTATCCGCACGAGCTGTCCGGGGGTATGCGCCAGCGCGCCACCATCGCCATGGCGCTCGCCTGCGATCCGACGCTGCTGATCGCCGACGAGCCGACCACGGCGCTCGACGTCACCATCCAGGCGCAGATCCTCGACCTCATGCAGTCGCTGCAGCGCGAGCGCGGCATGGGCATGCTCTTCGTCACGCACAATCTCGGGGTGGTCGCCGAGATCGCACACCGGGTCGCGGTGATGTATGCGGGCCGCATCGTGGAAACGGGGCCGGTCGCGGAGGTCTTCAGGAACCCGCGCCATCCCTATACGATCGGCCTGCTGAAATCGATGCCGCGCCTCGGCACGGCGAGCGAGATGAAGCGGACCGGCGCGAAGCTGCCCGCCATCCCCGGCATGGTGCCGAGCCTTGCCAACCTTCCGACAGGCTGTGCTTTCGCGCCGCGTTGCGCCTTCTCGATCGAAGCCTGTCGGCAGGCCATGCCGACCCTTTCCCCCGTCAACGATCATCACGACACCCGCTGCATCCGCTGGCAGGAGATCTCCGCATGACCGTCGCTCCCCTCCTCTCCGTGCGCGGACTTGCCAAGCACTACCAGACGCGCGGCAGCACCCTGAAGATCCTGGAGAACATCTCCTTCGATATCGCGAAGGGCGAGGTGGTGGGGCTGGTGGGCGAATCCGGCAGCGGCAAGACCACCATCGGCCGCTCGGTCCTGCGGCTCATCGAGCCGTCGGCCGGCGAAGTGGTCTTCGACGGTGCCGACCTGACGAAGCTTTCAGGCCGCGAGATGCGTCGCCGGCGTCCGCGCATGCAATATATCTTCCAGGATCCCTACGCCTCCCTGTCGCCGCGCATGACGATCGGCGAGATCCTGACCGAGGGCCTGAAGATCCAGGGTATCGGCTCCAGGGCGGAACGCCAGGAACGGGCGCGCAAGGCCCTCGAACAGGTCGAGCTGCCGCCGGACGCCATCAACCGCTACGCCCACGAATTCTCCGGCGGCCAGCGCCAGCGCATCGGGATCGCGCGGGCCCTGACGCTCGCGCCGGATTTCATCGTCGCCGACGAGCCGGTGTCCGCGCTCGACGTGTCGATCCAGGCGCAGGTGGTCAATCTCCTGCGCGATCTGCAGCAGCGCCTCGGCCTGACCATGCTGTTCATCTCACACGATCTGGCCGTCGTCGAATATATCTGCGACCGCGTCATCGTGCTCTATCTCGGCCGCATCATGGAGATCGCCGCGAGCGAGGACCTCTATGCCCGCCCGCGGCATCCCTATACGCAGGCGCTGATGTCGGCGATCCCCTCGCCCGACCCGGATGCCGCACGCGCGCGCGAAATCCTGAAGGGAGATATACCAAGCCCCGCCAATCCACCGAGCGGCTGCGTCTTCCGCACCCGCTGCCCCAAGGCGCTCGACGCCTGTGCCGGTTCGGTGCCGCAACTTCGCGAAATCGAGCCCGGCCATTTCAAGGCCTGCATCCGCGACGACGTCTGAAGGACGAGGTGATGAGGCGAGAGCCTTAGTCGCATCGATCTGGCTCATGAGAGGGCCGCACAGCGTGCCGTCCATGGAAAATGTTCTGGCTGCCCTCATCGCATTGATCTTGCAAAGCACAAATCCGAAGGGGTAGTGATCGGAATCGAAGGGTCGGGGATGGCCCGATGATCATCGCATAGTGGAAGGTGGGACGAATGGAAATTCTGACGGCAGCCGGTTTGACGGCGCTCTTGCAGGTTATTGCGATCGACCTTGTTCTTGCCGGCGACAATGCGGTGGTCATCGGTCTCGCCGCGGCAGGCCTCGAGCCCGCACAGCGCAAGAAGGCGATCCTCGTCGGCATTCTCGCCGCAACGGTCCTGCGCATCATCTTCGCCACCGTCGCGGTCCATCTCCTTGCGATCATCGGCCTGCTGCTCGCCGGCGGCCTGCTGCTTCTCTGGGTCTGCTGGAAGATGTGGCGCGAGCTTCGCGGCGGCCACGAGGAAGGCGAAGACGGCGTGGCGAAGGAAGGCGCGCCCCGAAAGACCTTCTTCCAGGCGGCGACGCAGATCGTCGTTGCCGACGTTTCCATGTCGCTCGACAACGTGCTGGCCGTCGCCGGCGCCGCCCGCGAGCATCCGAGCGTGCTGGTCCTCGGCCTTGCGCTCTCGATCGCGCTGATGGGCATCGCGGCGAACTTCATCGCGCGCCTCCTCACCAAGCACCGCTGGATCGCCTATGTCGGCCTTGCCATCATTCTCTATGTCGCGCTCGACATGATCTATCGCGGCGCGCTCGAAGTGATGCCCTATCTTCCGGTGAGCTGACGTTCCTGCATGCCCGCGGCGAAGCCGGCACGCGGCCGCGTGCCGGAAAGATTACGGATTCGTCATGGTCGGACCTTGCACAACACGCGACGCAGGTTTCGGCAAGCCCTTGATAAAAACCAGCAATCGGAAAATCGACCGAAAGCGATTTCCTCGATCCGGGCAATAATTTGGCAAGAAGGGCGGCTGAAACTTTATTTAATTGTAACATGACCCGGCAGGCCGGGCGGGCCTATAGATAGTGCCAGGCTGGATGTCGCCGGCGGGAACAAACCGCGACGCGACGACACCGGACAGCCTGCGGAGGAGCCCTGCTCCTCCCTCCTTCATGGAGGACAGCACCATGCACTCGACACTCAAGACCCTCACCATCGCAGCCTTTGCCCTCTCCTTTGCCGCCGGCGGCGTGCTTGCCGCCGATCGGTCGAACGATCACAGACGCGACCACAATTTCGACCATTTCCCGAATGCGGTTACCCATGATCACGACCCGGTGCCGCCGATCATGTCGGTCGATACCGCGCAGGCGATGGTCTACAAGCCGCGCCTCGACAATGTCCTTGCCGGCCTGAACTCGGCGGAACGGACGATCAAGCGCGACGAGGCCGTGCACAAGCTTTCGGCCAGTTCGGCACAAAGGCTGGAAGGTGAGGCAAACGGCATCCGCGACCGCGCCATGACCGTCGCCGACGCCCATAATGGCGCGCTCCCGGGAGCCGTCTACCGGCACCTGGAAGCCGATATCCACAAGCTCGACCGCGACATCGTCCGGATGAGCTGACGCATCTGCCGGCCGGCCACGCTCGGCTTGCCGGATGACCCTTGCCGCCTCCCCTCTCGGAAGCGGCCGGCGCCGGGATCGGGCCTCGCCCTGAGGTCCAGTCCCCCGCCTCAACCTTCACCCATGAACGCGCGGATCGACCGCCTCGCACCTGCGGCGGGCCGGTTTCGCGCGCTCCGACGCCGGCCTTGCCGCGCCGGAGCGCTGAACAAAGGAAGACGACCATGACCAGAATACTTGAAAAACATCGTGTTGCAGCGCTCCTCGGCGTCGCCCTGCTGGTGGCGCCGATGGCCGCCTCCAGTTTCCTCGGAACGCAGACCGCACGCGCTGCCACGCCGCAGACCTTCAATTCCAGCACGGCCCTTGCGGGAGGCTCGTTCGCCTCGGTCGTCGCGGTCGACAAGCCGGCCGTCGTCACCATCACGACGACCCTCAACAGCGACGGCGGACAGGCGGATGGCGTCGCCCCCTTCAACGGCGGTTCACCCTTCGACCAGCAGTTCCGCGACTTCTTCGGCGAGCGGCAGATCCCCATGCCCCAGCAGCGCCCCGCCGAAAAGGCCGAGGCGCTCGGCTCCGGCTTCGTGCTGACGAGCGACGGCTATATCGTCACCAACAACCACGTCATCGACAAGGCGAGCACCATCAAGGTCACGCTCGACGACGGAACGGAACTTCCGGCGAAACTCGTCGGCGCCGACCCGAAATCGGACCTCGCCGTGGTGAAGATCGAAAGCAGCAAGCCGCTCGCGACGATCGCCTGGGGCGATTCCGACAATCTGCGCGCCGGCGACCCGATCCTTGCCATCGGCAATCCCTTCGGCATCGGCACGACGGTGACGGCCGGCATCGTCTCGGCCCGTGGCCGGGACCTGCATAGCGGCCCTTATGACGACTTCATCCAGATCGACGCACCGATCAACCACGGCAATTCCGGCGGCCCGCTCGTCGGCGTCGACGGCAAGGTCGTCGGCATCAATACCGCGATCTATTCGCCGAACGGCGGCAGCGTGGGTGTCGGCTTTGCCATCCCCTCCGACCAGGCGCAGGCCGTGGTCACCAAGTTGATGAAGGACGGCTCGATCGAGCATGGCTTCATCGGCGTCGCGATCCAGCCGGTCACCGCGGATGTCGCCGATGCCATCGGCCTTGCCAAGCCGGCGGGCGCATTGGTTGCCAAGGTCGATGACGGCACGCCGGCCGCCGAAGCCGGCATCCATACCGGCGACATCATCACCGCGCTCGGCGGCAAGTCCGTGAACTCGCCACGCGACCTGTCCCGCATGGTGGCCGACCTCACCCCGGGCGCGAAGGAGCGCGTGACTGTCTGGCGCGACGGCGGCGACAAGGATCTGTCGATCACCATCGGCACCAACGACGACGGCAGCCAGCAGGCTTCGGCCGATGCCGGCAACAGGGCCGGCGGCGCCGGCCAACGCGTGCCGACCATCGGTGTCCAGCTCGGCGATCTGACCGCGGACATGCGCCAATCGCTCGGCGTGCCGAACGGGGAAACCGGCGCGGTGGTCGAGGGCGTCAGCCCCGACAAGCCCGCAGCCGATGCCGGGCTTCAGCCGGGCGACGTGATTCTCTCCGTCAACCAGAAGCCGGTCCGCTCGGCCGGCGAGGCAAAGACAGCCGTCGCCCAAGCCGGCAAGGCAGGCCGCAAGGCCGTCATGCTCCTCGTCGAGCGCCAGGGCGAACAGACATTCGTGACCGTGCCCTTCGCCGCTGGCTGAACCACGGGATCGGCGTTCGGGATCGAACGGCGATCCTTCCCAAAGGCGATCATCTGCAACCACCCTCTCCCCGCAGGGCAGAGGGTGGTTCTGCTTGAATTGGGCGGAACAACGGTTACCTTGCGCCATCCGACGCCAACTCAGATCAGGCTTGCCATGACACCTTCGAAAGAACGCATCCTCGCTGCCGTCGACAGGCTTTTCGACAGTCAGGTGCGATTTCTGGAAACACTCGTCGCCTTTCCATCGCTGCGCAACGCGGAGACCGCCGCACAGGATTTCATCGAGGCCGCGCTGAAGGAGCGGGGTTACAAGGTGAACCGGTTCCGCTCCGACGCATCGAGGATCGGAAAGCATCCGGCCTTTTCGCCCGCGACGGTGAGCTATGACGAGAGCTGGAATATCGTCGGGCAAAGGCCCGCCGTCGGCTCAGGCGGTCGCTCGCTCGCCTTCAATTCCCATGTCGATGTCGTGCCGGCGGGAAGCGCCCACCGCTGGACCTCGCCGCCCTTTGCGCCCGTTCGTGAGGGCGACTGGCTCTATGGGCGCGGTGCAGGCGACATGAAGGCCGGCCTCGTCGCCTCCATCTTCGCGCTCGACGCCGTCACCGAGGCCGGCCTGTCGCTGCGCGGCGACGTCCAGGTGCAATCCGTCGTGGAGGAGGAAATCACCGGCAACGGCGCCGCCACGGCCTTCGCACTGGGCTTCCTCGCCGATGCCGTCGTCAGCCCCGAGCCGACCGACGAGCAGCTCGTGCGCGCCAATGCCGGGGTCATCAAGTTCCGGCTGGAAACGAGGGGTCGGCCGGCCCACCCGCGCGAGCCGGAATCCGGACAGAGCGCCATCGACCTGATGATCCGCCTCGTCGGCCATCTACGGGAGCTTGAGCGCAAATGGATCGCCGAGCGGCAGGGCAAGCGGCTGTTCGAGGACATCGCCAATCCGGTCGCGCTGACGATCGGCACGATCAGCGGCGGTGACTGGATCGCCTCCATACCGAGCGATTGCACTGCCGAGGGCCGGATCGGTTTTTATCCCGGCGAGGACCCGAAGGTCCGTGCGGCGGAGTTCGAGGCTTTTCTCGATCGTATCCGCAGGGAGGATCCCGCTTTCGCCGGCGAAGACCTCGTCAGCCTGCGCTGGGTCGGTGTGATGCATGGCGGCTACGAGCTTGCCGAGGGGACGGAAGCCGAAAGCTGCCTGCGCGCCGCCCATGCCCTCACCCACGGAAGCGAACTGCAGTCCTATGTCATGGCCTGCTATCTCGATGCCGCCGTCTTCTCCGTCCACGGCAATATCCCCTCGCTCGTCTATGGCCCGATCGCGCAGAATATCCATGGCATCGATGAGCGGGTAAGCCTGTCCTCCCTCAAGCGCGTCACCGCAACCCTTGCCCTTTTCGCGGCGGACTGGTGCGGCGTGCAGGAGGCCTGACGACCTCACCCCCCGAAAAGCAACGCATCAATTCGTACCGCCATGGAACCTTCCGGGTGCGGGCGGGTTTATATTGCGTCGCAAAATCAACTTCGCTGGCACCGCTCCGCTCAGATCGCCCGTTGTGCGCCCCCCGCCGGCTTCGTCGCCCGGGGGCTTTTTCCTTCGATCAAGCCGGGGCGCGCCGCTAACAGGGGTATCAAAAAGCATGAGTCGTCTCATCGTCGTTTCCAACCGCGTTCCCGTTCCGGACAAGCGGGGCACGGCTCCGGCCGGGGGGCTTGCGGTCGCGCTCAAATCGGCGCTGGAGGCACGGGGCGGCCTGTGGCTGGGCTGGTCCGGCCGCTCCTGCGGCGAGGATGAGGTCGGACCGCTGACCTCCGTAAAGGAAGGCAATATCGAATATGCCCTGACGGACCTCACCGAACGGGATGTGGAGGAATATTACCGCGGCTTTGCCAACCGCGTGCTCTGGCCGATCTGCCACTATCGGCTGGACCTTGCCGAATACGGCCGCCGGGAAATGGCGGGCTATTTCCGCGTCAATCGCTTCTTCGCAAGCCGTCTCCTGCCGATGATCGAGGAAGACGACCTTATCTGGATCCACGACTATCATCTCATTCCGCTGGCGGCGGAGTTACGCCGACAGGGCGTGAAGAACCGGATCGGCTTCTTCCTCCATATTCCGTGGCCGGCGCCCGACGTCTTCCTGACCATGCCGGTGCACGAGGAACTGCTGAACGGTCTGGCCGCCTATGACGTCATCGGCTTCCAGACCGTGCACGACCGGGAGAACTTCGCCGATTGCCTTGGCCGGCTGGGTCTCGGCCAGCGGCTGACGGATACGCGCTTCGTCTTCGGCGATCACAACTTCACGGCAAAGCCCTATCCGATCGGCATCGAGACCGAGGAATTCACGACCCTGGCCGACCGCGCGGCGCAGACCATACTGCACAAGCGCATGCTGCAGAGCCTCGACGGCAAGAAGCTCATCATCGGGGTCGACCGGCTCGACTATTCCAAGGGCATTACCCAGCGGATCGACGCCTTCGAGAAATTCCTGCTGCGCCACCCGGATCATCAAAGGCAGGTGACGCTTTTGCAGATCACGCCGAAGTCGCGCTCGGAAGTGCCGGAATACGAGGCCATGCAGCGGGCCGTCGCCGAGCAGGCGGGCCGCGTCAACGGCGCGCTCGGCACGGTGGACTGGGTGCCGATCCGCTATGTCAACCGCTCGCTGCGCCGCCCTGCCCTTGCCGGCCTCTATCGCATGGCCAAGGTCGCGCTCGTCACACCCCTTCGCGACGGCATGAATCTCGTGGCCAAGGAATATGTCGCCGCGCAGAGCGAGGAAGACCCCGGCGTGCTGCTGCTGTCGCGCTTTGCCGGAGCGGCGGAGGAGTTGAAGGAGGCCTTGCTCGTCAATCCCTATGACGTGGAGGGCACGGCGGACACGATGGCGCGCGGCCTCGCCATGCCGGTGGAGGAGCGACGCCAGCGCTGGAGAAGCATGATGAAGGCACTGCGCGAAAACGATGTCTTCGCCTGGTGCGACAGCTTCCTTTCCGACCTTTCCGCCCCGCCGGCCAGCGCGCAGATCCAGAGCGCGGCCGGCTACCGGGTCGGCGGCCTTCGCGGCAGCTAGGCCTCGTCCAGCGCCAGCGCAAGATCGGTCACCAGATCATCGGGATGCTCGATGCCGATCGAAAGACGGATCGTCGATTCGAGCACCCCGATCCGCTGGCGGATATCGAGCGGGACACCCGAATGGGTCATCGTCGCGGGATGGGAGGCGAGCGATTCCGTCCCGCCGAGACTGACCGCGAGCTTGAAGATCTTCAACGCGTTGAGGAACCGGAACGAAGCCGGCTGCCCGCCCTTGATGTCGAAGGAGAAGGTGGAGCCGGCGCCGCTGCATTGGGCGGCGAAGGTGCGGCCGGCGGGCGACGCCGGATCGACGAAGGGCAGATAGTGGATCGCCTCGACCTTCGGATGGTCGCGCAGGAATTCGGCGACCGCCTTGGCATTGCTGTCCGCGCGATCCATGCGGATCTGCAGCGTCTCCAGCGATCGGCCGAGCATCCAGCAGGAATGCGGATCGAGCTGGGTGCCGATGGCGCCGCGCAGGGCCTTCACCTGCTTCATCACCGCCCTGCTGCCGAGCGCCGCCCCCGCGATGAGATCCGAATGCCCGCCGACATATTTCGTCAGCGAATAGAGCGAGACGTCCGCGCCATGCTCGAGCGGCCGCTGGAAGACCGGCCCGAGCAGCGTGTTGTCGCAGGCGACGATCGGGACATGGCCCTGCCTTTCGCCGATCGCATCCGCGATACGGCGGATCATCGCGATGTCGACGACGCTGTTGGTGGGGTTTGCCGGCGTTTCGATGAGGATGACCGAAACGCGGCCCTTCTCCATTGCCGTTTCCGCCGCTGCCCTCGTCGAGGCCTCGCTGACCCCATCGGCAAATCCGACCGCCGCGACCCCGAGATTGAGGAATGTCCTGGCGAGAAGAGTCTCGCTGCCGCCGTAAAGCGGCTGCGAGTGCAGCACGGCATCGCCCGGGCGCACGAAGGCGAGCAGCGTGGTGGCGATCGCCGACATGCCCGAGGAAAACAGCGCGCAGCTCTCCGTGCGCTCGTAGACCGCGAGGCGATCCTCGACGATCTCGCTGTTCGGATGATTGAAACGTGAATAGACGAGCCCGGCGCCCCTGCCTTCCGGCGGCTCCTTGCGGCCGGAGACATAGTCGAAGAAGTCGCGGCCGTCCTCCGCGGATTTGAAGACGAAGGTCGACGTCAGGAAGACGGGCGGCTTGACGGCGCCCTCGGAAAGTTCGGGGTCGTAGCCGTAGTTCAGCATCTGCGTTTCGGGATGCAGGGCGTGGTTGCCGATATGGGTTCTCGACGGGTGCGGCGCGGTCATGGGATCTTCCCTCCGTTGCGCAATGGGTCCGATCTTTGGATTATAGCAGAACCTGCGGCGCGTTCCCGCCATTTGCCAGACGGAAGAGACCGCACGGTTGTGGAACAAAGATATTCGTCCGGCCGGTCCCTTTTAGAAATTCCATTTCTGTCAAAGGTCGCTAAGACAGGGCAAGAGTTTGCCTGCCAGGACGAAACCGGGACCGCCCGCATGTGACAGTGGGTCGCCCTTGATCGGAGGTCTTGCGTCTTCGCAGGGCGGAACGGCGATGGTATCCCGCCGGGATGATCTGACTGAGAGCGTGAGCCGACGATGACACTTCCAACCGTTGCGGACAATGCCGCCTCGCAGCAGCGAGCGCAGACCGCACCCATGGTCCTGTTCCAGGGCGTGACCAAGCGCTTCGGCGACGACGCCAACGCCTTCGTCGCGCTGGACGGCGTCGACTTGAGCGTGGGTCGTGGCGCGATCACCGGCATCATCGGCCGGTCGGGCGCCGGAAAATCCACGCTCATCCGGCTCGTCAACGGCCTGGAAAAGGCAAGTTCCGGGCAGGTCGTGGTCGACGGAACCGAGGTCGGCGGGCTGGATGAGGCGGCCCTGCGCGGCCTGCGCCGGCAGGTCGGCATGATCTTCCAGCACTTCAACCTCCTGTCGTCGCGCACCGCCTTCGACAATATCGCGCTGCCGCTGGAGATCGCCGGCCTCGACCGCGCGGCGATCCGGGCGAAAGTCGGCCCTCTCCTCGATCTCGTCGGCCTCGGCGACAAGGCCGGTCGCTACCCCTCCGAACTGTCCGGCGGGCAGAAGCAGCGCGTCGGCATCGCCCGCGCGCTCGCCACCTCGCCGAAGCTGCTCCTGTCCGACGAGGCGACCTCCGCGCTCGACCCGGAAACCACGCAGTCGATCCTGGCGCTGCTGAAACAGATCAACGCCGAACTCGGCCTGACGGTGCTGCTGATCACGCATGAGATGGAGGTGGTGAAGACCATCGCCTCGCATGTCGCCGTCATCGACAAGGGGCGTATCGTCGAGCAGGGGCCGACCTTCGATATCTTCACCGCGCCCCGCCACGAGACGACACGGATCCTTCTGTCCTCCACGCTCGGCACCAGCCTGCCGGAATGGCTGCGCTCCGGCATCAAGAGCGAGCCTTCGGCCGGCGACCGCATTCTCGTGCGGCTCACCTTCTTCGGCGCTACGGCGTTCCAGCCGCTCACCGCCCGCCTCGTCACCGAGATCGGCGGCGATGTGAACATTCTCGCCGGCGCCATCGAGGAGATCGCCGGGGAGCCCTTCGGCACGCTGGTCGTCGCCTATCCGGCGACACCCGAGGTCCTCGAACGCGCCGGCCGCTTCTACGCGGCGACCGGCCTCTCCACGGAGGTGCTCGGCTATGTCGCCTGAGATGCTTTTCGACCTGCTCTGGAAGTCGCTGCTGCAGACGCTGCACATGGTGGCGCTGTCGGGCCTGATCGGCTCGCTCATCGGCCTGCCGATCGGCGTCTTCCTCGCCACCAGCGGCAAGAACGAGCTCTTCCCGGCGCCGATGCTCAACCGGGTGATCGGGCTCATCGTCAATGCCGCACGCTCGACGCCCTTCATCATCCTCGTCGTCGCGATCATTCCGTTCACCCGCCTTTTGACGGGCACGTCGATCGGCACCACGGCGGCCATCGTGCCCCTGACCATCGCCACCATCCCGTTCTTCGCCCGCCTGGTGGAGGCGGCGATCCGCGAGATCGACAAGGGGCTGATCGAGGCGGCGCGGGCCATGGGCGCAACGCCGCTGCAGATCGTCTTCAAGGTGCTTCTCGCCGAGGCCCGGCCCGCCATCCTGCTCGCCTTCACCATGACCATCGTCAGTCTCATCGGCTATTCGGCCATGGTCGGCGCGGTCGGCGGTGGCGGGCTTGGCGACCTTGGCATCCGCTACGGCTACCAGCGCTTCATGCCCGATGTGATGCTGGCCGTCGTCATCGTGCTGATCGTTCTCGTCCAGCTCGTGCAGAGCGCGGGCGATGCGCTTGCAAGGCGCTTCGACAAGCGCAACCGCAAGAGCTGATTTCATCCCCCCAAGTCTTGTAATCCCAAGGAGATAGACATGATGAAGTTCCTCGTCACGGCGGCCCTCGCCGCTCTCATCAGCGTTCCGGCGCTCGCCGAAGACATCAAGGTCGGCGTCACGCCCGGCGAACATGCGCAGATCATGGAGAAGGTCAAGGAAATCGCGGCCAAGAAGGGCCTCAACATCGAGATCCTGGAATTCTCCGACTATGTCGTGCCGAACCAGGCGCTGGCCGATGGCGACCTCAACGCCAATTCCTTCCAGCACAAGCCCTATCTCGACAACCAGATCGCCGATCGCGGTTTCGACCTCGTCGCCGTCGGCAAGACCATCACCACGCCGATGGGCGTCTATTCCAAGAAGGTGAAGAGCCTTGGCGATCTGGCCGAGGGCGCGACGGTCGCCATTCCGAACGACCCGACGAACGGCGGGCGCGCGCTGCTCGTTCTCGCCAAGGAAGGCCTCATCAAGGTCAACCCGGATGCCGGCCTGAAGGCGGGCCCGGCCGACGTCACCGAGAACCCGAAGAACATCCAGTTCTCCGAACTCGACGCCGCCCAGCTTCCCCGCTCGCTCGACGACGTCGATGCAGCCGTCATCAACACCAACTATGCGCTGGAAGCCGGCCTGCATCCGCAGACCGACGCCATCGCCATCGAAGGCGAGGAATCGCCCTATGCCAACCTGATCGTCGTGCGCAGCGCCGACAAGGATGCGCCCTGGGTCAAGACGCTTGTCGAATCCTACCACGATGACAGCATCAAGGCCTTCATCCAGGACGAGTTCAAGGGCGCGCTGATCGCGTCCTGGTAACCGTCCGATCCGTCTGAAGACCACAAGCGCGACGCCCTGCCGGCCGGCAGGGCGTCGCATACCGTTTGCAGGAGACCTGCTCCAGGCGCCGGGCCCCCCGCATCATTTTTCAGTGCAGCCGGAAGCGGATAAGGTGTCTTTCCTCATGCACCCTCTTGGCTTCGCCGACGCCCCTGAATACCCTTGGGCGAAGCGGCAACAGACAGCAAATCGGATTGATGAATGAACGAGGCACCTCACCTGAATGGAGCCGCAGCGGCGACTCCCGTCCTGTCGGAGCCCGAAAAGAACGTCATCATCGCCGGCGTCCTGCTCTCCATGCTCCTTGCCGCACTCGACCAGACGATCGTCGCGCCGGCCATGCCGACGATGGGCGAAGCGCTCGGCCATAGCGACTATCTGCCCTGGGTGGTGACCGGCTACCTGCTGACCGCGACGGCCATCGCGCCGCTCTACGGCAAGATTTCCGATGTCCACGGACGCCGCCCGACCATCTACGCCGCGATCCTCATCTTCCTGGCCGGCTCGCTGGTCAGCGCGATGGCGCCCAACATGCTGGTGCTCATCATCGGTCGCGCCGTGCAGGGCCTCGGCGGCGGCGGATTGTTCGCCCTGTCGCAGACGGTGATCGGCGACCTGGTACCGCCGCGCGAGCGCGCGCGCTATGCCGCCTGGATTTCCGGCACATGGGCCGTCGCCAGCGTCGCCGGACCGCTCCTTGGCGGCACCTTCGCCGAGCATCTGCACTGGTCCCTGATCTTCTGGATCAACATTCCGCTGGGCAT
>Ga0182742_1001071_pt1 | contig 37339 bp, 29 predicted proteins | sample eDN5th37CBELigMG_FD_128880 | JGI IMG/M metagenome (GOLD analysis project Ga0182742, IMG submission 128880) | Enriched Miracle-Growth compost microbial communities from Emeryville, California, USA - eDNA 5th pass 37_C BE-Lig MG (version 2)... ... | reverse complement strand
GGGCTGAGCCTGCGCCGGATCAGCGACTGGCTCACCATCGGGCTGATCGGCTTCGGCATCGTCTCGGGCCTGGGCCTCGTGCTGCTCGTGGCGCAGCTCGGCCGCACCGGAGAGGAGCTGCGCCGCTACGACCAGTCGGTGCGGGCGACGCAGCGGGTCCGCCTCCAGCTCCTCGTCGCCAACCGGCTCTTCTTCCTCGACAGGGTCGAGCCGGGCGCCGGCCACGACCTCCGGGCGGCGCGGGCGATGCGCAGCCTGGAGGAAGCCCTCACCGCCCTGCGGGAGAACGTCCAGTCGGCGGAGGAGGAGGCGATCGTCGAGGCGCTGGCGGAGGAGGTGCGCGGCGTCGACGCCTCCTTCGCCGACCGCTCGCTCCCGCCCCTCGAGCAGTACCGCCGGATCAGCGCCGAGCTCGACCGCACCCTCGGCATCGCCAGCTCCCTGCTCGACATCAACCGGCGCCAGGCGGCGGCCGCGGTGGAGCACGCCGCCCGCTGGAGGAGCGCGGCGCTCTGGGGCGGCGTGGCGCTGGGCGTGGCGCAGATCCTCGTCGCCTTCCTCCTCGCCTTCGCCGCCCGGCGCGCCATCCTCCGGCCGATCCGCCACCTCGAGGAGGCGATCGCCCGCTATGGCGCCGGCGACCTCGAGGCGCGGGCGGAGAGGGCAGGACCGCAGGAGGTGCGATCGATCGCCACGCAGTTCGACGCGATGGCGGACAGGCTCGCGGCGCAGGCCCAGCAGCGGCTCACCTTCGTGGCCACCGTCGCCCACGACCTGCGCAACCCGATCGCCACCGTCAGGACCGCGGTGCAGCTCATCGAGCGCGAGCTGGAGACGCGGCCGGAGCAGGCGGGCAAGCGGATCGGGCTGGTGATCCGGCAGCTCGACCGCCTCGGCAGGATGGTGGACGACCTGCTCGACGTCTCCCGCACCGAGGCGGGCGAGCTCAGCCTGGAGCTGGCGCGCCTCGACCTGCGCGACGCGGTGCGCGCCGCCGCCCTCCTCTTCGCCAGCGCCTCCGACAGGCACGCGATCGCCCTCGACCTCCCCTCGACGCCGGTGGAGGTGGAGTACGACCCGGTGCGGATCGATCAGGTGCTGGTCAACCTGCTCAGCAACGCGATCAAGTACGCGCCGCAGGGCGGGCGGATCGACGTGCGCCTGGAGACGAGGGACGGACGGGCGTGCGTCTCGGTCCGCGATCCCGGCGTGGGGATCGCCCCGGAGGACATCGAGCGGATCTTCGAGCCCTTCCACCGGGGCAAGGCGGACCGGACCGACATTCCCGGCATCGGCCTCGGGCTCGCCGCCACCCGCCGCCTCGTCGTCGCCCACCGCGGGACGATCGAGGTGGAGAGCGAGCCGGGCGCCGGCTCCACCTTCCGGGTCTGCCTCCCCCTCGCCAGGGCCGAATGAAAACGGGGCGCCGGTCGCCCGGTGCCCCGCTTTCCGCCCGGTCGGCCGCGCGGCGATCAGCCGCGGCCGTGCATGTACTTCTTCAGGATCGGCGTGATGCCGAGGAGGAGCCCGCCGGCGCCGATCGAGCTGAAGATGAGGAAGCCGTAGAGCGGGATGTGGAAGTCGTGGAGGAAGGCCTCGAGGATGCCCGCGGTGTAGTTGGCCACCGCCGACGAGGCGAACCACACGCCCATCATCACCGCGGTGAGGCGCGCGGGCGAGAGCTTGCTCACCATCGAGAGGCCGATGGGAGAGAGGCAGAGCTCGCCCACGGTGTGGAGGAAGTAGACCGAGACGAGCCAGAGCGGCCCGACCAGGCCGGTCTCGGCGGCGATCCCCTGGGCGATGTACATCACCACGAAGCCGCACCCGAGGAGGATCATGCCGATCCCCATCTTGGCGGGGGTGGAGATGGCGTACCGCGACTGATCGATCTTGCGCCACATCACCGAGAAGACCGGCGCGAGGGTGACGATGATCAGCGGGTTGATCGACTGGAAGAAGGAGGCGGGGATCTCCCAGCCGAAGAGGTGGCGGTCGGTCTGCTTGTCGGCGAAGAGGGTGAAGGTGCCGCCCGCCTGCTCGAAGCCCATCCAGAAGAAGATGTTGAAGAAGGCGAGGACGGCGATCACGCCGATCCGCGCCCACTCGTCGCGGGTGAGCGGCTCCACGGCGGTGTCGGGCTTCGAGAAGAGCCTCTGCCCCACCAGCGCCACGCCGCAGACCGCCACGCCGCCGATGAGCATCGGGCCCTGGCCCACCATGCTGCCCACCGCCACGATCGCCCAGACGAGCGCGGTGCAGGCGAGGGTGTAGACGCCGACGTCGCGCCAGTCGCGGGGGAGGAGCCGGGTGCTCGCTGTCACCTCGCGCCCCGGCGGGAAGCCGGTGGTGCCGAGCAGCTTCTGGCCCCACACGAAGACGAGCAGGCCGGCGATCATGCCGATGCCCGCGGCGCCGAAGCCCCAGTGCCAGCCCACCTTCTCGCCGAGCGTGCCGCAGACCAGCGGCGAGAAGAAGGCGCCGAGGTTGATGCCCATGTAGAAGATGGTGAAGCCGCCGTCGCGCCGGGGATCGTTCTCCCGGTAGAGGCCGCCGACGATCGTGGAGATGTTGGGCTTGAAGAAGCCGTTGCCGACGATCAGGAGGCCGAGCGCCTGGTAGAGGAGCGGCTCGAAGGCCATGGCCAGGTGGCCGAGGGCCATGAGGATGCCGCCGATGAGCACCGCTTTGCGGGCGCCCAGGTACTTGTCGGCGAGGTAGCCGCCGAGCATCGGCGTCAGGTAGACGAGGCCAGTGTAGAGTGCGAAGACCTCGAGCGCCTTCTCCCGGGGGAACTGCAGGTGGTTCACCAGGTAGAGCACGAGCAGCGCGCGCATGCCGTAGTAGGAGAACCGCTCCCACGCCTCGGCGGAGAACAGGACGTAGAGTCCTCGCGGCTGCCTCTGGTCCTCGATTGCAACGGATGCCTGCGCGGCCATTCGTGCCCCTTCGTCGTTGTGCCCGGATATTGAGAAACGCACAGCAATTACTACGTTTCAGCCACCGAGGGTAGTCCCGGGCGGTTGCCGGGCCGGCGCCAGGTTCGCGCGGCCCGGGGCCGATACAAGCAAACGCGCCCGCTCCCTGCCGCTGGGGCAGGCAACGGGCGCGTCGCTCCCACGGACCTACGGTTTAGTGCTGCCCCGCCGACGCGGGCGCCTGCAGCGTGACCGGCGGCCGGGTCATGCCGCGGTCCGGATCGAGCGAGCCGCGGGTGAACGCGTCCCACATCGTCGGCCCGATGAAGACCACCAGGAAGAAGAGGCCGATGAGGAAGATGACGCCGTTCATCCGGTCGTGGTCGTGCTTCAGGTTCATGAAGTAGAGCACGACGAGCGAGGCCTTGGTGAACGCCACCAGCATCGCCACCACCATGTTGAACGGGCCGAAGTCGATGCCCGCGACCCACACGGTGACGGCGGTCAGGACGAGCAGCGCCACAAAGACGCCGACATAGACCTTGACCGGCAGCGGCTCGTGGTGGAGCTCCTGGCTTGCGTGCGATTCGTTGTGCGCCATTGGTGATCAGCCCACGAGGTAGAAGAGGGGGAACAGGAAGATCCAGATCAGGTCGACGAAGTGCCAGTAGAGACCGGTGATCTCGATCGGCGTGTAGAAGCCGCTGTAGAACTCGCCCTTGTTCGCCCGCAGGATCAGCCAGAAGATGATCCCCATCCCGATGACGATGTGGAGGCCGTGGAGGCCGGTCATCACGAAGTAGAGACCGTAGAAGATCTCCGGGCTCGCCAGCCCCTCGAGGAAGGGGTAGCTGGCGATGGCGTGCTCCGCGTTGAAGAACTTCGCGGGCAGCGTGCCGTGCTCGAACTTCGGCGGCCACTCGAAGCCCAGCTTGATCACCATGAAGGCGCCGGCGAGGAGCAGCGTCGCCCACAGGTAGGCCTTCATCGCGCCGAGCTTGTTGACCATGGCGGAGCGGATCGCCATCGCCATGGTGAACGACGAGGTGATCAGCACCACCGTGTTGAGGGTCCCGAGGGGAACCGAGAGCGTGCGGTGCGCCTGGAGGAAGGTCTCCGCCAGGAAGGTGCGGAAGTAGATGAAGGCCACGAAGAGGCCGCCGAACATCAGCAGCTCGGTGCACAGGAAGATCCAGAAGCCGAGCTTGGCCGAGGAGAATTCCTGCTCCGCGTTGTTGAAGTGGTGGCCGACGACGTGCCGCTTGACGGTGCTCGGAATCGACGCGCTGGGGGTGCTCACGCGGCCCTCCGGGAGCCTTCGATGCCCTCGTCAGCATAGACGTAGGGGCCGGTGTGGATGTGGGGGGTCTCGGCGAAGTTCTCGGTCGGCGGCGGCGAGGCCGTCTTCCACTCGAGGGTGGAGGCGCCCCAGGGGTTGGCGCCGGCGATCTTGCCCGAGCGGAGCGACGCCACCAGATAGCAAGCAACGATGATGAAGCCGACGGCGAGGATCCACGAGCCGACCGACGACATCCCGTGCAGCCCCTGGTACTCCGGCAGGTAGTTGTAGTACCGGCGCGGCATGCCGCGGGTGCCGAGGATGAACTGGGTGAAGAAGGTGACGTTGAAGCCGACGAAGAGGATCGCCACGGCGATCTTCGCGAGCTTCTCGTTGTACATGCGCCCGGTCATCTTCGGCCACCAGTAGTGGAGGCCGCCGAGGAAGGCGAAGACGGTGCCGCCCATCATCACGTAGTGGAAGTGGGCCACGACGAAGTAGGTGTCGTGGAAGTGCACGTCGGTCGCCAGCGCGCCCAGGAAGAGGCCGGTGAGGCCGCCGATGGTGAACTGGATGAGGAAGACGATCGCGTAGAGCATCGGCGAGTCGAGACGCGTCGAGCCCTTGTAGAGCGTGGCCGTCCAGTTGAAGATCTTCACCGCCGTCGGGATGGCGATGAAGAAGCTCAGGAAGCTGAAGACCATGCCGGCGAACTCCGACTGGCCCGCCACGAACATGTGGTGGCCCCAGACGAAGAAGCCGACGAAGGCGATGGCCAGCGAGGAGAACGCCACGAAGCGGTAGCCGAAGATCGGGCGCCGGGTGAAGGTCGCCACGATCTCGGAGATCACGCCGAAGGCGGGCACCACCATGATGTAGACGGCGGGGTGCGAGTAGAACCAGAAGAAGTGCTGGTAGAGCACCGGGTCGCCGCCGAGGGCGGGATCGAAGATGCCCACGCCGAGGAGGCGCTCCGCCGCGATGAGCAGCAGGGTGATGGCGAGCACCGGGGTGGCGAGGAGCTGGATCACCGAGGTGGCGTAGAGCGCCCAGAGCAGCAGCGGCATGCGGAACCAGGTCATGCCCGGCGCGCGCAGCTTGTGGATCGAGACGATGAAGTTGAGGCCCGTCAGGATCGACGAGAAGCCGAGGATGAACGCCGCCAGCACCATCGAGGTGACGGCGGTGTCGGTCTGGAGCGAGTACGGGGTGTAGAAGGTCCAGCCCGTGTCGATCGCCCCGGCGAAGAGGGAGTAGATCGAGAAGAGCGCGCCGAGCCAGTAGACCCAGAGGCTCAGGAGATTGAGCTTGGGGAAGGCCACGTCCTTGGCGCCGAGCTGGATCGGCAGCACGAAGTTGCCGATCGCCGCGGGGATCGACGGCACCAGGAAGAGGAAGACCATCACTGCGCCGTGCAGCGTGAAGAGCTGGTTGTAGGTCTTCGCGCCCACGATCGTCGCGCCGGGCGTGAGGAGCTCGAGCCGGACGAGGATGGCGAACACGCCGCCGAGCAGGAAGGCGGTGAGAATCGAGATGAGGTACATCATCCCGATCCGCTTGTGATCGACGGTGAACAACCAGGACTTCAGGCCCCTGGTCGCGTTCCAGTAATGGGTTTTGGGCCAGGCGTCCATGTCGGCCGCCGGCACGGGCGTAGCGGTGGTGGTGCTCATATCGCTTTCCTGGGGTCTGATTGCGCAGTCCCGGGCTACTGAAGCGTCTTGATGTACTCGATCAGCCCGCTGATTTCACGATCGGTCAGCTGGCCCTGGTAGGTGGGCATCACCGGCTGGAAGCCCTGCACGACCTTGGCGTTCGGCTGGAGCATCGACTCGCGGAGGTACTCCTCGTCCACCGTGACGGTGGTGCCGTCCGCCAGCTGCTCCTGCTTGCCGAAGAGCCCCTTGAACGACGGACCGACCTTGGCAGAGCCGTCGGTGGAGTGGCAGGTGAAGCAGGCCCGGCTGTTGTAGAGCTTCGCGCCCAGCTCCGGCAGCGGCGTGGTGGTGTCCTCCACCTGGCTCTCCTTCTGCCACTTCGCGAAATCCTCGGGGGTGTGGACGTGGATCTTCGCGAGCATGTCCGAGTGACCGTCACCGCAGTACTCGGTGCAGAAGACCTGGTGCTCGCCGGTCTGGGTCGCCTCGAACCAGAAGGTGGTGTACCGGCCCGGGATCACGTCCATCTTGTTGCGGAAGGAGGGGACGTAGAACGAGTGGATCACGTCCTCGGAGGTCATCACCAGCTTGTAGGGCTTGTTGACCTCGACGTGGAGCTCGTTGGTCAGACGCTGGCCGTTGCCGTACTCGAAGTTCCACGACCACTTCCGGGCGGTGACGTTGATGGTCTCCGCGTTGCCCGGCGCGCGCGAGAGGGTCATGAAGCCCTTGAAACCCCAGAGGAACATCGCGATCACCAGGATCAGCGGGATGATCGACCAGGTGAGCTCCAGCGGCAGGCTGTGCGAGGGGCCGACGCCCTCCTTGTGGCCGCGGCGGTACCGCCACAGGAAGTAGACGATGGCGGCGACGATGAGCACCCAGAAGAAGACGCCCACGTAGTGGATGAAATAGTAGAGCGCGTCCACGTCAGCTGCGTACGTGGAGGCCTGCGGCGGAAAGAGGAAGGAATCGTTTTCGGTCGGCATGACTCTCAACTCTCGCGGCGCGGGGACCGCCGCCACATCACAACCAGAAAGGTGCCCAGGACGGCGATCGTCAGCACGCCGCCGAGTCTCATCACGTTGCGGGCGAAGAGGACGTAGCCCCCGGCTTTCGCGTCATACTGGTAGCAGAAGAGGAGGAGCTTCTCGGCGACGCCGCCGATGCGGCCCTCGGCCGCATCGAGGACGGCGAGCTTCAGATCGGTGGGCTTGAACTCGATGCCGTAGAGGTAGCGGGCCAGCTTCCCCTCCGGCGTGGCGATCATGATCACCGCCGCGTGCGCCCACTGCTTGCCCTTCTCGTCCCACCGGTAGCCGAAGCCCACCTCCTTCGTCAGCCGCTTGATCTCGGCCTCCGAAGCGGTGTGGAAGTGCCAGCCCTTCTCCGCGCCTTCCCGCCCGAGCTCCTCGAGGACGTTCTTGCGCTTCTCGCTCGCGAGCGCCGTATCCTCCTTCGGGTCGATGCTCACGGTCACCACGTCGAACTCGCGGCCCGGCGTGAACTCGAGGCCCTTGAGCCCCTTGTTGAGACCGTGGATCACCAGCCCGCAGAGCATCGGGCAGCCGTAGTAGCCCAGGTTGAGGATCACCGGCCGGCCCTTGCCGAAGTAGTCGCCGAGCTTCACCTGCCGGCCCTCGTGGTCGGTGAGCACCACGTCGAGCGGCAGCATCTCGCCGATCTTCTCGTCGACCGTGACCGCCTCCAGATCGGAGGGCAGCACGTTCTTCGGCACGGAGGGCTCCATGAGCCCCGCCGGCGGCCGCTGGGCGAGGGCAGGCGCCCCCGCCAGCGCCACCGCCAGGGCGCCGAGCACCCCGGCGGCGGTGATCGCACGCAGGCGCATCACTGCTGCTGCGCCCCCTCTGCCGCTCCCTCCGCGGGAGCGGCAGCAGGCGCCGCCGCGGGGACGACCACCTGGGGCTGGCCGGCGGCGCGGCGCGCGGCGGCCTCCTTGAGGAAGAGCGCCTTGCCCTGCTCGATCGGCACGCGGTACTGGCCCGCCGCGGCGTCGGTCACGCCGTACTGATGGAGCCACTGCGCCTCCTTCTCGCGGAGCTCGAGGAGCTCCTCGGAGGGACGGCTGAGCACCACGGCGTAGTTGATCGCCTCCGCCTCCCGCTGGAAGTAGATCCAGAGCAGGTAGACGGTGACCGCCAGGAAGATCGCCGTGAGCGCGAGGATCAGGCCCATCACGCCGACGTTGGCGCGATCCGCCTCCGCCTCGGCGTGGCCGTGGCCCCCGTGGCCGCCGGCGTGCGACAGGTTCTCGTGCGTCTCAGACATTCTCGTGACCCATGGAGGAGCGGAGGAGCGGATCGCCGACGGGAACGAGGGCGTTCTTGCCGAGCCGCCAGCAGAAGAGGCCCACGAAGAGGCCGCCGATGCCGAGGAGCGCGGTGAAGTTCATCCACGTCACGTGCGGCCCGTGGCTGTGGTGATCGAGGCTGGGGAAGACCAGCCAGTACATGTCGATCGCCCGCCCGACCAGCACCAGGAGCGCGCCGAGGAGGAGGACCGGAGCCGTCCGCTTCGCGCCGCGGGAGAGCAGCACGGCGAAGGGGAGCACGAAGCAGAAGAAGACGAGCGCGATGCTCAAGCCTGCCCACGGACCCCAGCGGTGGAGGAACCACTCCGTCTCCTCGGGGATGTTCGCGTACCAGATGAGGAAGTACTGGGAGAACGCGATGTAGGCGAAGAAGACGGTGAAGCCGAAGAGGAGCTTGCCCAGGTCGTGGTAGTGCTCGACGGTGATCACGCCGTGGAGCAGGCCGCTCCGCTGGAGCAGCATCGCCACCACGATCAGGAAGGCGAGCGAGCCCTGGACCGCGCCGGCGAAGTAGTAGACGCCGAAGATGGTCGAGAACCAGTGCGGCGAGAGCGACATCAGCCAGTCGAACGCGGCGAAGGTGACCGAGAGGCCGAAGAGGAGCATCGACGGGGCGGAGGCGGTGCGCATCCGCTGCAGGAGCGCCAGCCCGTTGCCCTTGTCCTGCGCCACGCTCTGCTTGTTCATGTAGAGCGCGATGCCGGCCCACACCACGAAGTAGAGCACCGCGCGGATGTAGAAGAAGGTCTCGTTGAGGTACGGGGCCTTCGCGGTGAGGATCGGGTCCTTCGCCACGTCCTCGGTGTGGGTCCAGTGGAAGAGGTCGTGGAGACCGAGGGCCACCGGGACGAAGAGGACGATGAAGAGCGGCGCGGTCCACATCGCCGACTCGGCGATGCGGCGCAGGGTCGTGCCCCACCGCGCGGCGGTGATGTGGTGCACCAGCACGAAGAACATCGAGCCGAGCACGATCGCCAGCACGAACATGTAGGCGAAGAGCCAGGAACCGAACGCCTGGGTGCGCTCGACGCCGATGCCCACCAGGGTGGCGACGGCGCCGATCACGCCGATCGCGAAGGCGATCATGGAGGCGCGCTTCGCGCGGGCGCCCTCCCAATGGATCTTCATCCCCTCGATGCCGGGCGCGTGCGCCTGCTCGTAGGCGGGCGTCATGGAGGAGGCCGTGGGGTTGGAGCTCATTTCAGGTTGCTCCTCTGCTCGGGCGGAACATCGCCGAGGGACGCGGTTGCTGCGGTCTGGAGCGCCTGGACGTAGGCGACGATCGCCCAGCGATCCGCCTCGGGGATCTGGCGGGCGTAGGACGGCATGGTACGGACGCCTTCCGAGATCACCTGGTAGAACTGGCCGGGGGTGAACTGGAGGATCCGGGGATCGTAGAAGCTCGGCGGCGGCACCCAGCCCCGCTTCGGGACGAGGCCCTGGCCGGTGCCCATCCGATCGTGGCAGGCGGCGCAGTAGATGTTGTAGCGCTCCTGCCCGCGGTCGAGGAGCTCCGCGGTGAGCTGCACCGGGTACTCCGTGACCGGCGCGCCGTCCGGACCGACGCCGCGGTAGAAGGCGGGGTCGGCCTTGAGCGCGCCCCGCGCCACCGTGTTCTCCGGGGGGAGGCGGTTGTTGGCGGCGTTGGGCCAGAAGTCGTTGCTGCCCTGGGGCAGGTACTTCGGCTGCTGGCTCATGTTGGTGACCGGCAGCAGGTAGGTGTCGAGCCACTTCGGCGGCGGGAGGACGGGCGGCTCCTCGGAGGTGCCGCCGCGGCAGCCCGCCAGGGCCAGCACCGCGAGGAAGAGCATCGAGAGGCGACGCATTACGGAGACTCCAGAAGCGCGATCCGCTTGCCACCGATCTGCTCGAGCAGCGCGCGGGTCCTGTTCGCGTCGAACTTCGGGTCGGTCGACTCGATCGAGATGAAGAACTTGTCGTCGGTCGAGCGGCGGAAGTCGGGGTGCGCCAGAACCGGATGCGACCAGCGGGGCAGCCGGTTGAGGAAGAGCATCCCGAAGACCGTGCCGAACGCCGACAGGAGGATCGTCAGCGCGAAGGTGATCGGGACGAACGCCTGATAGCTGAAGTACGGCTTGCCGCCGATCACCATCGGGTAATCGACCGCGCTCATCCACCACTGGAACCACAGGGCGAAGCAGCCGCCGAAGAGGCCGTGGGCGAAGACGATCCAGCCCAGCTTCGACCCCGGCACCTTCATGGCCCTGTCGAGGCCGTGGATGGGGAACGGGGTGTGCGCGTCGAAGTCGCGGTAGCCTGCGTCGGCGACGGCGCCAGCCGCCTCGACGATCTGCGCCGGGGTGTCGAACTCGGCGACGAGGACCTTGAGCTTGGCCATGTCAGTGCGCCTCCACGTGCTCGGCATGGCGCACCTCACCGTGGTGGCCGTGACCGTGGTGCGGATCCGCCTCCGGCATCACGCCCTTCACCTCGGCGATGGCGATCGCCGGCAGGAAGCGCAGGAAGAGGAGGAAGAGCGTGAAGAAGAGGCCGAAGGAGCCGATGAAGGTGAGGATGTCCCAGATGCTGGGCATGTAGTAGCCCCACGACGACGGCAGGAAGTCGCGGTGGAGCGTCATCGTGATCACGAAGCGCTCGAACCACATGCCGATGTTCACGAAGATCGAGAGCGCGAACATCACCGGGATCGAACGGCGCATCTTCTTGAACCAGAAGAACTGCGGCGAGATCACGTTGCAGGAGATCATGATCCAGTACGCCCAGGCGTAGGGACCGAACGCGCGGTTGACGAAGGCGAAGGCCTCGTACTCGTTGCCCGAGTACCACGCGATGAAGAACTCCATGCCGTACGCGTAGCCGACGAGCGTGCCGGTCAGGAGGATGATCTTGTTCATCTTCTCCAGATGGTTGAGCGTCACCAGGTCCTTGAAGCCGAAGACCTGGCGGGCGACGACCATGAGGGTCACCACCATGGCGAAGCCGGAGAAGATCGCGCCGGCGACGAAGTACGGCGGGAAGATCGTGGTGTGCCAGCCCGGGACGACCGAGACGGCGAAGTCGAACGACACGATGGTGTGAACGGAGAGCACCAGCGGCGTCGAGATGCCCGCGAGGATCAGGTAGGCCTTCTCGTAGTGGACCCAGTGGCGCATCGAGCCGCGCCAGCCGAGGGAGAGGATGCCGTAGATCAGGGCGCGGGCCTTGGTCTTCGCCCGATCGCGCAGGGTGGCGAGGTCGGGGATGAGGCCGACGTACCAGAAGAGGATCGAGACCGTGCCGTAGGTACCGACCGCGAAGACGTCCCAGAGGAGCGGCGACCGGAAGTTGGGCCACATGCCCATCTGGTTGGGCAGCGGGAACATCCAGTAGGCGAACCAGATGCGGCCGACGTGGATGCCGGGGAAGGTGAGGGCGCAGGCCACCGCGAAGATGGTCATCGCCTCGGCAAAGCGGTTGATCGAGGTGCGCCACTTCTGCCGGAAGAGGAAGAGGATCGCCGAGATCAGCGTGCCCGCGTGGCCGATGCCGACCCAGAACACGAAGTTGACGATCGCCCAGCCCCAGCCCACCGGCTGCTGGAGGCCCCAGATACCGGTGCCTTCCCAGATCAGGTAGAGGATCGACGCGCCGAAGATGCCGAGCACCCCGAGCGCGAGGGCGAATGCGACGTACCAGGCAATCGGGGTCTTCTCTTCCGTGGGACGCGCGACCACCTCGGTCACGTCGTGGAAGTTCAGCCCGCCGTGGACGAGCTGCTCCTCCTCGTAGACCGAGGTGGGGAGCAGCGCTTCGGGAATCGTGTTGGGCGTGCTCACGACACCAGCTCCGGGTTCGGATTGCGAATGCGAGCCAGGTACGAGGTGCGCGGCTTGGTGTTGAACTCCGCGAGCATCTCGTAGTTGCGCGGCTGCTTCTTGAGCTTGCTGACCCGGCTGTTCGGGTCGTTCACGTCGCCGAAGACGATCGCCTCGGTCGGGCACGTCTGGGCGCAGGCCGGCGTGATCGCGCCGTCGGGGACCTTCTCCAGGCCGGACACCTTGGCGTCGCGCTTCGCGGCGTTGATGCGCTGCACGCAGTAGGTGCACTTCTCCATCACGCCGCGGGTGCGCACGGTGACGTCCGGGTTGAACTTCATCTTCTCGACGTCGGTCAGCGGGTTGCCACCGGTGCCGGTGCCCTTGGTGTGCCAGTCGAAGAAGTTGAAGCGGCGGACCTTGTAGGGACAGTTGTTGGAGCAGTACCGGGTGCCGATGCACCGGTTGTAGACCATGTCGTTGAGGCCGCCGTCCTTGGAGTGGACGGTGGCCGCCACCGGGCAGACGTTCTCGCAGGGCGCGTTCTCGCACTGCATGCACGTCACCGGCTGGAAGACGACCTCTGCATCGGTCAGGTCGGTGGGATCCGCCGCGTTGGCCGACGCGAAGTAGCGGTCGAGCCGGATCCAGTGCATCTCGCGGCCCATGCGCGTCTGCTCGGGGCCGACAATGGGGATGTTGTTCTCCGCCTGGCAGGCGACCATGCAGCCGTTGCAGCCGACGCAGCTGTTGAGATCGATGGCCATGCCCCACTGCTGGCCGGTGTACTCGTGCTGCTTCCAGAGCGCGACGAGCGGCGGGTGCTGCACCATCTCCCGGGCGAAGTAGGGGTTCTGCTCGTAGTCGCGCAGGTTGGCCTCGCGGACGAGCGGGCGCCCCTCCATCGAGTGGTGGTCCTGCGTGGCGGCGAGCAGCGCGGTGCCGGCGATCTTCGTCGCGGACGCGCCGGTGGCGGTCCACGCCCCCTCCGCCGTGCGGAGCGGGTAGACGTTGAAGCCGCGGTTGTTGCCGACGCGGCCGGCGAAGGTGCGGCCGTAGCCCAGCGCGATGGCGATGGTGTCGTCGGCGGTGCCGGGCTGCACCCAGACGCCCGCGTCGACCGAGCGGCCGCCGACCTCGAGCCGCACCATCTCGCCCGACTTGACGCCGAGCTTCTCCGCCAGCGCCGGGCCCATCAGGGCGGCGTTGGTCCAGGTGAGCTTGGTGGTCGGCTCGGGGAGCTCCTGCAGCCAGCCGTTGTTGGCGAAGCGGCCGTCGTAGACCTTGTTGTCCACGAGGAAGACCAGCTCGAGGCCGTCCTTCGGCGCGGCGAGCCTGCCGGCGGCGCCGGCGGCGGAGCCCGCGTCGAGGGTCGCCTCGACCCAGCGCCGCGAGGTGCCGTCCACCACGCCGTCGTGGAGCGCCTTGCGCCAATCCGCCTCGGAACCCTGGTTCTCGAGGAAGGTGGCGCGCACCAGGTCGTAGCCCTTCGTCTGCTGGCTGCCCGCCAGCCGGGCGAGGAGCTCGATCTTCGAGCGGCCGTCCCAGATCGGGCGGATCAGCGGCTGCACCAGCGACCAGGTGCCGTCGAGGGCCACCGCGTCGCCCCACTCCTCGAGGAAGTGGGTCTCGGGCAGCACCCACTGCGCCAGCGCCGAGGTCTCGTTCGGCGCCTGGGTGAGGTGGATTCGGTTCTTCGCCTTCTGCATCGCAGCGGCGAAGGGGACGTCGGCGGGGGCGTCGTAGACCGGGTTGCCGCCGAGGACCACCAGCGTGTCGACGTTGCCGCCGTCGAGCAGGGCGGTCGCCTGCCGGATCGCCTCGGTGGGAGCGATCGCCGGCACGTCGGCGGGCTGGGCGAAGCGGACGGTCTCGCCGAGGTTGCCGAGGGCGTCGTTGATCGCCCAGGCGATCGCCTGGACCTCGGGCGCCTGGAAGCGGCCCACCGCGACGAGGCTGCGGCCCCGCTTGGCGGCGAGGTCACGGGCCAGCGCCTGCACGAACTTCTGCCATGCGCCCTGCCCCGCCTGCGCGATCCCCGCGGGGATGGCCACGCCCTGGCCCTGCAGCTCCGCGGCGAGCGCCCGGAGGAAGGGGCCGATCTGGCTGGAGCGGACGCGGAGCCGGTGGTCGGCCGAAGCGCCGGTGACGGTGAAGACGGGCTCCACCGCGTAGAGGCGGTTCATGCCGCCCGGCGCGTCCGGCGCGCGGCGCGAGGCCCAGTCGCGGCTGTAGCGGAGGTGGAAGGGGCCGCTGCCGAAGAGGTCGGCGTCGACGGCGACGATCACGTCGGCGCGCTCGAGGCGGTAGACCGGCTCGAGGGGCTGGCCGAACGCGAGGCGGGTGCCGGCGAGGACGCGCTCGTTGGAGACCGGCTCCCACTGGAAGAAGCGGGCCTGGGGCAGCGCCTCGGTGAGCTGCCGGCGCAGGCGGGCGAAGGTGGGCGAGGCCGAGGACTCGCTCACGATCACCAGGCCGTTGCCGCCATTGCCCCGGAACTTCTGGAGCAGGCCGTCCAGGTAGGCGTCGAAGTCGGCCCACGACTTCTCCACCCGATCCTGGAAGACGCGCACAGTGCGGTCCGGATCGTAGAGGGAGAGGACGGCGGCCTGCTCGAAGGTGCACGCGCCACCGCGCGACGCGGGGTGGAGGCGGTTGCCCTCGATCTTGGTGGGGCGGCCTTCGTGCGCCTCGACCACCAGGCCGGTCACCATGTCGGAGACCGCCATGGTGGTGGCGTAGAACTGCGGCAGGCCGGGGACGAGGTCCTCGGGGCGGCGCACGTAGGGGAGGATCTTCTCCTCCGGCCGGCGCACGCAGCCGGTGCCGAGGCCGGCGAGCGCCAGCGAGGCGCCCATCAGCGACATGAAGCTGCGGCGGGAGACCGGATCGTTGAGCTCGGAAGCGCCCTCGGGGAACTCACGCGCCACGAAGTCGCGGAACTCGCTCGTTCCCGCCACGTGATCGAGGCTCCGCCAGTAGGTCTTGCCGTTCTCCTCGATGGGGAGGAGCTCGCTGCGGTTCTCGTTGTGATTCTGGCTCATCGGTGGCACCCCGAGCAGTCGACCGGCGCGGCCACGTGGTACTGCTCCACGAGCTTGTTGCCGAAGGCGACGGGATCCTCTCCTTCCGGGAGCTTCCAGTTCATGTTGGTGACCTGGTCCTTCGGGCGGAGGCGCGGTCCCGGATTGCGGTGGCAGTCGAGGCACCAGCTCATCGAGAGCGGCTGCTCGACCCGCACGACCTCCATCTGATCGACGCGGCCGTGGCACTCCACGCAGCCGACGCCCTTCGTCACATGCTGCGCGTGGCTGAAGTACGCGAAGTCGGCGATGGCGTGGACGCGCGTCCACTCGATCGGCTCGCCCGTCGCGAAGCTCTGGCGCACCAGCTCGAGCTTCGGCGAGTCGTGGCGAACCACCGTGTGGCAGTTCATGCAGGTCTCGGTCGGGGGAACGGTCGCGTTCGGCCCCTTCTCCACCGCCGTGTGGCAGTAGCGGCAATCGATGCCGAGATCACCCGCGTGCAGCTTGTGGCTGTAGGCCACCGGCTGCTTCGGCGCGTAGCCGACTTCGGTGTGCTTGGGGGAGAACCAGAACCAAATCGTGAAGATGACCACTACCGCAGCCGCGAGGGCGGCGATAGGAAGCACCCGGGGGATCTGGTTGACCCACGGCGGGAAGACGTACGGGACCGGGGACTGGTCACGATCGTCCGGTCGGTGTCCGGTAGAATCCACTGCGGTCGCCCTACCTTTGGGAATGAGCCCATCCGCGGCGCCGTTGCCCGGTCGCCGGGGATCTGTTTGCCGCGCTTGATCGGCGGGGGCGGGACGTCAGGCAATGACCATGCCGTGACATTTCCGTACCCGACGGAGCGCTTCGTTCTCGTTCGCCGCCGCCACCGCGGCAGATTGCCGCGGCAACGTGCCGCACCTCGTCCGCTTCGCCACACTTCGCCCGCACGGTTTCGGCGGGATCGCCCTTGTCGCAGAAGTCGCCGCCGCGCGTCGGTGTCGCTGGCGCGATCGGTGGTTCCTGCGTACAAGAACGTTCTCGACTGGCCGTACGGACCGGCGCGCGGTTTCTAGCCCACCGGCCCCCGGCGGGGAAGCATTTTTTGCGTATGAGACAGGTCCTCGTCATCGTCGCGTTGATCATCGGGTTCGGAACGGTCGCGACCGTCTTCATGGCGCGGCGGGGCGTGGCCAACGTGGTCGGTTCCGGGCAGACCTTCACCGAGAAGTCGGCGGTCTCCACCCTCCGGACCCTCCACTGGGCGCAGGGCGATTTCCGCCGGGCGGCCTTCGTCGACGAGGACGGCGACGGGATCGGCGAGTTCGGCACCGTGGCCCAGCTCACCGCCACGGCGCCCCTCCCCTCCGGGGGGAAGGCGCCCGTGCCGCTGATCCAGATCCCGGGCGCCGAGGTGCGCGACGGCGTGCTGGTGGCCAACGGCTACTGCTTCCGCACCGAGCTCCCCGCCGATCCCGACGGCAGGGAGCGGCGTTTCGCCGCGGCGGCCTGGCCGCTCCTCCCCAGCGCGGGGAAGAAGGCCTTCTGCCTCAACCAGGACGAGGAGATCTTCGAGTCCGCCAACGAACAGGGCTGGTTCGGCTGCGAGAAGGGACCGCCACCGGGCGCCTGCCCCACCGCGGCGATGGTCGACGCGGGCGGCTCGGGCTGGACGCGCTGGCGCGGCAAGACGAGCACCCGGCCGGTCGGGCACCTCGACTGATGCAGCCCCTCCCGATCGATCCGCTCCTTCCGGAGATCGTCTCCACCCTCCGCTCCCACCCCTCGCTGGTGCTCGAGGCGCCGCCGGGTGCGGGCAAGACCACCCGTGTGCCCCGGGCGCTCCTCGACGCGGGCGCGATCGAGGGGGAGATCCTCGTGCTCCAGCCCCGGCGCCTTCCCACCCGGCTCGCCGCGCAGCGGGTGGCGGAGGAGCTGGGCGAGCCGGTGGGCGAGCGGGTGGGCTACTCGGTCCGCTTCGAGGAGGTGGGGGGACCGAGGACGAAGGTGCGCTTCGTCACCGAGGGGATCCTCACCCGGCGTCTCCTCGCCGATCCCCTGCTCCGCGGGGTGGGCGCGGTTCTCCTCGACGAGTTCCACGAGCGCCACCTCGCGGGCGACCTCGGCCTCGCCCTCCTCCGCCGGCTCCAGCGGGAGCGGCGGCCGGAGCTCCGCCTGCTGGTGATGTCCGCCACCCTCGCCGCGGAGCCGGTGGCGGCGTGGCTGGGCGGCGCGCCCCGGCTGCGCAGCGAGGGGCGGCGCTTCGACGTGGCGATCGAGCACCTCGACCAGCCCGACGATCGGCCGCTCCACGACCAGGTGGCGAGCGCGGTGAAGCGGCTGGTGCGGGAGGGGCTCGACGGCCACGTCCTCGTCTTCCTCCCGGGCGCGGGGGAGATCCGCCGGGCGGCGGAGGTGCTGCAGCCCCTCGCCGAATCGGCCGACCTCGAGGTGCTGCCCCTCCACGGCGACCTGCCCCTCGCGGAGCAGAACCGCGCGGTGCGTCCGAGCGCGCGGCGGAAGATCATCCTCTCCACCAACGTGGCGGAGACCTCGGTGACCATCGAGGGGATCGCCGCGGTGGTCGACTCTGGCCTGGCGCGGGTCGCCGGCCACTCGCCGTGGAGCGGCCTGCCCACCCTGCAGGTGGCGAAGGTGAGCAAGGCGTCGGCGATCCAGCGCGCCGGCCGCGCCGGGCGCACCCGGGCGGGACGCGCGCTGCGCCTCTACACCCGCCACGACTTCGAGGGGCGGCCCGACCACGACCTGCCCGAGATCCAGCGGCTCGATCTGGCGGAGACCCTCCTCGCCGTCCACGGCGCCGGGGTGGGCGATCCGCGATCGTTCGAGTGGTTCGAGCCCCCCGCCCCCGCCGCCCTCGACGCGGCGGAGACGCTGCTGCGCAGGCTGGGCGCGCTGGACGCGGACGGGCGGCTGAGCGGGATCGGCGAGAGGCTGCTCCGCTTCCCCGTCCACCCGCGCCTGGGCAGGCTGCTGATCGAGGGGGAGCGGCGCGGCGTGGCGAAGAGCGCGGCGCTGCTGGCGGCGCTCATCGCCGAGCGGGACATCCGGCTCGAGGCGCGCACCTTCGGCGGCGGCGGGCGCGCGGGGCGGGTGTCGGGATCGTCGGACGCGCTGGAGATGATGGAGCGCTTCCGCGAGGCGGAGGCGGCGCGCTTCGCCCCGCAGCGGCTGCGCGCCTTCGGCCTCGAGCCGCGGGCGGTGGAGGCGGTGGATCGGGCGCGGCGCCAGCTCGAGCGGCTGGTGCGCGACGAGGCGCCCGCCCCCGCGGACGAGGAGGAGGGGCTCCTCCTCGCCACCCTCGCCGGCTTTCCGGATCGCGTGGCGAAGCGGCGCACCGCCACCGGCCGCGACCTGGTGCTGAGCGGCGGCGGATCCGCCGAGCTGGCGGAGACGAGCGTGGTCCACGACGCCACCTTCGTGGTGGCGGTGGACGTGGAGGAGCGCGGCAGGCAGGGCGCGAGGCGCGCCGCCACCGTCCGCATCGCCTCGGCGATCGAGCCGGACTGGCTCCTCGATCTCTTCCCCGACGAAGTGGGGGCGAGCGACGAGTGGATCTGGAACGCCGACGCGGAGCGCGTCGATCGGGTGAGCCGGATCACCTGGGGGCAGGTGGCGCTGGAGGAGAGCCGCGGCCCCGCCGCGCCGGGGCCCGAGACGGCGCGGGTGCTGGCGGAGCAGGCGCTCTCCCGCGGGCTCGAGTCGTTCGCGCCGGAGGTGGGCGGGCTGCTCGCGCGCCTCGAGCTGCTCGCCCGCTCCATGCCGGAGGCGGGCTTCCCGTCGCTGGGGGAGGAGGCGCTGCGGAACGCGGTGGTTGCCGCGTGCGAGGGGCTGCGGTCCTTCGCCGAGCTGCGCGCCGCCTCGCTCCCCGATCTCCTCCTGCGGCACCTCACGCCGGAGCAGCAGCGGATCCTCGCCCGCGAGGCGCCGGCGCGGATCACGCTGCCCGGCGGGCGATCGGTGCCCGTCCACTACGAGCCGGGACAGCCCCCGTGGATCGAGTCGCGGCTGCAGGACTTCTTCGGCATGGCGAAGGGGCCCGCGGTCTGCGGCGGGCGGGTGCCGCTCACCCTGCACCTGCTCGCGCCCAACCAGCGGGCGGTGCAGGTGACGCAGGATCTCGCCGGCTTCTGGGAGCGGCACTACCCGCAGATCCGCAAGGAGCTGGGGCGGCGCTACCCGCGCCACGCGTGGCCGGAGGACGGGCGCACCGCCACCCCGCCCGCGGGCGGCAGGCCGCGCTGAACCGCGCACCGCGGCGCGACGCAGGAACGGGAAGGCCGCCCTCGCGAGCGGCCCTCCGTCGATCGGATCGTCCGGCGCTGCTTCAGCCCTGCTTGCCGAAGTCGCGGATGATCTTCACCAGGGCGTTGACCACCTCCGGCTTGTCGGCGAGCTGGGGGTTGCCCGGCATCAGCGGGCTCTTGCCCACCGCGGGACCGCCCTGGACGATCACCTTGGCGATGTGCTCGTCGGTCACCGACTTCTGCCACTCGGCGTCGGAGAAGGAGCGCGGCTTGACCGGGAAGCCCGCGGCGGCAGGGCCGTCGCCGTGGCCGGTGGAGCCGTGGCAGGTGACGCAGACCGAGTCGAAGGTCTTCTTCGCCTCCGCCATCGCCTCGGGGCTCGGCTCGGCGGCGGCCGCGGGAGCGGCAGCGGCGGCGGGCTCCTGGGCGGCGGGCTGCTGCGCTGCCGGCGCGGGAGCGGCGGAAGGCTGCTGCTGCTGCGCGGGCGGCTGCTGCGCGGGCGCCGGCGGCTTGGGGTTCGGCGCCTCCTCCGCGGGCTTGCTGCAGGCAGAGAAGGCGAGCAGGGCTGCGACAGCCAGGGTGCTCACGACGACGTTGCGCAGGGTGCGCTCCATGACGTTCTCCTTTACAAGGCTTCTTCGCGAACGGGGATCGCGCGCGCCGCTTCGCTTTGCACCTTCCAGGGGGGAGGTCAAGGCAGGCGAGGGCCGATCCGGTGTGAAAAAGGAAACGTGCTGTGGCGGATGAGAAAGAGGATCGAGCCAGCCCCTTCGCCAACCGGCTGCGCAAGGTCGCCGCCCATCGCATGCGCTGGGCGAAGCGACAGGGCCTGACCGCGTTCCGGCTCTACGACTCCGACATTCCGGAGTACCGCTACACGGTCGACTGGTACGCGGGCCGCATCCACCTCGTGGAATATGCGCAGCGGCGCAGCAGCGCGACCCATCCGAAGCAGACCCAGCGGGAGGAAGTCCTCCAGGCGATCGAGCAGGTGCTCGGCGTTCCCCCCGCGCACGTCTACGTGAAGGAGAAGGCGCCGAAGATCTGGGGCAAGCAGCAGTACGAGAAACTGGGCGAGCGCGGCGAGCGCGTGATCGTGGAGGAGGCGGGGCTCCAGTTCCTCGTCAACCTCTCCGACTACCTCGACACCGGCCTCTTCCTCGATCACCGCAACACCCGCATCCGCGTCGGGCGGGAGGCGCGGGGCAAGCGCTTCCTCAACCTGTTCTGCTACACGGGCGCCTTCACGGTCCACGCCGCCGCGGGCGGCGCGGTGGCCACCACCTCGGTCGATCTCTCCAACACCTACCTTGCGTGGCTGGAGGAGAACCTGCGCCTCAACGGCCTCGCCGGCCCGCAGCACGAGATCGTCCGCTCGGACGTGACCCGGTGGCTCTCCCAGGTGCGCGGGCGGACGTGGGATCTGGCGGTGCTCGATCCCCCCTCCTTCTCCGCCTCGAAGAAGATGGAGCGCACCTTCGACGTGCAGCGCGATCACGTGGAGCTGATCGACGCCACCATGCACCTGCTCTCCCGGGAGGGGGTGCTCTACTTCTCCACCAACTACACGGGCTTCCAGCTCGACGAGGGCTCGCTCGGCGGCCTGCGCTTCGAGGAGCTGACCCCCGGGAGCATCCCCGAGGACATCCGCAACAAGAAGATCCACCGCTGCTGGCGCGTCACCCGGCGGGCGGTCACCGCCCGGCCGCCCGCCTCCTGATTGATTCGGGACACCGTTATCGGAGACAGTTCGGCCATGCTGGGCCAGGAAAAGCCGGAGATCAGCAAGCGGGACAGGGAGATCCTCCGCGCGATCATCCACGACTTCATCTCCAGCGGCGAGCCGGTGGGGTCGCAGGCGATCGCGCCGCGCTGCGACCTCTCCCCCGCGACGGTGCGCAGCGCGATGGCCGACCTCGAGGAGCTCGGCTACCTGGCCAAGCCCCACACCTCCGCCGGACGCGTCCCCACCGACAAGGGCTTCCGCCTCTACGTGGACAGCCTGCTGCGCGTGCGCGCGCCCGCGCCGAAGGATCGGGAGCGGATCGAGTCGGGGGTGCAGCCCGCCGCGCTCCCCGATCTCCTCGCCGACACCGGCAGGCTCCTCCACGAGATCACCCACCACACCGCGCTGGTGGTGGCGCCCCAGCTCGATCAGGACCTCTTCCGGCGGATCGAGTTCGTGCAGCTCCGCGAGGATCGGATCCTCGCCATCTTCGTCAGCCAGGCGGGGGTGGTGCAGAACCGCCTGATCACCGTCGACTTCCCCATCGCCCGCGGCGAGCTGGAGTACGCCGCCAACTACCTCAACGAGAAGCTGGGCGAGCTCACCCTCGAGCAGGTGCACGAGCGGCTGCGGGCGGAGCGCGAGGCGGAGCAGGCGCTCTACGATCAGCTCCAGCAGAAGGCGCTGCAGCTCGCGCGGGCCGCCTTCGCCGACCAGGGCCTACCGGAGCCGGAGGTGCGGGTGGAGGGCGAGGCGAGCTTCCTCGACGATCCCGCCTTCGCCGCCGACGTGGAGAAGATGCGCAAGCTCTTCAGCGCGCTGGCCCGCAAGGATCGCGTGCTCCACGTGCTGCGGCGGGTGATGGAGGCGCGGGAGGTCCGCATCTTCATCGGCGCGGAGAGCGAGCTCCTCGACGTGCCCGGCCTCGCGGTGGTGGCGGCGCCCTACACCCAGGGCGAGAAGGTCCTGGGCGCCCTGGCGGTGGTGGGACCCACCCGCATGAACTACGGCCGGGTCATCCCGCTGGTGGAGTACACCGCCCGCGCCGTCTCCCGCACCTTCGGCGACGAGCGGTAGTCGCGCTCAGGGCTTGAACTGGATTGCCGCCGCGGCGGCGGTGGCCCTGGCCCGCGCCTCCTCGATGGTGCTGCCCAGCGCGAGGGCGACGCCCATGCGGCGGTGGCCGCGCACCTCGGGCTTGCCGAAGAGGCGGAGCGCGGTGTCGGGCTGGCGCAGCGCGGCGTCCACGTTGGCGAAGGCGGGCGCCGTGGAGTCGCCGTCCACGAGGATCGCCGCCGAGGCGGCGGGGCCGTGCTGCCGGATCGAGGGGATGGGCAGGCCGAGGATCGCCCGGACGTGGAGGGCGAACTCGGAGAGGTCCTGGGAGACGAGGGTGACGAGGCCGGTGTCGTGGGGCCGGGGCGAGACCTCGCTGAACCAGACCTGGTCGCCCCTCACGAAGAGCTCCACGCCGAAGATGCCGCGGCCGCCCAGCGCGTCGGTCACCGCCCTGGCGATCCCCTTCGCCGCCTCGCGGGCCTTCGGGCTCATCGGCTGCGGCTGCCACGACTCGACGTAGTCGCCCTTCACCTGCCTGTGGCCGATCGGCTCGCAGAAGGTGGTGCCGTCCACGTGGCGGATGGTGAGCAGCGTGATCTCGTACTCGAAGTCGACGAAGCCCTCGACGATCACCCGGCCCCTGCCGGCGCGGCCGCCCTCCTGGGCGTAGCGCCACGCCGCGTCGAGCTCCGCCTCGCTCCGCACCAGGCTCTGCCCCTTGCCGGAGGAGCTCATCACCGGCTTGACCACGCAGGGCAGGCCGATCTCCGCCACCGCCCGGCGGAACTCCGCCTCGTCGCCCGCGAAGCGGTAGGGCGAGGTGGCGAGACCCAGCTCCTCCGCGGCGAGGCGGCGGATCCCCTCCCGGTCCATGGTGAGGCGGGCGGCGCGGGCGGTGGGGATGACGGTGAAGCCCTCCGCCTCCAGCTCGAGGAGGGTGGCGGTGGCGATCGCCTCGATCTCCGGGACGATCAGGTGGGGCCGCTCCGCCTCCACCACCCGGCGGATGGCGGCGCCGTCGAGCATGTCGATCACGTGGCTGCGGTGGGCCACCTGCATGGCGGGGGCGCCCGGGTAGCGATCGCAGGCGATCACCTCCACCCCGAGGCGCTGCGCCTCGATGGCCACCTCCTTGCCCAGCTCGCCCGACCCGAGCAGGAGAATCTTCACAGCGGTGTGGGTTCCAGGGGTGCCGATCGTGACCACGGGTGCCTCCGGTAGCGGTGCGGGAAGGCCGGCTTCCTACCAGCGCCGGGGCGGGGCCGTCCATCGCCGCGGGCGGCAGTGATCCGGATCCGCGCCAGCGGAAATGTAAGGGGCGCTGGCCACGTCGGGGGATGCGGCCAGCCGGGACCGGGTGGTCCGGGACCGGGCGGAAAATAGAACCAGCGGTCGCACACCTCCGTTGGTTCGACGCGTCGCAACGGCTCCGGATGGTCCGGGGCCGTTCGGCTATTAAGGCCCTCAGCGCCCCGGCGGACAGGCGGGGGGCGTGCCGCGGAGCTCGATCCTGCCCCGGGGCGGCACCGCCAGCGCGCCCCGCCCCTCCAGCCAGCCGGCGAACGCATCCCGCTGCGCGGGTCGATCCTCCAGGTGGCGGATGGATCCGGGGGACAGGCGGTTGAGGACGCGGTCCCAGCCGCCGCCCCCGCCTGCGAGGAAGTCGTTGGTCACCACCACGTAGTCGGCGTCGTCCTCCACCGGCCGCCCGTCCACCTCGAGGGAGACGAGGCGATCCCTGTCGAGGGGGGTGATCGCCCCGTCGCCATCCAGGTCGGCGGAGGCGCAGGCGGCGCGGTCGACCACCACCCGCACGTTGGCGCTCACCTGCAGGCCGCCGTGGACGCCGGCGAATCCGTTCCGCACCAGGTGGCGCAGGGTGGAGCCCTTGATCCGCAGGAGGCTGAGGCGGTTGTCGAAGGGGAGCGTCTCGAAGACGTGGCCGAAGGTGAGCTCGCCCCCGGGGAGCTCCGCGCGGAGGCCGCCGGAGTTGGTGATCGCCAGGGACGCCTCCGGGGTGATGGCGAGCATCGCGTCGGCCACCAGGTTGCCCACGTCGCTCTCGCCGTCGTAGTCGAGGCGGAAGGTGGCGGGCAGCACCGCGCCCAGCCGCCGCGCCCGCACCTCCTCCACCCGCCGCAGCCAGGGGCGGACGAGGGCGGCGATCTCCGGATCGGGCTGGATGGGCGCGCCGCGGAAGCGGGCCGGGACGAGGGGGCCGCTGCCACCAGCGGGATCGCAGCGCTCCGTCCCCTCGAAGTGGAGGGCGCAGATCTCCACGCCGGCGGCGGCCCGCGTCGCGCCGGGGATCACCCGGCGGGTGTGGGGATCGAGGGTGAGCTCCACCGTGCCGAAGGCGCGGCCCAGCGCCCCCGACTCGATCACCGGCACGCCGCCCACCACCGTCTCCACCACCCGGTGGGTGTGGCCGCCCACCGCCACATCGTAGAGCCCCGCCGGCAGGGCGCGCACCAGATCGATCAGCTCCCCCTCGCAGGCGTCCGCCTCGAGGCAGTGGCCGCCGATGTGGGCGACGAGGACCAGCACCTCCGCCCCGGCCGCGCGGAGCTTCTCCCCCTGTTCCACCGCCGCGGCGAAGGGATCGCCGAAGCGGAGCGTCCGCACGTTGTCGGAGATGGTCACCTGCGGCGTGTCGGGGGTGGCGAGGCCCACCAGCCCCACGCGGATGCCGCCCCGCTCGATCAGCACCGACTGCTGCAGCCACGGCGGCGGCGCCCCGGTCTCCTTCTCGAAAACGTTGGCGCCGAGGAACGGGAAGCGGGCCTGGGCGGCGCGGGCCTCGAGGGCGCCCAGCGGGTTCTCGCCCGGGGTGCGGGCGACCATCTTCTCGCCCACCGGGCCGAAGTCGAACTCGTGGTTGCCGAGGGCGGCGGCGTCGTAGCCCAGGGCGCCGTAGGCCTCCACCACCGCGGCGCCCTCGCTCAGGTTGGAGGCGAGGGTGCCCTGCCACATGTCGCCTGCGTCGACCAGGACCACAGGCCCCTCCGCGCGCAACCGCGCCAGGTAGGCGGCGAAGACGTCGATGCCGCCCACCGGGACCGTGCCACCCCCCTCGATCCGCAGCGCGTGCGGCTCGAGCCAGCCGTGGAAGTCGTTGGTGGCGACGACGGTGAGGCGCAGGGGCGCCGGCTCGAGCTGCCGCTGCTGCCGTGGGGCGGCGCAGGCGGCGAGGAGGCCTGCGAGCAGGAGGGGGAGCGGACGCATGGGCTATCCCTCCGCGGCGCCGAGGAGGAGCGCCACGAGGAGCAGGGCGAGGACGGCGGCGGAGACGAGGGCCTGGCGCTTCTCCCCCGCCCGGGCGAAGACGCCGGTGGCGAGGGCGACGCGCGCGAGGGGCGTCACCGCCAGGGAGAGGAGGCCGAGCTGGGCGAGGGCGGCGGGGAGGCCGAGCCTGCCGGCGAGGAGCTCGGTGAGGGGGACGGTGGTGCCGCGGATCGCGCCGCCCCCGATCCACGCGCCGAGGAGGGCGAGGAGGAGGAGGCCGGCGGCGAGGGCGACGCCGCCGCGGAGGAGGCGGGCGATGGCGCGCTCGCCGGCGTGGAGGGGATCCACGCGGCCCGGCGCGGCCCCGGGCGGCGCCGGCACGCCGTGCGCCACGTCGGCCGCCATCCCGTCCGGCGCGACCTCCGCTGCTGCGGCGCGCACCACATCGGCCGCCATCCCGTTCGGCGGGCCCGCCACTGCTGCGGCGCGCACCGCGTCGGCCGCCATCCCGTCCGGCGCGACCTCCGCTGCTGCGGCGCGCACCGCGTCGGCCGCCATCCCGTTCGGCGCGACCTCCGCTGCTGCGGCGCGCACCGCGTCGGCCGCCCTACCGTCCGGCGCGACCTCCGCTGCTGCGGCGCACACCACGTCGGCCGCCATCCCGTTCGGCGCGACCTCCGCTGCTGCGTCGCGCACCGCGTTCGCCATCTCGTTCGACACGGCGCCCGCTGCCGGTTCGCGCACCACGTCGGGCGCCGCTCCGATCCACGCACCGGAATGCGCGTCCTTGCGCCGCGTCTCTCCCTGCCCGCTCATACCAGCGCCTTCCAGTCGAAGCCGAGGCCACGGGCCATCATCTCCGCGCCGAGCAGGAGGAGCACGCAGGCGAAGAGCTGCCGCAGCCGCTGCGTGGGGACGCGGGGCATGAGCCGCGCCCCGAGGCTCGCCCCCGCCAGCACGCCGAGCACCGTCGGCGCCGCCACCGCGAGATCGAGCAGCCCCCGCGCCGCGTAGACGAAGACGCTCGCCGCCGCGGTCACGCCGATCATGAAGTTGGACGTGGCGGTGGCCACCTTGAACGGCACGCCCATCGCCAGGTTCATCACCGGCACCTTGATCGGCCCGCCGCCGATCCCCAGCGTGCCGGAGAGCGCGCCGGCACCGAACGACACCGCGCATCCCAGGGGCAGCCGCCGCACCCCGCCGGGCGACCCCGCCTCGTCCCGCGCGGGCGCGCGCAGGAGCGACCGGACCACCACCAGCGTCATCGCGCCGAAGAGGAGCTGCAGCGCCTGCTTCGGGAGCGACGGGGCGATCCACGAGCCGAGGATCGCCCCGGCCACGGTGAAGAGCTCGAGCTGCATCCCCAGCCGCACGTCGCAGCGGCCGTCCCGCACGTAGGTGGCGGCGGCGCCGGAGGAGGTGGCGATCACGCAACAGAGCGAGACCGCCACCGCCACCTGCAGGGGCACGCCGAAGCCGAGGTGGAGGAGCGGCACCAACACCACGCCGCCGCCGATTCCCACCAGCGCGCCGAGGGTCCCCGCCCCCATCCCGGAGAGGAAGAGGAGCGCAGCCATCTACGCCGCGGCAGGTGCGGCGCCCGCGTCGATCGTGGCGGTGCCCTTCGGCTTCCAGAGGAAGAAGAGCGTGGCGCCGAGGATCAGCATGCAGATGCCCACCACCTGCGAAGTGGAGAGGAGGAGGGGATCCACCTCCGGCCAGCGGAGGAGCATGCCGCGCCCCCAGTCGCCGCGGAAGGTCTCGATGGAGAGGCGGAGCACCGCGTAGAGCATCAGCCACATCGCGAGGATCTGGCCGTGGAAGCGCTTGTTCTTCCGGAAGAGGAGGAGGAGCACGAAGAGGCCGAGCTCGCCCAGCCCCTCGTAGAGCTGCGTCGGGTGGAGTGCGGGGGTGTGGCCGTGCTCCGCCACGTACGCGCCCCACTCCGCGCTCCGCGCCATCTCGCCGTAGGCGAGGGCGCCGGGCGGGAACTTCGCGCCGAAGAGGAAGTCAGCGTTCTCGCAGACCTTGCCCCAGCAGCAGCCCGCCGCCATGCAGCCCATTCGTCCGAAGAAGTGGCCGAGGGCGACGCCGGGGATGGCGATGTCGGCGAGGGCGCGGAAGTTGATCCCGTGCTTGCGCGCGTACCAGACCGAGGCGAGGGCCGCGCCGATGAAGCCGCCGTAGAAGACGAGGCCGCCCTCCCAGACCCGGAAGATCTTGCCGGGGTTGGCGCCGTAGCCGTTGGGCCCGCTCCAGTTGACGATGATGAAGAGGACGCGCGAGCCCACCATCGCGCCGACGAGGATCCAGAAGGAGAGGTCGTAGATGCGCTCTTTGGCCAGCTTGCCCAGGAAGGCCGACCTGTCGCCCTTCTCCTTCGCCGCGGCGGCGATCGCCGGCGCGCCGGGGACGAAGAGCGCGCTGGGATCCACCGCCACGTACTTCTCCGCGGCGCGCCCGGCGAGGTGGATGCCGCACAGGAAGCCCAGGGCGATCATCAGCCCGTAGGTGTGGAGCGGAAGCGGCTGCGGATCGAACGGCGTCTTCGTGGAGACGAACCAGGCGCCGATGGCGAAGGTGATCGCGCCGCCGACGAGGGGGCTGCCCCAGCCGCCGTCGCCGCGGTTGTGGAGCATGCGGGCCACCACCGCGCCGGCGAGCGCTGCCGCCGCGTAGGCGAGCAGGCCCAGTACCGCCGAGGGGAGGGTCCAGGGGAAGAGCAGCGGGTGCATCGGGCCTACTCCTTGCGGTCGAAGTCGGTTGCGGAACCGGCGGCGACGACCGCCCGATTCCCGGGCGGGTCCTCGTCCAGCGCGGGCGCTGGCGCCCGCTCGTCGTCGCGGAGCCGGGTGTTGCCGAAGAAGGTCTGCGAGAGGAGGAGCGCCACGCCCACGCTGATGGCGATGTCCGCCACGTTGAAGGTGGGCCAGTGGAGGCGTGGATCGTTGCGCCAGTGGAGATCGATGAAGTCGATCACGTAGCCGCGGAGGATCCTGTCGACGAAGTTGCCGAGCGCGCCGCCGAGGACCAGCGCCAACGCCACCTGGAGGAGGCGGTGCTGCTCGGAGATCCTGCGGAAGAAGTGGAGGATGAACCCCACCGCCGCGCAGGAGACGGCGACGAAGAAGGGGACGCGCATCCCGTCCGGCAGGCCGCCGAAGATCCCCCAGGCGGCCCCCGGGTTCTCCACGTACTTGAAGCGGAGGTGGTCGCGGTGGACCACCACCGGCCGGGCCCGCACCCGCTCCAGCTTCTCCTCGGTGAGGAAGGCCTCCACCCGCTCCAGGGCGGTCTTCGCCTGGGCGAGCTCGAAGGCGCGGGTGAGGTGCGCCACCGCCAGGTACTTGCTCGCCTGGTCGAAGGCCAGCACGAGGAGCGCGATCGAAAGCAGGATTCTCCAGCGGCTGGCCAACGATGCCTCCAGTGCGTCGGCCTGCCCGCGCAGGCGGGCAGGCGACGGCGGGCGCGCCTTCACGTCCGTGGGCCGTCAAGCCACCGCGGCGGTGCAGCGGGGACAGAGCTCGGGGTGGGCGGGATTCTGGCCGCGTTCCGTGGTCCAGGTCCAGCAGCGCACGCACTTCTCGCCCCGCGCCGGCTCCACCGCGACGGAGAGCCCCTCCACCCCTTCGCCGGGGAGGCCGCCGGGGGCGGCGCCTTCGACGATCTCCACCTGGGAGACGATGAGCGTGGTGGGCAGCTCCGCTTCCACGTCGCGGAGGAAGGCGAGGAGATCGCCGGAGCCGCCGAGGATCACGCGCGCGTCGAGGCTCTTGCCGATCTTCTTCTCGCGCCGCGCCACCTCGAGGTGCTTGGAGACCGCGGCGCGGACGTCGAGGAGCCTGTCGAACCGCGCGGCGATCGCCTCGTCGATCGGCGCCGGCTCGGGCAGGCCGGCGAGGAAGACCGACCCGGCGCGGTCGCCGGGCAGGTAGCCCCAGGCCTCCTCGCAGGTGAAGGAGAGGATCGGCGCCAGCAGCCGCAGCAGGTCGCGGGCGACGAGGTGGAGCACCGTCTGCGTGGCGCGGCGCTCCTTCGAGTCCTTGCCGTCGCAGTAGAGGAGGTCCTTGCGGATGTCGAGGTAGACCGCGCTCATGTCGCCGGCGCAGAAGTCGAGCGCCGCCTTCCAGGCGAGGTGGAACTCGTACTCCTCGTAGGCGCGCAGCGCGCGGCGGGTCATTGCCGACAGCCGCCCCAGCGCCCAGCGCTCCAGCGCGGGCAGCTCCGCCTCCGACACCGCGTGGACCTTCGGATCGAAGTCGTAGAGGTTGGCGAGCAGGAAGCGGACCGTGTTGCGGACCTTGAAGTAGGCCTCGCCGAGCTGCTGGAAGATCGCCTCGGAGGTGCGGATGTCGTTGCGGTAGTCCTCGGAGGCGACCCACAGGCGCATGATCTCCGCGCCGTACTTCGCCATCAGCTTGGCGGGGTCGACGTAGTTGCCCAGCTTCTTGCTGATCTTGCGCCCCTCGCCGTCCACCACGAAGCCGTGGGTGAGGACCGCCTTGTAGGGCGCCTTGTCGCGGGTGCCGACGGAGCAGAGGAGCGAGGAGTGGAACCAGCCGCGGTGCTGGTCGGAGCCCTCGAGGTAGAGGTCCGCCGGCAGGCCCAGGTGCTCCTGGCCGTCGAGGACCGCGGCGAAGGAGACGCCCGAGTCGAACCAGACGTCGAGGATGTCCTTCTCCTTGCGGAAGTTGGCGCCGCCGCACTTGCCGCACTTCGCGTCGCCGGCGAACTCCGCCGCGTCGCGGGCGAACCAGGCGTTGCCGCCCTCCTTCTCGATGAAGGAGGCGGCGCGCTCCATCACCGCCGGATCGACCAGCGGCTCGTCGCACGCCTCGCAGTAGAGGACGGTGATCGGCGTGCCCCAGGCGCGCTGGCGGGAGATGCACCAGTCCGGCCGGTTCTCGATCATCCCGTAGATCCGCTCGCGGCCCCACTTCGGGATCCAGCGCACCCGGTCGATCTCCTCGAGCGCCTCCTTGCGGAGGTCGTTCTTCTCCATGGAGATGAACCACTGGTCGGTGCCACGGAAGATGACCGGGTTGGCGCAGCGCCAGCAGTGGGGATAGCTGTGGGAGAGCTTCTCCTGCCGGAGCAGGTGGCCACTCTCCTGGAGCATCTCGATCACCACGGCGTTGGCATCGAAGACGCGCAGGCCCTGCAGGCGCGCGCCCGCCGCCTCGGTGAAGTAGCCGCCGTCGTCCACCGGGTTGAGGACCTCGAGGCCGTACTTGAGGCCGACCTGGTAGTCCTCCTGGCCGTGGCCCGGCGCGGTGTGGACGAGGCCGGTGCCCTGCTCGAGGGTGACGTGGTCGCCGAGGATCACCTGCGACTCGCGGTCGAGGAACGGGTGGCGGTAGCGGACGCCCTCGAGGTCCTTGCCCTCGATGTAGGCGACGATCCGCGACGGATCGACCAGCGCCGCGCTGCTCAGCTCGGTGCCGGCGATCTCCACGTCCTTGAGGGCGATGTCGCCGGGGGAGACCGCGGCGAGGAACTGGAGGAGCAGGTCCTTCGCCACCACCACGTGGCGCTCGCCGAGGCGGTAGACCACGTACGTGAAGTCGGGGTGGACCGCCACCGCCAGGTTGGCGGGGAGGGTCCACGGGGTGGTGGTCCAGATCACCACCTGGGCCTTCCTGCCCTGGAGCCCGTCGCCGGGGAGGTCGCCCACCACGTCGAAGGCCACGTAGATCGAGGGGGAGACGTGTTCGGCGTACTCCACCTCCGCCTCCGCCAGGGCGGTGCGATCGAAGATGCACCAGTAGACCGGCTTCTTGCCCCGGTAGAGGCCGCCCCGCGCCGCGAAGCGGGCCAGCTCGCGCACGGTGGCCGCCTCGTAGGCGAAGTTCATGGTGAGGTAGGGGTTGTCCCACTCGCCGAAGATGCCCAGCCGCTTGAACTCCTCGCGCTGGATCGCGATCCACTCGTTCGCGTACGCCCGGCACGCGTCGCGGATCTCGTTCTTCGACATCTCCTTCTTCTTCGGTCCGAGCTTCTTGTCGACCTGCAGCTCGATGGGGAGGCCGTGGCAGTCCCACCCCGGCACGTAGCGGACCGCCTTGCCCTGCATCGACCGGAACTTGACCACGAAGTCCTTCAGGACCTTGTTGAGCATGTGGCCCTGGTGGATGTGGTTGTTGGCGTAGGGCGGCCCGTCGTGCAGGACGAAGCGGTCGCCGGCGGCGGCGTTCTTCTCGAGCAGCGTCTCGTAGATGCGGCCCTTCGCCCACTTCTCGAGGATGGCGGGCTCCCGCTGGGGCAGGTTCGCCTTCATCGGGAACTCGGTGGTGGGAAGGTTGACCGTCTTCTTGTAATCCGGGGCCTCGGCCATCGACGCCTCTCCAGTGCCGCTCGTGGAAACGGGACTCGTTATCGCCGCCGCCCGGGCCCGTCAAGCAGCGGAAGCGGGCGGATTTCCGACGTTCGGGGGAGCGCCAGGAGGGCGAACGAGGGAGCAGGGGCAGGCACCCGCGCCGCTGGCCCGCACAGGGACCGGCGTGTAGCATGCCGCGCGAATCCAACCCCCGAGGTCGCCCGCCTCTTCCCCATGAGCACCCGCCCCCGCCAGCAGAAGGCACCGCAGCAGGAGAGCGCGAAGCCGCGAACCTCCCGTGCGCGCCCGGTCAAGACCCGGAGCCGGGCCCGGCCCCCGCGCGGCGAGGAGCTCCGCATCGCGATCCTGTCCCGGAAGCGGTCGCTCTACACCACCCGCCGGCTGGTGGAGGCGATCAAGGCCTTCGGCCACGTGCCGGTGGTCCTCGACACGCTTCGCTGCGATCTGATGCTGGAGAAGGGGCGGCCCCGGATCTTCTTCGGCCGCGAGCCGGTGGAGGGGATCGGCGTGGTGATCCCGCGGATCGGCGCGTCGATCACCAGCTACGGCCTCGCGGTGGTCAACCAGTTCGACATGATGGGCGTGCCGGTGCTCAACAACTCCGTGCCCATCGCCCGCTCCCGCGACAAGCTGCGCTGCCTGCAGCTCCTCGCGCGCTTCGGCTGCGACATCCCGCGCACGGTGATGATGCGGGACCGCAACGATCTCGACCAGGCGGTGGAGCAGATCGGCGGGCTGCCGGTGATCGTCAAGCTGCTCCAGGGGACGCAGGGCGTGGGCGTGATGCTCGCCCACTCCCTCAAGGAGCTGCAGTCGATCCTCGACACGATGTGGAACCTCGACCAGGAGATCCTCCTGCAGGAATTCATCGCCGAGTCGCGCGGCAGGGACGTGCGCGCGCTGGTGGTGGGCGACAGGGTGGTGGGGGCGATGCGCCGGGTGGCGCGGGTGCAGGGCGAGTTCCGCTCCAACATCCACCGGGGCGGCGAGGGCGAGGCGGTGGAGCTGCCCCGCGCCTACGCCGAGGAGGCGATCCGCGCGGCGCGGGTCATCGGCCTCGAGGTGGCGGGGGTGGACATGCTCGAGTCGTCGAGCGGGCCGAAGATCACCGAGATCAACTCCAGCCCCGGGATCGAGGGGCTGGAGCGGGCCACGGGGATCGACGTGGCGGGTGCGATGGTGGCCCACGCGGTGGAGTTCGCGCGGGCGCGGGCGTCGGGTTGGACCCGGCAGCGGCAGATCTGAGATGCGGGAAACGATGGAAACGATCGAGGTCGTCATCCACCACGACGTGCTCTGCGGCTGGTCGTGGCTGGCGGACAAGCGGCTGCGCTCCCTCGCCGACGAGTTCGGCGGGCTGTTGCGCATCGACTACCGGCCCTTTCCGCTCCGGGTGGAGGAGATGTTGCCCACCGAACGGGAGCGCACGGCGGAGATCAAGGCGCTGCGGAAGGTGGCGCGGGAGCCGGACGGAAAGGGGATCACCCCGGAGCTGTGGCGCTCCAGCGATCCGCCGCGGAGCTCGCTGCCGCCGCTGATCGCCATGGAGGCGGCGCGGATCGTGGGCGGGATCGCCGGCAGGGACCGGATGCTGGCGGCGATGCGCCGGGCGGCGCTGCAGATGGGGCTCAACGTCTCCCGCGACGACGTGCTCATCGAGCTGGCGGAGCGGTGCGGCCTCGACGTGGGCCGCTTCACCACCGCCCTCCACAACCAGGGGACGAAGCGGCTGGTGATGGATCCCTTCGAGGAGGCGAGCCACCGCGGCATCGAGGCGACGCCGGCGGTGCTGGTGGGCGGCGAGTGGCTCCTCACCGGCGCGCGCTCGGTCTCGGAATACAGAGAGACGATCGAGCGATACGTGGAGAAGCGGTGTCTCTACATTCCGTCGCGCGTGGTCCATTGACCCCCTTCTGGTGAGCGCGCCCCGTTCGCCGGGAGCGCTCCCACCCCGCAGCGAAGGCCTGCCGTGAATCACGGCGGGCCTTTTTTCGTCCCTCCCCTTCGCCCGAGGAACCGGCCGCGTCGCTGGTGGGAAAAGATGCGCACGGCAACGCTCGTGATGCGTTGCAGCAGATCCTTTCTTGACCGCCGGAGAAGCGGGGCCTAGTTTTTCGAGCTTGTACGCTGAACGGAAGCGCTATCGCTTACCGACACGCGGCATGGGCGCGGGACGGCGCCTGGGAGGAAGTAAGAATGAACCGCATCCTGAAGAACGGTCTGCTGGCGCTCTGCTGCCTGGCTCTGGCCGGCGGCGTGGTCGCCTGCGGCGACGACGACGACGACAACGGCGGCACCGGCGGCACGGGTGGCACCGGTGGTACCGGCGGCACGGGTGGCACCGGCGGGACCGGCGGCTCCGGCGGCACGGGTGGCGAGGGCGGCACCGGCGGCATGGGCGGCACCGGCGGCTCCGGTGGCGGCGGCGAGTGCGGCACCGTGACCATCGACGTCACGGGTACCGCGCGCATCAACCCGCTCTCCTCGGCGGAGGGCGAGCCCTCGCTCGTGGGCGCGGTGGTCAACGTGATCGACCCGGCGGCGGCGCTCGGCGGCAACCCCGCGGCGGCGCTCCTCGCCACCGGCACCGTCGGCGAGGACGGCACCTTCTCGATCGAGGACGTCGACATCACCGACATCTCGCTCGGCGTGGTCGTCTCGATCACCAACCCGGAGGGCGAGGACCTCGGCATCGTCACCTCGACCCAGGCCTACTGCCTCCCCGAGGTGGATGCCAACGACTGCATCACCGGTTGCACCGTCGCCGGCATCCCGGGCAACTTCGTCGCCTACGCGGTCACCTCCGACTTCAACACCACCCTCGAGGACAACTTCGGCGTCGACCTGGCCAACGGCTACATCCTCGGCTATGCGGTCGATATGACCGACCCGAGCAACCCGTCCGCGATCGAGGGCGCCGCGGTCACGGTCACCCCCGCCACCGAGGTGCAGTACATCGACACCGACTTCACCCCGGCCGAGGGCACCGCCACCACCGAGACCGGCGGCTTCGTGACCGCGCCCGCGGGCCTCGGCACCATCTCGATCAGCTCGCCGGACTTCACCTTCTCGCCCAGCGAGCAGACCGTCGGCACCAGCGCCGGCGTCGTGTTCCAGGTCTTCTTCCCTGGCACGCCGAACGCGATGTGATCCCCGCTGACGGGATCGGCTGAGCCGTAGGCAAGGGCCCGGGGCAACCGCCTCGGGCCCTTCGTCTTTCTCGGCGGTTGCGCGGCGCGTCGTCGAAAGCTAGGTTGCCCCGATTAAACGGCCCGCCTCTGCTCGAACCTTCCGGAGCGGCCTTCCGCCGAAGGAGCCCGAATGTCCGCCCCCTTCGAACTCACCGCGCTCTTCACCCTCTGCCTGCTCGTCCTGGCGCTGGGGATCTTCGCCACCACGATGCTCCCCCGGGTCCAGATCCTCTTCCGCCTCAAGGACGAGGACTTCCGCTGGCGCGACGTGGGACAGCGCGCGCTGCGCCTGCTCAAGTTCGGCATCGGGCAGAAGCGCCTGGTCGATCCGGAGGAGTTCAAGCCCGGCCTCGCCCACGTCTTCATCTTCGCCGCCTTCATGGTCCTCGCGCTCCGGACCATCACCCTCTTCGGCATGGGCTTCGGCGGCTGGGACTTCCACCTGCCGCTGCTCGGGCCCGGCGGGCCGGTCGGGCAGGTCTACCTCCTCCTCAAGGACGTGGTGGTGACGGGCGCGCTCCTCGGCGCCTCCTATTTCCTCTACCTGCGCCTGGTGGTGAAGCCCGACCGCATGACCCGCTCCGGCGAGGCGGTCTTCATCCTCGCGATGATCCTCGGGCTGATGATCACCGAGATCGGCTTCGATGGCGGCCACCTCTACATGTTCGAGGGTGGCAACCCGCACTGGTTCACGCCGCTCGCCGGGGTCGGCGCGGCGATCTACCAGGGGCTGGGGATGGGCCCGGAGACCGCCTGGCTCATCGGCCGCGCCTGCTGGTGGCTGCACATCGCGCAGATCCTCGTCTTCCTCAACTTCCTGCCCCTGGGGAAGCACTTCCACGTCATCACCGGCCTGCCCAACGTCTTCTTCCAGCGGCTCGAGCCCCAGTTCCAGCCGGCGCGCCTCGACCTGGAGAACTCCGAGACCTTCGGCATCCAGAAGGCGGACGAGCTCGCCTGGAAGATGGCGCTCGACGTCTACTCCTGCACCGAGTGCGGCCGCTGCCAGACCCACTGCCCCACCTACGTCACCGGCAAGCCGCTCACCCACAAGGGGCTCAACAAGACGCTGCGCCTCCACCTGATGGAGCAGGCGGAGGTGATCACCGCCGGTCCGGAGGCGCGGGAGCAGCTCCCCGACCTGGTGCCCAACATCGTCAACCCCGACACCATCTGGGCCTGCACCACCTGCGGCTGGTGCGAGACCGCCTGCCCGGTCTTCATCGAGAACATCCCGCGCATCATCGACATGCGCCGGCACGAAGTGCTGATGAAGAGCGAGTTCCCGCCGGAGGTGACCCGCGTCTTCAAGGGGATGGAGACCCAGGGCAACCCCTGGAACCTGGGCGCCACCTCCCGCGGCGAGTGGGCCGAGGGGCTCGACGTCCCCACCGTCCACGACAACCCGGAGTTCGAGTACCTGTGGTTCGTGGGCTGCGCCGGCTCCTACGACGACAGGCAGAAGAAGGTGTCGCAGGCGCTGGCGAAGGTGCTCAACGCGGCGGGCGTCAACTACGCCATCCTCGGCAACGAGGAGACCTGCAACGGCGACAGCGCCCGGCGCATGGGCAACGAGTATCTCTTCCAGATGCTCGCCGAGCAGAACATCGAGACCTTCAAGCAGTACAACGTGAAGAAGGTCTTCAGCGCCTGCCCGCACTGCTTCAACGTCATCAAGAACGAGTACCCGCAGCTTGGCGGGAACTACCAGGTGATGCACCACAGCCAGCTCATCGAGCAGCTGATCGAGGACAAGCGGATCGCCCTCGACAAGGCGTTCGAGGAGCTGGTGACCTACCACGACGCCTGCTACCTGGGCCGCCACAACCAGGAGTACAAGGCGCCGCGCAAGGCGCTCAAGGCGGTGCCCGGCCTCAAGCTGGTGGAGATGGCGCGGCGCGAGCGGCAGAGCTTCTGCTGCGGCGCGGGCGGCGGCAGGATGTGGATGGAGGAGCACCTCGGCACCCGCATCAACCAGAACCGCGCCAGGGAGGCGGTCGACACCGGCGCGACGACGGTGGCCGCCAACTGCCCCTTCTGCATCACCATGCTCAAGGACGGCATCAACGAGCTCAACGTCGAGGGCGTCCAGGTGAAGGACATCTCGGAGATCATCGCCGACTCGATCAAGCTGCCGATCGTGGCGGGCGACGCGGTGTCGAAGGAGGAGGAGCGCACCGCCTGATCTGCGGGCGACTCCGGTTCGCGAGGGCGCGATTCCCGCCGGGGGTCGCGCCCTTCGCGATTCCGGCGCCCGCCGCGGATCAGCGCTCCGCGATGAGGCGAGCGAGGAGCTCGGCGTGGCCGCGGCGGGCGGCGAGATCGACGGGGGTGTCCCCCGCCTCGTCGCGGATGTCGATGCTCGCATCGTGCTGGAGGAGGAGCTCCGCGATCTCGATCCGGTTGTAGGCGGCGGCGAGGTGGAGCGGGGTCCACCCGCCCTTCTGCTGCAGGTCGGGGTAGGCGCCCATGTAGAGGAGCTGGGTGACGATGCCGACGCTGCCGGCGACCACCGCCGCGTGGAGGGGCCGCTGCCTCGTCTCGTTCTCCGCC
>Ga0182742_1001070_pt1 | contig 37345 bp, 38 predicted proteins | sample eDN5th37CBELigMG_FD_128880 | JGI IMG/M metagenome (GOLD analysis project Ga0182742, IMG submission 128880) | Enriched Miracle-Growth compost microbial communities from Emeryville, California, USA - eDNA 5th pass 37_C BE-Lig MG (version 2)... ... | reverse complement strand
GCGTGTCGGCCATGCCAGTCCCCTCCCCTCCTCTGGGCTATCCTTCAACGCTGCCGCCAGGGCAGGCCATCCGCCTTCCAGCCGGCGACCGTGCCGCGATGGCCTTCCGGGTCCACCGGCCCCTCGAATCCGTCGGCGAGGTTGAAGACATGCGGGAAGCCGGCGGCCTTGGCCGCCTGCGCCGCCGCCAGGCTGCGCGCACCGGAGCGGCACAGGAAGTACAGCTTGTTCAGCGGCGTCAGCCCGGCCTTGCGCAGACGCTCCACGAAGGCGCCGTTCACCTGCATGGAGGGATAGACCTGCCACGGGATGAGCACGGCCTGCTTGCCGATCTCCCCCAGTTCGGGGATGCCGACGAAATTCCATTCGGCATCGGTCCGCACATCCACCAGCGCGGCATCGGGATCGGTCCGCAGCGCGTCCCAGGCCTGGCGGGCGCTGACATCGGGCACTCCGGGCATGGGCTTCTCCTCCCTCCTCTCCAGGGCAGAATGGGGCGCCAGAGGGCAGGCGGCAATGCATTCCCGCTATGGGCATGGCGCGTCGCCCTGGTCCGGGCCGCGCCGGAGAGGGGTGGGCGGGCTCCGTCTCGGGCCGGCCCGGACCGTGTCATAATTGGTCAATCGTATCTTTTTTGTTGGTTGTTGGTTAAACCTGCGCCTATCTCTGATTGATGGCGCCGGCCGGGGATGCCCACCATGACCGCCGCCTCCTCCGATCCGCACATGCTGCCGCCGGGCGACGCTCTGTGGCGGGGCGGTGGGCCGCTGCTCCTGACCTTCTCCTTCGCCATGGTGGGCTGGACCGCGCCTTCTAGGCAAGGAGGTCGCTGCTGGTGACGAAGCGCACGCCGAGTGTCACGAGCCGCGCCCGCGCCGCATCCATGGTGGTTTCGCCGGAGGGCAAAGGCAGGCCGATGCCACGGCAGGCATCCTCCACCACGAAGGCGGTGAAGCCGTGCTGCACCGCATTCTCCGCCGACCAGGCGACGCAGAAATCCGTGGCCAGGCCGCAGAAGAACACCCGCCGCACCCCGCGCGCCCGCAGCCAGGCATCGAGGCCAGTGCTGGTTCTGCGGTCATTCTCCAGGAAGGTGGAGTAGCTGTCGATCTCCGGCCGGAAGCCCTTGCGCACGATCAGTTCGATCCGCCTCTGGTCGAGGTCGCGGTGCAGCGCGGCATTGGCGCTGCCCTGCACGGCATGGTCGGGCCAGAGGGTCTGCGGGCCGTAGGGGGCCTCGATGCTCTCGAATGGCATCCGGCCCGGATGCGAACTGGCGAAGGAGAGATGTCCGGGCGGATGCCAGTCCTGGGTGGCGAAGGCGTGCTGGAAGGGACCGGCGAGCAGCCGGTTGATCACAGGCACCACGGCATCGCCCTCCGCCACGGGAAGCTCGCCGCCCGGCATGAAGGTGGGCTGGACATCCACCACGCCCAGCATGTCAGTGGCGGGATCGATCGCGATTCCGGCCATGTCCTGTCCTCCTCCTGTCGCGGGGCCGGTCTGCGTCAGGGCAGGGCCAGCCGCAAGTAGTGTCGCGGCGGAGAGCGCCAGGGCGTTGCGGCGGGGAACGGACTAAGGCATGGCAGCCTCCCCCTGCCCTGCGTGAGCCTGGCCCGGCGCGGCGCCGTGCCGCCAGGACATCCCATGCGGTCCCCCCAACGGGTTGCGCAACGGACGCCATGGCGCGAGGCTTGGGGCGGACAGCGAAGGAACGCCCATGCCCGAGACGGATTGGCGCAGCCGCGCCGGCAGCCCCTTCACCTGCGACAAGCGCCCGGCCCTCGGATCGCGCGGCATGGTGGTGACGAATCATCCGCTGGCCTCGGCCGCCGGGGCGGAGATGCTGGCCGGCGGCGGCAATGCGGTGGATGCGGCGGTCGCAGCCCTGTTTGCCCTGACCGTGGTGGAGCCGATGATGGTCGGGCTGCTCGGCGGCGGCATGGCGCATCTCCGCCTGCCGGACGGCAGCCATGTCGTGATCGACGGCCTCTCCACCGTGCCGGCGGCGGGAAGGCCGGACATGTTCACCCCCGTCTCCCAGGACTGGCCGGCGGCGCTGGAGACGGTGGGGCGGGAGAATGCCGTCGGGCCGAAATCCGTCGCCGTCCCCGGCAACCTGCTGGCTTGGTGCGAGGCCCTGGAGCGTTTCGGTAGCCTCTCCCTGGACGATGTGATGCAGCCTGCCATCCGCCTGGCGGAGCACGGCTTCCCCGTCACCCCCTATCTCTCCGAATGTGCCGCCGAGGCTGGGGCGGACCTGGCCCGCGATCCCGCCATCGCCGCGCTGTTCCTGCCGGATGGCGCGCCGGTGCGGCCCGGCACCAGGCTGGTCCAGGGCGCCGCGGCGGAGACGCTGCGGACCATCGCAAAGGAAGGCCCTGGCGCATTGCATGGCGGGCCCATCGGCGCCGCCGTCGCGGCGCATGTGGCGAAGCTGGGCGGGCTGCTGGACGAGGCCGACCTGCGCGACGCCCGCACCGTAAGCCGCGCCCCGGTGCGCGGCACCTATCGCGGGGTGGAGGTGGTGGGGCCCCCGCCGCCTTCCTCCGGCGGGGTGCATGTGATCCAGATGCTGAACCTGCTGGAGGGGTTCGACCTTCGGGCGCTCGGCTTCGGCACGCCGGCCACGCTGCACCTGATCGCCGAGGCGCTGAAGATCGCCTTCGCCGACCGTGCCGCCGCCACCGCCGATCCGGCCTTCGTGCAGGTGCCGGTCGAACGCCTGCTGTCTAAGGACTATGCGGCGGAACGGCGGGCGCGGCTGGATCCCGGCCGGGCGCAGGCATGGGCCGCCGGCGTCGCGGCGGGCGAGAGCCCCAATACCACGCATCTGACCGTGGCCGACGCCGATGGCCGCATCGTCTGCGCCACCCACACCATCAACAGCCTGTTCGGCGCCCGCTTCCTGGTGCCGGAGGTAGGGCTGATCCCGAATAATTACATGGCGCTGTTCGATCCGCGGCCGGGCCATGCGCTCTCCATCGCTCCGGGCAAGCGCATCACCACCAGCCAGGCGCCGCTGATCGCGCTGCGCGACGGCCGGCCGCTGGTGGCGCTGGGCCTGCCGGGAGGCCTGCGCATCTTCGGCTCCGCCATGCAGGCGCTGCTGAATCTGCTGGACCATGGGATGAGCCTGCAGGAAGCGGTGGAGGCGCCGCGCCTCTGGACCCAGGGCCAGGCCGTGGAGGTGGAGATGGCAGTGCCGGAGGGCGTGCGCACCGCCCTGAGCGCGATGGGGCACGAGGTGCTGGCCCTGCCGCATGTGGCCGGCGGCATGTGCGCCATCCGCTTTCATCCCGACGGCGTGCTGGAGGGCGCCGCCTGCTGGCGCGCAGACGGCACCGCCATCGGCATCGGGGGTGGGCTGGCGCGCGAGGGCGTGCGCTTCTGGCCGGACCGGCCCCGGAGCTGAGCGGCGCCGCCGGCCGCAAGGGGCTAGCGCGGCAGCAGCCCGCGCCGCCCCGGAATGGCACGAGAGATTGGGATGGCGATGTCGCAGCGGAGCCCCGCTGTCTCCCACGCCATCGCCACCTGGCCGCCGAGCTGCTCCTTGATCGTCGCGGCAATGACGCGGGAGCCGAAGCCGCGCCGGGCGCCGGGCCGCTTCACCAGTGGCCCGCCCCGCTCCTGCCAGCGCAGCTTGAGGAGTCCTTCCGCCTCCGCCAGCCCCCAGGTGATGGACAGCGCACCGCCGAGGACCGAAAGGGCGCCGTATTTGGCTGCATTGGTCGCCAGCTCGTGCAGCGCCATGCCCAGCGCCTGCACCGCATCCGGCAGCAGGAGCAGATCCGGCCCGTCGGTCTGGATGCGCTCGGCCGCGGCGCCATAAGGGGCTAGCTCCTCCTGCACCAGCCGGCGCAATCGCGCATGCCGCCAGCGCTCGGCGGCGAGCAGGGAATGGGCGCGGGCGACGGCGCTGATGCGGCCATCGATCGCCCGGATGTAGCTCCTCAAGTCGGGGGCGTGGGTCAGGCGGATGATGGACTGCATGACGGCAAGCAGGTTCTTCGCGCGGTGGTCCACCTCCCGCGCCAGCAACGCCTGCCGCTCGGCCGTGGCACGGCGCTCGGTGATGTCCTGCAGGACGGCATAGAAGCGGGCAGGGTGGCCTGGTGCCGCCTCGGCCAGGACGCAGTCCATCTGCACATGGATGACGCTGCCGTCCTTGCGCATGCAGCGCGTCTCGATGGTGCCGGCATCCCGCCCGGCCGTCGCGGCCCGGAAGCGCCGCAGGTCCCGCGCGCGGTCCCCGGAATGCACCAGGTCGGAGAGGGTCATGCCGCCCAGCAGCTCGGCTTCCGTATAGCCGGTGATCCGGCAGAAGCGCGCATTGACGCGGAGCAGGCGAAAGGACTGCGCATCGGCCTGCGCCATGCCGATGACCGAGCGGTCGAAGGCGGTGCGGAACTGGCCCTCGCTTTCCTCCAGGCTGGCGATCCGTGCGGTGACGAGCTGCTCCAGCCGGTCCGTCGCAGCCTGGAGCCGTCCGGCGAGGTGTCCCGCTTCCTCCAGGGTTTCGCGCTGCATCGCCAGGCCGCGGTCGCGCTCCGCCAGCGCGGCCTGCAAATCCTCGACCTGTCGCCGGAGCCTGGCGGAATCGGCCGCCGCATTGCGGCGCAGCTCCTCCATCCGGCATCGCAGGGCGGCAAGCTCCGCAGCCAAGGCGGCAGCATCCATCGGGGTGTCCACGGCCGCGACCGCCTGCCTGAGGCTAATCCCGGGCCGTTCCTGCACCGGCGGGTGATGTGGCGACGCGGACAATCTCCACTTCCATCGTTTCTGCTTCAGGATGATGCATTCCTGGCAAGCAGTCACGGAACCTCGATGCGCTTCAAGCACGAAAAAGTGAAGCCGGATGCGCGAATTTATTGCGATTTCGTAATTTTACGGTCAATGCCACCTTTACCGCACGGCCCGCAGGCCGAGGCCGTGCCAGCCTCTCCCCGCCGGCAATGGCCGCCGCACCATCAGCCGGCGCGGCGAGAGGCTGCTCCGGGCGATCCCGGGCCTCGCCGGACGGGACGCGACGGCTTCAGGGCGGATTCAGATTCGCGCAGGCGGTCCACCAGCGGGTCGGCACGGTGGCGTCCATGATATCAGCGAGGAGACCCCGGCCATCCTCGCTGAAATCCACGGCGCAGAAGGCCCCCGCCGGGGTATCCACCCGCCGGGCGCCGACCAGGCGGCAGCCCTCGGGCAGCGGGCGGCCCGGCGGGGTCTGCCGGGCCTGCTCCGCCAGCACCAGGGAGGGACAGACCGGGACCTGCACCGACTGCGCCGCCAGCGGCGCCGGGCTGCCGATCAGGACCCATCCCAGCATCGCAACCGCATGGCATGCCCGCATGGTCGTCCTCCTCCTGTGGCGGAAAGCTCCGTCTCCGCGGCCTACAGATCCACCTTCCCGGTATGCAGGCGGAGGCGCATATGCTCCGGCACCTCCTGCCCCGCATCGGTGAAGGCCTTGCGCAGCGCCGTCATGCTGGGGCCGAAGATGCCTTCCCGATGGCTGCTGACCCATTCGCGGGAGCTGATGGTGGTCTCCACCGAATGCTGGAAGCGCGGCATGACCCAGCGGGCGAAGAGTTCGTAGCTGCGCAGGGTCTGTTCCCGGTTGGCCCATTCATGGCTGCGGAACAGCACGCCGCCGGCGCCGCCCTCGGTGAAGCCCAGCAGCCGCTCGATCCCCCTGGCGATGGTCTCGGGCGAGCCGACCAGGGTGGTGCCGGCCTTCAATCCGTCGCCCAGCGGATCCTCGCTGCGCATGGGCGGGCGGCCGAGGGTTTCGGAGAAATAGCTCAGCGTCTCGAGGCGCTCGCCGCGCGCCACCTCGCGCATCGCCTGCTCGTCATCCTCGGCGCAGTGCATGTTGACCACCAGCCGCCAGTTGGCGCGGTCCAGGGTCTTGCCATGCTTCGCCGCCTCGGCCTCACCCAGGCGCCAGTGCTCGGCCAGCTTCTGCGGCCCGCCGGGCAGGCCGGCGCCGAGGGAGAGCAGGCCGACACCGTATTTCCCCGCCGCCAGCACGCCGGCGGGGGTGGTGGCGGAGGCAACGGCGATGGGGAAATGGGGGTAGGTATAGGGCGCCAGGTGCAGCCGGGCCTCGCGCAGCTCGAACCAGTCGGTCTTGAGGGTGACGGGTTCCTCGCAGGCCAGCAGGCGCATGATGGCGCCGAGGGATTCGTCCATCATGCGCCGCTGCGCCTCGGCCTGGATCCCCATCATATAGGCGTCGGAAACCAGCGCGCCGGGGCCGCAGCCGAGCATCACCCGGCCGCGCGTCATGTGGTCGAGCTGCACGAAGCGCTGCGCCACCAGCAGCGGGTGATGATAGGGCAGGCTGGTGACGCCGGAGCCGAGCATGATGTGCTTGGTCCGCTCCGCCGCCGCGGCGATGAAGATCTCGGGAGAGGCGATGATCTCCCAGCCGGCCGAATGATGCTCCCCGATCCAGGCCTCGTCATAGCCGAGATGGTCGAGCCAGGAGACGAGTTCCAGGTCGCGGGCGATGGCAAGCGTGGGGTTGTCGCCTACCCGATGAAACGGCGCCAGGAAGATGCCAAAACGCAAGCCACGGTGAGCCATGATGGAGAGCCTTTCCGGAACCGTTTCCCTCTGGGGCAAGGCTAGCCTGCAATCCTCCCGAGTGGAATCCCAAGGCGTGAGGCGCCGGCCCGGCAGTGACCGGCGGGCGGGGCGCTCAACCGTGCCCCTGCCGGTGCGTCAGCGCCACGCCGGGCGCCGCAGCCCCGCGGGGAACCAGGGCAGCCCCCGCGGAATGGCGGATCAGCGTGGCCTGTCGGCGGTGCGCAGCGCTGCCGAGCCGCCGGACAGCTTGATGCGCGTGCCGGTATCGGCCAGCTTGCCGTCGTCGCCGACGCGGAAGACCTGCAGGTCACGCTCCACCATGTTGCCGACCAGCAGGGTGCGCCCATCCTGGGAGAAGGCGGCGCCCTGCGACCAGTTGCCGATTTGCGCCTGGGACACGACGGAAAGGCGCCCGTCATCGATCCGCAGCATCTTCACCAGGCCCTGCCCGTGGAAGGGCGAATTGCGGGGCAGGTTGGAGCCGTTCTGCAGCACCACCGCGACATGCCTGTTGTCCGGGCTTGTCATGAGACCCTCCGGCGAAGGGCCGACGCTGATGGTATCGACGATACGGAAGGGCTCGCGCTGCAAGTCGATCAGGCTGACCGTGTCGTTGTCGCCGGTGCCGCGGCCGATATTGGCGACCACCGCCCATCTCCCGTCCGGCGTGGTGACGATGGCATAGGGGCGGACGCCTGTGGTCATCTGCCGGTTCGTCTTGGTGACCTTGTCGCCCTCGATCCGCAGCACCTCCACCATGTGGTCGCCATACCGGGTGACCAGGGCGAAGCGGCCATCGGGCGTGATGGCGACAGCGCTGACCTCGGAGGCGACGGGGCCGATCTCCACCTTCCCGGCGGGTGTCACCTGGCCATTCTCGATGCGGAAGACGCTGACCGAGCCCTCCGCCCGGTTCGCGACCAGCGCCAGGTTGCCGGCGCGGTTGATGGAGAGCCCGGCGGGCGCGGAGCCGGTCTGCACCGTGGCAGTGACGCGCGGCGGGTTGGCGGTGAGGTCCACCACGGCCATCGTATTGCCGGGGGCCATCTTGGACGAGTCGTTCGGGTCGGGCTTCTGGTTGTCGGTGACCAGCGCCATGCGTTCATCCGGCGTTATGGCGACCGCGAGGGGCGGGCCGACCACGCTGGCCGGCACCTGGATCTCGCCGCGCAGGGCCGGCGGATTGGCAGACAGGTCGATGATGGAGATGGTGTCCGGCGGCGCATTGCGCACGACCTGAATCTTTCCATCCTCCAGCACCACGTTGTTGTCATTGGCGGAGATGGCAATATCCGCGCGTGCGGCGGGAATGAGGGCGAGCGTGACGGCGGCGCTGGCCAGCAGCAATCGTTTCATGGTCGTTCCCTCCCCGGGGTTCTTCGGCCCGGCAGCCGAGTCTCCGACGGAGCCGGGCCGCAGCGCAAGCGGGACGAGACCAGCCGGTCTTGAGGTGCCGGGGCATCTGGCGGACACTCGCCCATGCTCAATGATCGGGGAAACGAAGATGCATTTCGGCCAGTTCAACCTGATGGGGTATCGGCAGCCGGGCACGCCCGCGCATCGGCTCTACGATGCCGCGGTGGAGCAGGTGAAGGCCGCGGAGCAGGCCGGCTTCGAGATCTCCTGGTTCGCCGAGCACCATTTCTCGAACTATTGCGTCTGCCCTTCGCCGCTGATGATGGTGGCGCGGCTGGCCGGAGAGACGAAGCGCATCAGGCTCGGCAGCGGCGTGGTGGTCGTGCCGCTCTACCATCCGGCGCGGCTGATCTCCGAGATCGGCATGGTCGATGCGATGACGCATGGAAGGCTCGTGCTCGGCGTCGGCAGCGGCTACCAGCCCTATGAGTTCGAGCGCTTCGGCGAGGATCTTGCGCACTCCACCGAGAAGCTGCTGGAATTCATGGAGATGCTGGAATTGGCCTTCGGGCAGGAGGTCTTCAGCTATCAGGGCAAACACTACCGGATGCCGGAGACGCATATTGCCCCGCGCCCCGTAAATGGCCTGCCCGATGTGTGGATCGCCGGCGACAACCCGGCGCTGCACCGGCTGGCGGCGCGCAAGGGCCATGTGGTCATGGTGACGCCGCGCCACTTCACGGCGGAGATGCTGGGCGCGGCACGCCGGCGCTTCGAGGCGATCTACCGCGAGGAAGGCCAGGACCCTGCCCGCATGCGCTTCGCCGCGCTGCGTCATGTCTGCGTGACCGACAGCAAGGCGGAGGCGGCGAGTTTCCTCGACAATGTGCGCCACCAGATCCGCCTCTCACAGAGCCTGCGCTTCCGCGAGCAGGCGATGCAGGGCGCGATGCTCGTCGAGAAGCCCTGGGCCGGCGAGGCAACGCTGGAGGAGATGGCCGCGCATATGCTCATCGGCAGCCCGGAGATGATCGCCGAGCGCATGGCGGAGGAGATCCGCCGCGCCCAGCCCTGCCATTACCTGCTGCAGTTCCAGGCCGGCGATTCCCCGCTGCCCCTGGCGCTGCGCTCCATCGAGCGCTTCGCCCGCGATGTGCGGCCGCTACTGGAGAAGGCGGTGGGGCCGCTGGAGCGGATCGGCGTCGAAACCCCGGAGGCAGCGTGACCATGGCGCCCGCAGCCTATCGCGTGGAGGCGAACAATCTCTCCCGCGCTTCCGAGAACAAGATCCACGATGACAGCGTGGCCCGGCGCTTCGGCTTCACCGGCGGGCTGGTGCCGGGGGTGGAGGTCTATGCCTATGCCTGCCACCCCACCGTGCAGCACTGGGGCCGTGCCTGGCCGGAACACGGCCAGGCCGAATGCCGCTTCCTGAAGCCGGTCTATGACGGGCGCATCGCCACGGTCACGGCGGAGCCGGCGGGCAAGGGCCTGGCGCTGCGGGTGGAGAGCGAGGGCATGCTCTGCGCCACCGGGGAAGCCCTGCTGGGCGAGCCGGTGGAGCCGCCGGTGATCGGCGAATTCCCGCAGGCCCGCCCGCCCGCCGCACGCCCGCCGGCCAGCGAGGCGACGCTGGCCCCCGGCACCCCGCTCGGCATCGCCCCCTTCCGGCTGACCGAGGCGATGCTGGCGGACTATCTCTCCGGCGTGCGGGAGACGGACCCGATCTATGCACAGGAGGGACTGGCGCATCCGGGCCTGGTGCTGCGCCTCTGCAACCGGGCGCTGATGGAGAATGTCGTGCTCGGCCCCTGGATCCATATCAGCAGCAAGGTCCGGAATTTCGCGGTGGCGCGGGTGGGCGACGAGCTTTCGGTGCGCGCCCGGGTAGTCGCCAATTACGAACGCAAGGGGCATCGGCTGGTGGATCTGGACGTGCTGGCCATTGCCAATGGCGGCACGGTGCTGGCGCGGGTGCTGCACAGTGCGATCTGGCAGCCGCGGCAGGTAACGGAAGCCGGATGATCGGCATCGACTGGGGCACCACCAGCTTCCGCGCCTATCGCCTGGACCCGGCCGGCGCCATCCTGGAGCGGCGGGAGAGCGCGCAGGGCATCCTCTCCGTCCCGCCCGGCGGCTTCCCCGCGGTGCTGGAGGCGGCGATCCGTCCCTGGCTGGAGCGAGGCGAAACCCTGGTGCTGCTCTGCGGCATGATCGGCAGCCGGCAGGGCTGGCAGGAGGCGCCATACCTCCCCTGCCCCGCCGGCCCGGCGGAGATCGCGGCGAATCTGGCTCCCCTCCCTTTCCCCGGCGCGCGCTGCCTGCTGGTGCCCGGCCTCTCGACCCGCGACGCGGCCGGCGTGCCGGATGTGATGCGGGGGGAGGAGACGAAGCTGGTCGGACTGCTGGCAGAGCTTGGCGACCGCCCGGCGCTGCTCTGCCTGCCCGGCACGCACAGCAAATGGGCCAGGGTCGCGGGCGGGCGTATCACCGGCTTTGCCACGCAGATGACCGGCGAGACCCGCGCCGTGCTGCTGGAGCACAGCATCCTCGGCCGCCTCGCCGCGCCGGGCGCGGGCAGCGACACCGCCTTCCGCCGCGGCCTGCGGCGGGCGCGGGAGGCGGGCGGGCTGCTGCACCACCTGTTCGGCGCCCGCGCCCTAGGGCTGATGGGCGATCTCGCGCCGGAGGAGGTGGCGAGCTACCTCTCCGGCCTGCTGATCGGGCATGAATTGCAGGCGGCCATCGCCGGAGCGCCGCCGGATGGGCCGGTGCATCTGGCCGGCTCCGCCACCCTCTGTCGCCATTATGCCCTGGCCTTCGCGGAATTCGGCCTGGACTGCCGGCAGCACGATCCGGACATCGCCGCGCGCGGCCTCGCGCTGATCGGGAGGAGCCTGGCATGACCACGCTCGCGGATTGGCTGGCCCGCTGCCCCCTCATCGCCATCCTGCGCGGGCTGCGGCCGGAGGAGGCGGTGCCGATCGGGGAGGCGCTGGTGCAGGCCGGCATCGCCATCCTGGAAGTGCCGCTGAATTCACCCGATCCAGTGGAGAGCATCCGCCGCCTTGCTGCCCGCTTCGGCGCCTCGGCGCTGGTCGGCGCCGGGACGGTGATGACGGAGGCGCAGGTGGCGGAGGTCGCCGCGGCCGGCGGCCGCCTGCTGGTGACGCCGCATGCCGACCCCGCCCTGGTCCGCGCCGCCAAGGCGCGTGGGATGCTGGCCGCTCCCGGCTTCTTCACCCCCGCGGAGGCTTTCGCGCTGCTCGCCGCCGGCGCCGATGCGCTGAAGCTCTTCCCGGCCGAGGCCGCCTCCCCCGCCGTGCTGAAGGCCCTGCTGGCAGTGCTGCCGAAGGGCACGCCGGTCCTGCCGGTGGGCGGCATGGCGGCGGAGACGCTCGCCCCCTGGCGCCAAGCTGGCGCCGCCGGATTCGGAATCGGCAGCGCGCTCTACCGGCCGGGCGATGGGCCGGAGCCGGTGGGTGCCCGCGCGCGGGAATTGCGCCGGACCCTGGGATTTAGTTGATACTGGAAACAAAACGCAGCATCAAAGCCTCTGGCGCCCGGGAACGGATTCGGCTGAAACCAGGGCGTCGGCTCCACGGCCACCAACCAACAGGGTCTTCTGGGGGACTTCCATGATCGACCGCCGCCGCCTGCTCACCCTCGGCGCCAGCCTGCTCGCTGCGCCCGCCGTGCTGCGCATTCCTCGCGCCCAGGCGCAGGAGGTGACGCTGCGGCTGCACCACTTCCTGCCCGCGGTCAGCAATGTGCACCGCTACTTCCTCCAGCCCTGGGCACAGAAGGTCCAGCAGGAGAGCGGCGGGCGGCTGCGCATCCAAATCTTCCCCGCCATGCAGCTCGGCGGCACCCCGCCGCAGCTCTACGACCAGGCGCGGGACGGCGTGGCCGACATCATCTGGACGCTGCCGGGCAACACGCCGGGCCGCTTCCCGAAGGTCGAGGTCTTCGAGCTGCCCTTCGTCTCGCACAAGCGCGCCATCGTGAACTGCAAGGCGATCCAGGAATTCGCCGATAAGCACCTGCAGGACGAGTTCAAGGAGGTCCACCCCCTTTGCGTCTGGGGCCATGGCGAAGGGCTGATCCATGCTCGCCGCCCCGTGCGCAACATGCAGGACCTGCAGGGGCTCAAGCTCCGCTTCCCCAGCCGCTTGAATGGCGAGGCGCTGCGCGCCCTCGGCGCCGCCCCGGTAGGCATGCCAGTGCCGCAGGTGCCGGAGGCGCTGAGCCAGGGCGTGATCGACGGCGCCGTGGTGCCCTGGGAGGTGGTGCCCAGCCTCAAGCTGCAGGAGATGGTGCGGCACCATACGGAGATCCCCGGCAGCCCTACCCTCTACATCGCCAATTTCATCCTGGCGATGAACAAGGCGAAATATGCCAGCCTGCCGGATGATCTGCGCAAGGTGCTGGACGCCAACAGCGGCCAGGTGGCGGCCCAGATGGCCGCCCGCCCCTGGGACGAACGCGGGCCGGTGGTGGAGGAGATGGTCCGCAAGCGCGGCAACGAGATCATCGTCATCTCCGAGGAGGAGAAGCAGCGCTGGGTGCAGACCACCCAGCCGGTGATCGAGAATTGGGTGAAGCAGGCCGGGGAGCGCGGCATCGACGGCGCCGCCCTGCTCGCCGAGGCGCGGTCGCTGATCGAGAAGCACGGCCAGGGCGTCGCCTGACCCGCCTCCCCGCCCCTGGGGCATCTTCCGCCTGTCCTGACCCGCGGCGGATGCTCCAGGCTCTCATTCCCAGGGCGGCTTCGCGCCCCGGGGCGACCCCGCCCCGCCGCGAACCGCTCCGGCGGAGCCGAAGATGTCCGAACAGCCGCCCCCGCCACGGGGCGTAATCGCCAGGCTCGGCACCGCGCTCGCCCTCGGCGGCGGCGCGGCGCTGCTGGCCATCGCCCTGCTCACCACTGTCAGCGTGCTCAAGCGCTGGCTGACCAGCCAGCCGGTGCCGGGCGATTTCGAGATGGTCTCGATCGGCTCCGGTATCGCCGTGCTGGGCTTCCTCGCCTATGGCACGCTGATGCGGACCAACATCATCGTCGATACCTTCACCACCTGGCTGCCGCGTCGGGCGACGCGGCTGATGGATGCCTTCTGGACCCTGGTCTGGGCCGGGGTTGCGGCGGTGCTGGCGGAGCGTCTCTGGGTCGGCGCGCGGGAGACGCTGCGGACCGGCACCACCACCATGGTGCTCGGCCTGCCGACCTGGTGGGCGGTGGGGCTGGGCGCGCTCGGCTTCGCGGTGACGGCGCTCACCGCGCTCCTGTGGGTGGTGCGGCTGCTGCGGGGACAGGGCTGATGGCCCAGGAATTCGTCATCGCCGGCGTCGGCTTCGCGGCGCTGCTGGGGCTGATCGTGCTGCGCGCCCCCGTCGGGCTTTCGATGCTGCTGGTCGGGGCGGGGGGCTATGTCTGGATCGTCGATACGGCAACCCTGCTCAACTACCTGAAGACCACGCCCTACCACCTCTTCGCCAGCTACACGCTTTCCATTATCCCGCTCTTCATCCTGATGGGCGCGCTGGCGGAGCGGGGCGGGCTGGCGCGCGACCTCTTTGCCGCCGCCAATGCGGTGTTCGGGCACAAGCGCGGCGGCATGGCCATGGGGGTGGTCGGCGCCTGCGCCTGTTTCGGCGCGGTCTGCGGCAGCTCGGTCGCCACCACCGCCACCTTCGGCCGGGCGGCGCTGCCGGAGCTGCGCCGCTACGGCTACGATCCCGGCCTCTCCACCGGCACCATCGCGGTGGGCGGCACGCTCGGCATCCTCATCCCGCCCAGTGTCATCCTGGTGGTCTATGCCATCAGCACGGAGCAGAACATCGCCAAGCTGTTCATGGCGGCGCTGATTCCCGGGCTGCTGGCGACCCTGTTCTATATGAGCGCCATCGCCCTGATATCGCGGCTGCGGCCGGAGCTGACACCGGCCGGCGGCGGCGTTTCCGCCGCGGAGCGGCGGGAGGCGATGCTGAACGTCATCCCCGTGCTGCTGATCGCCGTCATCGTCGTGGGCGGCATCTATGGCGGCGTCTTCACCCCGACGGAGAGCGCCGCGATCGGCTGCATCGGCACCCTCGCGGTCGGGGTGCTGCGTGGCACGCTGAAGGGGCGGCACATCCTGGAGGCGCTGCTGGCCACCGCCGAGACCACGGCGATGATCTTCGTCATCCTGCTCGGCGCCGAGGTGTTCAACGCCTTCCTGGCGCTGAGCCAGGCGCCCGACCTGCTGGCGGTCTGGATCACCGAGCAGGACTTCCCGCCCTATGGCGTGCTGGCGATCCTGCTGCTGGCCTATATCGTCCTGGGCGCGGTGATGGACGAGCTGGCCATGATCCTGCTGACCCTGCCGGTCTTCTTCCCGGTCGTCACCGCGCTGGATTTCGGCCTGGGCAGCACGGAGGAGACGGCGATCTGGTTCGGCATCCTGGTGCTGGTGGTGGTCGGCATCGGGCTGACGGCGCCGCCCATCGGGCTGAACGTCTTCGTCATCTCCGCCCTGGCGCGGGATGTGCCGATCGCCCGCACCTATCGCGGCGTGCTGCCCTTCCTGGCGACGGATCTGGTGCGGCTGGTGCTGCTCGTGGCCTTCCCGGCGCTCAGCCTCTGGCTGGTGCGGGTGCTGACCTGAATCGCGGCGGATGTGGTGGCGAAGGCGCCGCCGGACGGGACGGTACTCGGCTCGGTGCCGGCCGGGCCGCTGGTGATCAACCGGCACATCTACCGCACGATGCCCTTCGACCCGCTGGCGGATTTCACGCCGGCCAGCCGCTTCGCGGCGATCCCGGTGGTGATCCTGGCGGCCAACGACTTCCCGCCGCGCAACATCGCCGAATTCTCGGAATGGCTGCGCGCCGGGCGGGCGGCCGCCTGCGGCACGCCGGGGGCGGGCACGACGCAGCACCTGACCGACATGCTGCTGCTGCGCGCACTGGGCGCCGAATGCACTATCGTGCATTACCGCGGCACCGGCCCGGCGCTGCCCGATCTGCTGACCGGCAAGATCCAGGTCTATACCGACACCGTGGTCACCGGCCTGCCGCCTGTGCGTGAGGGGCGGGCCCGCGCCCTCGCCATCGCGTCGCGCCAGCGTTCCTCCCTGGCGCCGGAGATCCCGACCGTGGCGGAGACGATCCCGGGTCGAGGCCGATACTTGGCTGGCGCTGATGGCGCCGAAGGGGCTGCCGGAGGCGCTGGCGGCACGGCTGGAGCAAGCCGCGGTCTCGATGGCCCGCGATCCCGCCGTGGTGGCACGCCTGCGCGAGCTGGGTGCGGAGGCCGTCGGCTCCACCCGGGCGGAGCTCGCCGCCCTCATTCGGGCGCAGGATGCGAAATGGGGGCCTGTGGCGCGGGAAGCGGACGTCATGGCCGACTGAAGCGGCGGTTGCGCCCCTGCGATGCACAGGGGCGCGGCCACCATCCGCCATACCAGGGCTTGCCCTGGCATGTTGCAATTGCAATCATCCCGTAAAGCAACGCGGTCAAACCGCCGCGTCAGCACCAACAATTGCCGTCCGACTGGAGGAGACGTCAGAGTGACAAGTGGTCCAAGCATCAGCCGTCGTACCGCCCTGGCCTTCGGTGCCGCCGCGGCGCTCGCCCGCCCTGCCCTCGCACAGGGCAGCTTTCCGGACCGGCCGATCCGGCTGATCGTCCCCTGGACGCCTGGCGGCTCAAGCGACGGTCAGATGCGGGCGATCGCGGAGAGTGCCTCAAGGCGTCTCAAGCAGCCGGTCGTTGTCGAAAACAAGCCCGGCGCCGCGGGTACGCTCGGCGCGTTGACCATCAAGGACGCGAAGGCGGACGGTTACCACCTGACGCAGATGCCGATTTCGGTCTTCCGTCTGCCGCACATGATGGAGCGGCCCAATTTCAACCCGCTGAAGGACTTCACCTACATCATCCACGTCACCGGCTACCTGTTCGGCGTGGTGGTGCGCGCCGACAGCCCCTGGAAGACTTGGCAGGACCTGATCGCCTATGCCAAGGCCAATCCCGGCAAGATCACCTATGGCAGTCCGGGCGTCGGCACCTCGCTGCACATCACCATGGAGCAGATCGCGGCGCAGCTCGGCATCCAGTGGGTGCATGTGCCCTTCCGCGGCGTCTCCGAGAACATGCAGGCGTGCCTCTCCGGCTCGGTCGACGTCACCGCGGATTCCACCGGCTGGGCGCCCCTGGTGGAGAGCGGCAAGCTTCGGCTGCTCGTGGTCTGGAGCGCCAAGCGGGCGAAGCGCTTCCCCGACGCACCCACGCTGCGCGAGGTCGGCCTCGATATCGTCTCCGCCTCGCCCTACGGCTTCGCCGGCCCGGCAGGCATGGATCCTGCCGTGGTCAAGGTTCTGCATGACGCGTTCAAGGAGGCGCTCTTCGACCCGGCCCATCTGAAGGTGCTGGAACGCTTCGACATGGAGCCCTGGTACATGAACAGCGCGGACTACACCGCCTTCGCGGAGCGCACCTACAAGGAGGAAGGCGAGATGATCCGCCGCCTCGGCCTCCGCGTCTGACAGGGGCCAAGGTCAGGACCACTCCCGGCTGGCGCAGCCGCCGCTGGCGGCTGCCTCTGGTCCTCAGGGCGGCTCTGGCCCGGCTTCCGTCTCGCCCACGGGCTCCTCCGCCCGGTCCGCCGGGCAGGCTGCGGCGCGCCGCTGGAGATAGGCGCTGCGATAGACCGCATAGGCGTCGAGCGATTGCGCGTCGATGCGCTCAAGCTCCTCATGGAGCTGGGCATAGCCGATGAAGGCGTCGCTGCCGATCCAGGCGGCATAGGCATCCGGCCCCAGCGCCTGGGAGAGCGCCACGCCCAGGCCCACCCGCGCCCCCGCATCCCGCAGGGTCGAGGGGCCGAGCAACGGCAGCACCAGGAAGGGGCCGCTCGGCACCCCCCAATGACAGACCGCATCCGCGATGCCGAAGGGCTGGCGCGGATAGCCCATGGCGGCAGCCCGGTCGTGAATGCCCGCAAGGCCGAGGGTCGAGTTGATGCCGAAGCGCGCCGCGGCATTCGCCGCCAGGCCGGGATCGCCTGCGGCCAGGCCGCTCAGGGCGGTGACGGGCTCGTTCAGGTTGGCCAGCGCATTGGCGATGCCATGCCGGACTTCGGGGGTGGTGGCGGAGAGGTAGAATTCGGCCAGCGGGCCGAGCAGCCTAGCCCGGACACCCTGGTTGAAGGCGAGGATGCGGCGGTTCACCGCCTCAAGGGGATCCCCGGCGGCCCGCGCCGCCACGGGCTGCGCCGCAAGGAGGAGCGCGGCACAGAGGACGAGGCGACAGGATATCCGAGGCCGCATCCGCTCCTCCGGGCCGGTTCGCCCGCCCGTCCTACCCCGTCCCTCCGGCCCGGCCGCTTCACGAGACGGCGAGGGGGAGCCGAACAGGGCGCCGCCCGCGCCGGGATCGTGCGCGGGCTAATCCGTGCCGGTGACGCTGCCCATCACCTCGCCGATGCTGCGGTTGATGACCAGATCGGCGAGGTGGTCGAGCCCCGTCGCCTCCCTGTTGACGATGACCAGGCGTGCCCCGTTGCGCTTGGCCATCTCCGGGAAGCCCGCCGCCGGATACACCACCAGCGAGGAGCCCAGCACCAAGCAGAGATCCGCAGCGAGGATCTCGGCCTCGGCCCGCAGCATCTCGGCTTCCGGCATGGCCTGGCCGAAGCTGATCGTCGCCGTCTTGATCAACCCGCCGCATTCCGTGCAGTCATGGACCTCGCCGTCGCGCCGGAAGGCCGCCCATAATTCCTCGATCTCGTAGCGCCGCTCGCAATCCAGGCAGCGCGCATAGGTCGAGTTGCCATGCAGCTCGATCACCTTGTCCTCCGGGATGCCGGAGGCCTGGTGCAGCCCGTCGATATTCTGCGTGATTACCGCTGCGGCCTTTCCCTCCCGTACCAGCTTTGCCACCGCGCGGTGTCCCCGGTTCGGCTGGGCTGCCCGCAGCATCACCTCGTTGTCGAAGCGGCGGCGCCAGGCCTCCCGCCGCAATTCGGGCGAGCGAAGAAAATCCTGGAAGGAAATAGGCCGCATCCGGGTCCAGACGCCGCCCGGGCTGCGGAAATCGGGGATTCCGGACTCGGTGCTGATCCCGGCCCCGGTGAACAGGACGATGCGCCGGGACGCCTCGATCAAGCGCCGAAGCCCGGCGATTTCCGCTGCCTCGCTCATGCCCGAACCATGGTAGCCCATGCCAGCCGCGACAAGCCCCGGCGCGGCCGGCCTCGGGTGCCGGATATCTGATTTCGTAGCCCGGCGCCCCTCGCCCAGGCTGGCCAGCGGAAGTGGGAGGCTCAGTGCATGGACCATCCCCCGCCACCGCCCTTCGAGACGCATGCGGTCGCCAACCAGCCGCCGCCCCTCGCCGATCTCGACCTCTTCGCCACCGACCGTGCCCTGTCCGAGGCAGTGGCGCGGGAGGGTGCGGGCTGGGCCTGGCAGGACCTCTCCGCCTTCGGCGGCCGTCTGGGCACGGCGGAGGTGCTGGAGCTTGGTCGTCTCGCCAATGCGCATCCGCCGCTGCTGCGTGCCTTCGACCGCTATGGCCGGCGGCGGGACGAGGTGGAGTTCCACCCGGCCTGGCACGCCATGATGGCGCTGCATGTCGCGCAGGGCCTGCATGCGAGCCCCTGGGCCGAGCCGCGCCCCGGCGCGCATGTGGCCCGCGCTGCCGGGCTGCTGCTGGCCTGCGAAGTGGAGGCCGGGAGCATCTGCCCGGTCAGCATGACGCAGGCGGCGGTGCCGGCCTTGCGCGCCGATCCGTCCATCGCCGGCGCCTGGCTGCCGAAGCTGTTCTCCCGCACCTACGACCCGCGCTTCCGGCCGGTGGAGGAGAAGGCCGGCGCGATGATCGGCATGGGGATGACGGAGAAGCAGGGCGGCTCCGACGTGCGGACCAACGCCACGCGGGCGGAGCCGCTGGGCGATGGCAGCTACCGCCTGGTCGGGCACAAGTGGTTCCTCTCCGCGCCGATGTGCGACGCCTTCCTGGTGCTCGCGCAGGCGCCGGGTGGGTTGACCTGCTTCGTCCTGCCGCGCTTCACGCCGGATGGTGAGCGGAACGCGCTGCGCCTGATGCGGCTGAAGGACAAGGTGGGCAACCGCTCCAACGCCTCGGCGGAGGTGGAATTCCATGGCGCGCTCGCCTGGCCGCTGGGGTCCGAGGGGCGCGGCGTGCCGACCATCATCGAGATGGCAACGCATACCCGGCTCGACTGCGTGCTCGGCACCGCCGGGCTGATGCGGCGCGCGCTGGCCGAGGCACTGCACCATGCAACGCATCGCACCGCCTTCCAGCACCGCCTGATCGACCAGCCGCTGATGCGCAACGTGCTGGCCGATCTTGCGCTGGAATACGAGGCGGCGGTGGCGCTCGCCATGCGCCTCGCCCGCGCCTTCGACGCCGGGGGAGATCCGGACGAGTCAGGCTTCCGCCGCCTGGTCACGCCAGCGGCCAAATACTGGATCTGCAAGCGCGGCCCGGGCTTCGCCGCGGAGGCGATGGAGGTGCTGGGCGGCAATGGCTATGTCGAGGAGGCGCCCCTCGGCCGGATCTACCGGGAGATGCCGGTGAACTCGATCTGGGAGGGGTCCGGCAATGTCATGTGCCTCGATGTCCTGCGCGCCATGACCCGCGCCCCGGCTGCCGGCGATGCCATGCTGGCGGAGATGCGCGCGGCCACCGGCGCCAGCCCTGCCTTCGACGCGGCACTGCGGCGGCTGGAGACATGGCTGCACCACGGCATCGCCGAGGAGGAGGCCCGGCAATTCGCCCGGCAAATGGTCCTGCTCCTGCAGGCCTCGCTGCTGCTGCGCTTCGCGCCGGCGGCGGTGGCGGATGCCTTCTGTGCCTCCCGCCTGGAAGGTGATGGCGCCACCTTCGGGGCGCTGCCGCGCGGCCTCGCCATCGGCGAGATCCTGGAACGGGCGCGGCCAGGCTGACGCGGCCCATGCACCAGCCGAATCGCAAGGGTGGCGGATGAGCGGCGACGGGCAGGATCTCCGAACCGCCGCCATGGCGCTGCATGGCTGGATGACCGGGGCCGCGCTGCCCCTCTGGTGCTCCACTGGATATGGCGGCCCCGGCGCAGGCTTCGCCGAACAGCTCGACCCGGATGGCCGCCCGGTCTTCACCGACCGCCGGTCCACCCTCATCCAGGCGCGGCAGGTCTATGTCTATGCGCATGCCGCCGTGCTCGGCTGGGGCCGGGGCCTGCCGGCAGCGAGGGAAGCGCTCGGCTTCCTGCTGCGCCATGCCTGGCGAGACGAAGGCGGCTGGGCACGCAGCCTGCGGCATGACGGCGAGGTGCTCGACCCGAACCTCGACCTTTACGACAACGCCTTCATGCTGCTGGCCCTGGCCTGGATCGCGCGCGCCACCGGCGATGCGACGCCGATCGCCTGGGCTCATCGCACCCTCGACGCCATCGAGGGGCAGTTGCGTGCGGGCAATACGCCGGGCTTCCTGAATAGCGCGCCGGACCGGCCCGGGCCGCGCCTCCAGAACCCGCATATGCACCTGCTCGAAGCCGCGCTGGCGCTGCATGACGCCAGCGGCGCGGCACGCTTCGCCGATCTCGCGCGCAGCTTGGTCCGGCTGTTCACGGAGCGGCTGTTCGATCCCGCAACCGGCACCCTCGCGGAATTCTACGGCCCTGCCTGGCAGCGCCTCCCGGAACCCTATCCGGGGCGGCAAATCTGGCCGGGGCACCAGTTCGAATGGGCCTGGCTGTTGCACCAGGCTTGGTCGCGCACCGGCCTCGACGCGCGGGAGCAGGCGGAGGCACTGGTCACCTTCGCCGAGCGGCACGGGGTGGAGCCGGAGAGCGGGCTGGTCCGCTACGCGGTCAGCGAGGAGGGCGTGCCGATAGACCCCTCCCTGCGGCTCTGGCCGCAGACAGAGGCGCTCAAGGCCGAGCTGGCCCTGGTGGAGCATGCCGGCCGCAGCCCCGCGCGGGCCGCGCGCCTCGTCCGGACCCTGCTGGCACTGCACCTGGCCAGGACACCGCCGGGAAGCTGGACCGAGCGCTACGACGCGGAGCGCCGCCTTGTCGCCGGCTCCATCCCGGCCGAGATGCTCTACCACCTCTTCGTCGCTTATGCGGAGCTGATGCGGGTCACGGCCCGCATCCCATAGCGCCCGCCCTTCAGGGGATAGGCGACATCAGGCAGAAAGCCCTGCCGAAGACTGACGGAGGAAAGGCCCGCATGGAAGTCCATGACATCGAAGCCGCGGCCGGCCTGCTGCTGACGGCACGGCGCGAGCGGCGGCCCATTCCGGCCGATCGGCTGGAACGGATGCCGATTGCCAGCCGGGCCGAAGCCTATGCCATCCAGGAAGCGGTTGCCTCCGCGCTGGGACCGGTCGGCGCCTGGAAGGTCGGCGCGCCATCGCCCGAGGCCGAGCCGGCCCGCGCCCCGATCCTGGCAGAGGCCATCCATGCGAGTCCCGCCCGACTGCCCGCCGCCGCCTTCCACCACATTGGGATCGAGGTCGAGATCGCCTACCGCCTCGGCCGCGACCTCCCACCGCGCGAGGCGCCCTATGACCGGACAGAGGTGGAGGCCGCGATCGAGGCCTTCCTGCCGACGGTCGAGATCGTGGACACGCGCCTCGCCGATCCCGAGGCCATGGGTCCGCTCTGGAAACTCGCTGACAACCAGCTCAATGGCGGCCTCGTCCTGGGGAAGCCGCTGGCATCCTGGCGCGCGGTCGATCCCATGACCCAGCCGGTGCGGCTGCAGGTGGATGGCGCCCTGGTCCATGAAGGCCGCGGCGGCAACAGCGCGGGCGACCCGATGCGGCTGCTGGTCTGGCTGGCGAATGCCTGCGGCAGCCATTGCGGCGGGCTGCGGCGCGGCCAGGTGGTGACCACCGGCACGCTCACCGGCCTGCGCTTCGTCGCGCCGGGCGCGGAGATCCGCGCCTCCCTCCCCGGCCTGGGCGAGGTCGCGCTCAGCCTTCCGGGCTGAGCGCGGCCGGAAGGGCCACCGCGCCTCAGCCGAGCTCGATCTCCCCCTCGACCTCATGCGTCAGGTCGAGGGCCGCGATGGTCAGCGTCACCTTCGCCCTGACCGTGCCCGTGCCCTGAAGCCGGCCGGCCTTCACCGCCTCGTGGACGGCGTTCTCGATCTCGCGCTGCGAGGTCACGCCGACCACCTTGAGGAATTTGCGGACCGACATGTTGAACCGGTCTTCGTCCATGGCGTCCTCCCTGGCGTAAGGGCCGGAGGCCAGGATGGCCGCCCGGCATGCGGCAAGGCAAGAAGGGTGTCGGGGCGGCTCCCGGCGGGGCGCCCCGCCCCTGGCTGGACCCGACCGGGGAGCGGCGCGATGACATCCGACAGGCTTGCCCGTCTCCGCGCGGCTGCCCTGGCCGCCTTTGCCGCGATCAGCCTTCCGCCGGGTGTCGCCGCGCAGGCACCGCCCGCGGCACCGGCCCCGCCGGCGGCCAGCGGTGAGGCGGCCCGCCACTTGCCCGCGGATTCGACCACCCGGCACAGCCTCGACCTGCCGGGCCGGGCGCTGCACTTCACCGCCACCGCCGGCAGCCTGCGCCTGACCGATGCGCAGGGGACGCCCCAGGCCGAGATCGCCTATATCGACTACCGGCTGGATGTGCCGGAGCCGCGCCGGCGAGCGGTGACCTTCGCGTTGAATGGCGGCCCCGGCGCCGCCTCGGCCTGGCTGCAGCTCGGCGCCATGGGCCCCTGGCGCCTGCCGATGAGCGGCGAGGCCGGTCTGCCCTCGGCCCCGCCCGACCTGCTGCCCAATGCCGAGACCTGGCTCGACTTCACCGACCTGGTCTTCATCGACCCGGTCGGCACCGGCTTCAGCCGCTTCGTCCGGCCGAATGACGAGCTGCGCCGGCGCTTCTGGTCGGTGGGGGGAGACATCCGCTCCCTGGCCGAGGTGATCCGTCGCTGGCTGCAGAAGAATGACCGCCTGCCCTCCCCCAAATTCCTGGTCGGTGAGGGCTATGGCGGCTTCCGCGGCCCGCGGCTTGTGCGGGCCCTGCAGTCGGAGCAGGGCATCGGCATCCGCGGCCTGGTGCTGGTCTCCCCGGTGCTGGATTTCGGCCAAGGCTCGGCCTTCGACCCGCTCTCCATGGCGGCGCGTCTGCCCAGCATGGCGGCGGCGGCCCGCGCCACGGCCGGCAGCCTGACCGGCGCCGAGGTAGCGGAGGCCGAAGCCTATGCTGCGGGCGACTACCTGACGGACCTGCTGCGGGGCGAGCGCGACACCGAGGCCATCGCCCGCATGAGCGAGCGGGTGGCGGCGCTGACCGGCCTCGATCCCGCCCTGGTCCGGCGCTGGAACGGGCGGCCGCCGATGGACGAATTCCTGCGCGAGCTGGGCCGGCGCGATGGCCGGGTCGCCAGCGCCTATGACGCCACCGTCACCAGCCCGGATCCCTTCCCGCGAGGCGCGGCCAGCCGCCATCCCGACCCGGTCCTGGATGCGCTGGTCGCGCCCCTGACCAGCGCCATACTCGACCTCTACGGAAGGCGCCTGGCCTGGCTGCCGGAAGGGCACGGCTACGAACTGCTCAACCAGCGCACGAGCCGGGAATGGGATTGGGGGAACGGCAGGGCCCCGCCGGAATCCGTCCGCGCCTTGCGGGAGGCGCTGGCGCTGGACACCCGGCTGCGCGTGCTGGTCGCGCATGGGCTGTTCGACCTGGTGACCCCCTATTTCCGGACGGCGCTGATCCTCCGGCAGATCCCGCCAAGCGTCGGGGCGGACCGGATCGGCGTCCTGACCTATCGCGGCGGGCACATGTTCTACGCCACGGACGCCTCCCGCGCCGCGCTGCGGGAGGAGGCGAAGGCGCTGATCGGCGGCCGCTGAGCCCCTCCCCTTCAGGCCGGCGGCAATTCCTCCAGCAGCAGCTCGAAGGTAATGCAGACGGGGTTCCGGCCGCGCAGCAGCCGGCCCTCATGCAGCCGGCCGCGCATGTCCACCAGCGCCACGGCAAGCTCGCCGCGCGGCGCTCCGGCCGCATCGGGGGCGATGCCGCCGCCGGTGACCAGCAATTCCGTGGCGATGTCCTCCACCACCCGGCCATCCGCGAAGCGGGCCCCAACCAGGCTGCCGATGCTGCCGCGCGGGGCAGCGCGAGCGAAGCCGTGGCGGCGGCAGGCGGCCTCCAGGGCTTCCGTCACATCCTCGTTCGGTCGGATGCGGAGGGCGGCGATGCGGGCGGCACCGGGGGGCGGGGCGGCGGCCTCCTCCCGCGGGACCGGCCGGAACAGGGTGAAATTCGTCTCGGCATCCGGCGCCGCCTGGAAGGCCACTCCGGACAGACCCCAGGCCCGCGCGGCGACGGGGGCGGCGAGAATGCTGCGCTCCGCCAGCACATGGCCGGCACGGCGGATGCCGTCGGCCTCCACCCAGATGGCATGGCAGTGCAGCGAGGGTTGGCCGTCGCGCAGGCCGAGCGTGGCGCAGGCCCGCTCCAGCCGCGCCCCGCCGGCTGGGGCGTGGGTGTCGCTGTACCAGGCGGCGTGGCCGGGATCGGGCGAGAGGGCGGGCAATACATAGGCGAAGGGGGCAAGGGCGCCGCCCTCCAGCTCCAGCATCGCGCTGGCGAGGCCGGCGGCCCGCAGCGGGCGGATCACCGCCTCCTGCAGGCTCAGCCCGGGCTCCAGGGTGAAGGCCAGGTGCCGCGCATGGCCGGGGACGCTTTCCACCCGCGGCAGCAGGGCGGGGCCAGGCTGGGCCAGGCGGCGGAGCGGCGCGGTCATGCGCGCACCGGCGACCGGGCAGGCTGGGCGGCGATGCCGGGGCGCGGCGGATCGGCGGGAGCGCGGGCCGGGGACATCATGCGGATCCTGCGGGCATCCAATAGACCGCCCAACTGCGCATGCCGGGCGGCGCGCGGTCAAGCGCCGGCGGCGCGGCTGTCCAGCCGCTGGCCGCCGCGCTACTCGCCCTCGACGGGCGGCCGGATGCCGAGGGCGGAGAGCAGCGCAACCCGGGCGGACTCGTCGTTCCCCATCACCTCCGCCAGCAATTCCGGCAGTGGCATGCGCGCGCGCCGCACCGCATCGGACAGGGTGTAGGACAGGGGCGATTGCGGTTCCGTCCTGCGGAAGAAGGCGGCGAGCCGTTCGAGTTGCTGCAGCGCGTCCTCGCGCGTCGCGATCGCGGCCGCCGGATCCAGCGCCACCGCTCCCGGCCCCGGCGCCGCCCGTTGGGGGCCGGATGGCTCGCCCGGTGCCGGGGCGGCGGCCGGGGCGGCCTCGGCCAGGGTGTCGGGCAGTTCCCCGCCGCCCCGGCGCGCGGCGGCGATGATCCGCCCGAGGACCTGCCCCAGCCGCCGCGTCGCGGGCGCCAGATCCGGGGGGAAGAGGCCGCTTAGCCTCGCCTCCAGGGCGGCCCAGGCCTCCGCCGCCGCCTGCGCCTCGGCCCCCACGGCGCGCAGCGTCGCCGGATCGGCGCGAGCCTCCTCGGCCAGCCGCTCCAGGTCGAGCGTGCCGTCGCGCTTCGTGTATTGCCAGAGCGCCCGCTCCTCGCCATCCGCGCCGGTGAAGAGGGGTAGGCGGCGGAGCGGGGTGAGGAGCGAGCCGCCCGCGCCGGTGCGGGGATCGTCCTCGTCCCCGGTTCCGGACAGGCGCTCGATCCGGCTGGAGCGGAAATCCAGCCCGTCCTCGTCCGGCAGCGGGTGGCCGGTTTCCCAATAGCGCTCGCACATCCCGTCCAGCAGCCGGATGCCGTCGGTGAGCCCGGCCAGTCCCTCCAGCCTGAGCAGGGCCTCGGTGAGCCAGAGCGCGACCTCGAAATCCTTGGCCTGGCGGGTCAGGATCTGCTCGGCCAGCCGGCGCACCCGGCGCCAGGCATCGGGGATGCGGGCCGAGGCCTCGGCCGCGGATTGCGCCCCCTCCGCATCGTCCTCCCCGAAGGGCATGTCGCGCCGCTGCTCGAGATCCCTCGCATCGGTCCAGGCGGCCTGGAGATCCTGGAAGGCCGCGCTGCTGCGCGGATCCTCGCCGGCGCCGCCGTCCTGGAGGGGGGCGAGGAGTTCCTCCAGATCCAGAACCGAAGCGTCGTTCATACGGATGCTGCCCTGCGATTTCCTGCGAAAGCGTAACATGCCGCCCCTGTCCGGCGAAGGGGACAGGCCGCCGCTGCGGGCCGGAAAAGTTTCGGCATCGCGTCGAAGGGACTTCCGCATTCCTTCCAAAGCCGGCATGATCCGGGAAGCAACCGGATCGGTCCGGCGACCCGGCACGCGCGCCAGGAGGGAAATTCCAGGCAATGGCCCTGTATATGAAATATGGCAACATCAATGGCGAGGTGAAGACTAAGGGCTTCGAGGGCTGGATCGAGCTCCATTCGGTTCAGTGGGGCGTGGGGCGCGGCATCTCCTCCGGCGCCGGCGGCCAGTCCAAGCGCGAGGCCTCGGTCCCCAGCCTGAGCGAGGTGACCGTCACCAAGACGATGGACAACTCCTCGCCCGAGCTGCTGAAGGAAGCCCTCGGCGGCAAGCTGAACACGAAGGTCGAGATCGCCCTGACGCGCACTGACCAGGGCGGCAAGCATGTCGCCTTCCAGACCTATACGCTGAGCGATACCGGCATCAGCGGCTACAGCATGTCGGCGGGCGGCGACCATCCGGTGGAGTCGATCAGCCTGAACTTCGCCAAGATCGAGAGCAAGCATGTCAGCCTCGACAGCGGCATGCGGAGCCAGTCGAAGAACTTCAGCTACGACATCCCCACGGCCAGCCTGTCCTAGGACGGGCCGCGGAAGGCCGGAACCGCCCCGGGGCGCGCTTCCCCTCCGCTGCCCGCGCACTGGCATGCTCGCCGGGCGGCACGCAGGCGGGCGGGAGGCCAGGGTGACAGCCGATCCTGTTCCGTGATGGCGGCTCCCGGCCGCCATCGCCATTTCAGGGGATGGCGTCCTCTCCCCTGGCCGCGGTGGCTGCCCGGCCCCGGCAGGACCGGCGGGCGCCGCCAGGCCACCCCACCGCCGCGCCGGCCGATTTGCGCAGCCAGCCGCCGTGATACGGCCTATGCAGGGCGGGACCACCGGGCCGAAGCGTGACGCCGCCGCGGCGCCACGACGCCCGGCACCGGAGGGCAGAAACGGGGGTCACGGAAGCCCATGGCATCGAGGATGACTCCCGCCCTGCGCGCCGTGCAGACGGCGTCGCTCCGCTTCCGCCTGCTGGAATATGCCTATGATCCCGCCGCGGAGGCGGTGGGGCTGCAGGCCGCCGCGGCGCTGGGAATCGAGCCCGCGCGCGTCTTCAAGACGCTGGTGGCCGTCCTCGACACCGGCGAGCTGGTCTGCGCGCTGATCCCCTCCGACGCCCGGCTCAGCCCGAAGGCCCTCGCCGCCGCCGCCGGTGTGAAGCGGGCCGAGCTGGCCGAGCCGGCCAGGGCGGAACGAACGACCGGCTACGTCATCGGCGGCATCAGCCCCTTCGGCCAGCGCAGGCGGCTGCGGACCTTCGTGGATGCCAGCGCGGCGCAGCATGCCGAGATCGTGGTGAATGGCGGCAGGCGCGGCTTGCAGATCGCCCTGGCCCCGGCCGATCTGGTCGCCGCCCTGGCAGCGAGGCTATGCCCCCTCCGGGCCGAATGACCACCCGTCCGGGTGGTGCCATCGGGTCCAGTGCAAGGGGAAGGAGAAGCCGGCATGAAGGCGCTCGTGGTTGACAGGCCGGAAGGCGACCGAAGGACGGCAGCGGCAGCCTTCCGGGACTTCCCGGAGGCGGAGTTGCCCGAGGGCGACGTACTGCTGCGGGTCACCCACTCCACGGTGAACTACAAGGACGGCCTGGCGGTGACCGGGCGGGCGCCGGTGGTGCGGCGCTTCCCGATGATTCCGGGCATCGACATCGTCGGCACCGTCGAGGAATCCGCCCATCCAGGCGTGACGCCCGGCCAGCAGGTGGTGGTGAATGGCTGGGGCCTGGGGGAGACGCATCCGGGCGGCTATGCAGAGCGGGCGCGCGTGCGCGGCGAATGGCTGGTGCCGCTGCCGCAGGGCATGACGCCCGCCGAGGCCGCCGCCATCGGCACGGCCGGCTACACTGCCATGCTCTGCGTGATGGCGCTGGAGCAGTATGGGCTGACGCCGGAGCGCGGCCCGGTGCTGGTGACCGGCGCCGCAGGCGGCGTCGGCTCGGTGGCGATCGCGCTGCTGGCGCAGGCCGGCTGGCAGGTCGCCGCATCGACCGGGCGGCCGGAGGAGGCGGACTATCTCCGCAGCCTGGGCGCCACCGAGATCGTGCCGCGCGACCGCTTCTCGGGCGGGCCCGCCCGGCCGCTCGGCAAGGAAACCTGGGCGGCGGCGGTGGACACGGTCGGCTCGAAGACCCTCGCCGCCATCCTCTCCGAGATCCGCTATGGCGGCGCGGTCGCGGCCTGCGGGCTGGCGCAGGGGATGGACCTGCCCGCCTCGGTCGCGCCCTTCATCCTGCGCGGGGTCAGCCTGCTGGGCGTGGATTCCGTCATGGCGCCGCGGGAACGCCGGCTGGAGGCCTGGTCGCGCCTGGCGCGGGAGCTGGACCGGGGGAAACTGGCGGCCATGACCAGCACCATCCCGCTGGACCAAGTGCCACGCGTGGCGGAGGAGATCCTGGCCGGCAAGGTCCGCGGCCGCGTGGTCGTCGAGATCGGCTGACCGGTCAGGCCGGGCAACGCGGGGCAAGATGGCCCCTGCCTGCCCGGCCTCTCACTCGCGGGCCGGTGCCGGCCGCCCCCTTCCCACCGCGGCCCGGCCGCGACCCGCCCTGGCAAGAATTGACGCCGCCGGAACAGGAGATGGTGATTTCCGTGCCTTTCACGCGTTGTAGGGGCCTCGGCGGCACGCAGGGGCCGCGGAAGGCATGGAGTGCGAACGATGCGCAATCTGGCTCTGGCGGGCCTCCTCGCCATGGCGGCTCCGTTTGCGATGGCACAGACCGGCGGGCAGGGCGATAGCGGAGGGGCGGCGAATATCTGCCAGGAACTGGCCGCCTTCATGAAGGCGCCTGCCCCGGGAACGGCAACCGCCGCGGGCGCGACTGCCCCGGCGGTCCAGAGCGCCGCGGCCTCGGGCGGAGGCTCCGCATCCGGGCAGGCACCGCCGGCTGAGCCCGCCGGCCACAGCCAATCCGCCCAGCAGATCTCGGGGCAGAGCGGCGTTGCGGTGAATGCCCCGGCGCAGAACGGCGCCCCCGCGGCCGGCGGCTCCTCCTCCCCCGAGGACGCGCCGCAGAAATCCAGCCGCAGCGCGCCGGTGCCGAACAGTTCCCAGGGTACGCCGAAGGACTCCGTCCTGTCGGCGCAGGAAGCGGAGGCGCTCGCCAAGGCAGACGACCCCCAGGCCTGCCGCGACGCAGCGCAGAGGCTACGGCGCGCCGGGGTCGTGATGCCGCCGACGCTGCTCGCCCTGGCCGCCCTGGAGCCGGAGGAGCCCGCGGCGCAGCCCAAGTGACGGGACGGACGGAACCCAAGCAGAGGAGGACAGCATGGGCGCCATACTTGCCGGGATTGTGGTTGCCGTCGTCATCGCCGTCGGCGCCGGCTTCGCCATGCGTTCGGAAAGCACGCCGTCCTGGGAGGCCTACAAGACGGTCAATGTGCGCGTGGGCAATCCGGGCACGAATCTCGTCGGCCCGCGCTGGACCGGGGAGAACCGGCCCGACGCCGAGGCCGGACAGGGCCAGCCGGCCTCGCCCCCCACCTCCTGACTCATCTCCAAGGCCAGGCGGATCGGGGCATCACCCCGGACCGCCCCCGGCTACTCCGCAGCGGTGGGACGTGGCGGCAGTTGCGGCTGGCCGGCCCCGATCCTCGCCTGCTGCTGCTCCACCCAGACGCTGTGATGCTCCTTCGCCCAGGCGAGGTCCACCTTGCCCGTGTGCATGGCGGTGAAGGCGCCCTCCATGCCGAGCGTGCCGATATAGATATGCGCCAGGATGACGGCGATCAGCAGCATGCCGGCGATGGCATGGACATACTGCGCCACCTGCATCCCGTTGATGTCGGCGACGGAGAAGGGGAAGAGCAGCAGGAGTCCGGTGGCTGAAAGCGCGATCGAGCCGAGGACCACCGCCCAGTAGATCAGCTTCTGGCCCGCATTGAACCGCCCCGCCGGAGGCTGGGTCTTGCCGGTCGGGTCGAGGAAGCCGCCGCCGGCCCTCAGCCAGGCCCAGTCATGACGCTCCGGGATGTTGTCCCTGATCCACAGGACGAACATGACCAGCACGCCCAGCATGAAGGGCCAGCTCATGAAATTGTGCGCGTATTTCGCCCAGAGCGACCAGTCGGAGAAGGCTTCCGGGCCGATCACCGGCATCAGCAGGCGCTTGCCGAAGACATAGTTCAGCCCGGTGATGGCGAGGACGACGAAGGAGGCCGCCGTCACCCAATGGGTGAAGCGCTCCAGCACGTTGAAGCGAAGGATCTGGATCCCCGAGGGCGAGGAATGGGTGCGGACCCGGCCCCAGATGAAATAGAACAGCGCGAGGAGGGCAAGCATGCCGAGGACGGCGACTCCGCCGATCCAGGGCAGGGCGCCCTCATGGAAGCTGCGATAGCCGCGCCCCTGCGGCTGCTCCAGCATGGTTGCCTTGTTGTCCGGGATGGTGATGCTTCCCCGGATCTGGCCAAATTCGTTCAGGATCCGGCTCTCATCGATTGCCGCCGCGGTCGGGTTGCTGCCGGACGAGGATTGCGCATTGGCCAGCGGCAGCACGGGGCCGATGGCCAGGACCGCCGCGAGGGCAAGCGGCGGGAGCATCCGGGCTGGCTTGATTGCGTTCATTCCTCCACCTCCGCTGTCGGCTGCCGCCGCGAATGCGGCGGATGGGCGCGGCGTGGTCAGATCGTCACCGTCTCCCGATAGGCAGTCCGCCAGCCCCAGGCGCCGGAGCCATAGCCGCGCTTCGTCACGCGCTCCTTGTAGATATTGGAGATGATTTCGCCGTCGCCGGCCAGCAGGGACTTGGTGCTGCACATCTCCGCGCAGAGCGGCAGCTTGCCCTCGGCCAGGCGGTTGCGGCCGTACTTGGCGTATTCCACCGCGCTGGAATCGGGTTCCGGCCCGCCGGCGCAGAAGGTGCATTTGTCCATCTTGCCGCGGCCGCCGAAATTGCTGACGCGCGGATATTGCGGCGCGCCGAAGGGGCAGGCGTAGAAGCAGTAGCCGCAGCCGATGCACAGATCCTTCGAATGCAGCACCACCGCATCCATCGTGACGTAGAAGCAATCGACCGGGCAGACCGCCGCGCAGGGCGGGTCGGTGCAATGCATGCAGGCCATGGTGACCGAGCGCTCGCCCGCCTTGCCGTCACTGACGGTGACGACGCGCCGCCGGTTGATGCCCCAGGGCACGTCATGCTCGTTCTTGCAGGCCGTGACGCAGGCATTGCACTCGATGCAGCGGTCGGCATCACAGAGGAATTTCATCCGGGCCATATCGCCTTCCTCCCCGTCACGCCGGCTGGACCTGGCAGAGCGTGACCTTGGTCTCCTGCATGCCGGTGACCGGGTCGTAGCCGTAGGTGGTGATGGTGTTGGCGCTTTCGCCCAGCACGTAAGGATCAGCGCCCTGCGGGTAGTTGCCGCGCAGGTCGTCGCCCTCGAACCAGCCGCCGAAATGGAAGGGCATGAACACCACGCCCTTGCCGACACGCTCCGTCACCAACGCCCGGACGCGCGCCTTGCTGTTGTTCTCGGCGCCCGTCACCCAGACCCAGGCATGGTCGGCGATGCCGCGCGCGGCGGCGTCGGCCGGGTTGATCTCGATGAACATTTCCTGCTGCAATTCGGCGAGCCAGCGGTTGGAGCGTGTCTCCTCGCCGCCGCCCTCATACTCCACCAGCCGGCCGGAGGTGAGGATCAGCGGGAAGGCCTGCGGCACGCCCCGGCCGATGGCCGCCTGCTGCACGCTGAACCCCATGTTCGGCATGCGAAGCTGCCGGGCGTCCGGATAGGTCGGGTATTTCGCCACAAGCTGCGGGCTGGGCGAGTAGATCGGCTCCCGGTGAACAGGGACCGGGTCCGGCAGGTTCCAGGCCACGGCGCGGCCCTTGCCGTTGCCGTAGGGGATGCAGCCATGGCTCAGCACCACCCGCTGGATGCCGCCGGACAGGTCGGTGGACCAGGACACCTTGTCGATGTCGTTGCCGCCGATCCTCTGGATCTCGGCCAACTCCTCCGGTGTCAGGTCTTTGTCCCAGCCGAGCGTCTTCAGCACGGCCATGGTGAATTCCGGATAGCCGTCCGTCAGCTCCGAGCCCTTGGTATAGGATCCTTCCGCCAGCAACGTCTCGCCGTTGCGTTCCACGCCGAAACGGGCGCGGAAGGGGCTGCCGCCATCCATCACATGCAATTCGGTATTGTAGAGGATGTGCGTGCCGGGATGCCGGATCTCCGGCTTGCCCCAGCAGGGCCAAGGCAATCCGTAATAGTCGCCGCCAACCTCCGGGTCGTCCTTGGGCGCGCGCAGGGTGACCAGGTCGAATTTCGCCTGGTTGCGCATATGCGCTTTCAGCCGCTCCGGCGACTGGCCGCAATAGCCAGTGGACCAACTTCCGCGGTTCATCTCCCGCAGAATGTCCTCCGGCTCCGGCCGGCCGTTCTCGACCTTGATGTGCTTGAACATCTGGTCGGCGAGGCCGAGCTTCTTCGCCATCAGGTAGACAACTTCGTAGTCGTCCTTCTGCTCGAAAGAGGGCTTCACGATCTGCTCGCCCCATTGCAGCGAGCGGTTCGAGGCAACGCGGGAGCCGGAGGTCTCGAACTGCGTGCAGACCGGCAGCAGATAGGTGTTGTCCTTGCGCCCTGCCTTGACCGAGAGCGAGGCCCAGGTCGTCGGATGCGGGTCGGCGACCACCAGCAGCCCCAACTTTCCCAGGCCTTTCATTGATTCCGGGATGCGGGTGATGCTGTTGCTGGCATGCCCCTGCACGAACATGGCGTGCAGCTCGTTGGGCTGGCTGAGCTGGTCCTTCGGCAGCAGTACCCCGTCGAACCAGCGGGTCAGCGGGATGCCGGGTGTCTCCATCAATTCCTTGGAGGCGAAGCGGGAGCGCAGATAGTCATAATCGACATCCCACACCCGCGACCAGTGCTTCCAGGCACCCTCGGTCAGGCCGTAATAGAAGGGCAGGGTGACGACATCGAGGCCGATATCCGTCGCCCCCTGCACATTGTCATGGCCGCGGAAGATGTTGGCGCCGGTGCCGGGCTTGCCGACATTGCCGGTGGCCAGGCAGGCGACGCAGCTTGCACGCACATTGGCGGTGCCGACCGTGTGCTGCGTCTGGCCCATGCACCAGATCAGCGTCGCAGGCTTCTCCGTGGCGAACATCTTGGCCACGCGCTCGAGCTGCGCGCCGGGGATGCCGCTGATCCGCTCCACCTCGTCGGGCGGGTATTTCTCCACCTCCTTGCGGATCTGATCCATGCCGTAGACGCGCTGGGCGATGAATTCCTTGTCCTCCCACCCATTCTTGAACACGTGCCAGAGCATGCCCCAGATCACCGCGATGTCGGTGCCGGGGCGGATGCGCACATATTCGGTAGCGTGCGCTGCCGTGCGGGTGAAGCGCGGGTCGATGACGATGAAATTCGCCCGGTTCAGCTCCTTTCCCTCCAGCAGGTGCTGCATCGAGATCGGATGCGCCTCCGCCGGATTGCCGCCCATGATGATGAGTGTCTTGGAATTGCGGATGTCGTTGAAGGAATTGGTCATCGCGCCGTAGCCCCAGGTATTGGCCACGCCGGAGACCGTCGTCGAATGGCAGATGCGCGCCTGGTGGTCCTGGTTGTTGGTGCCCCAGAAGGCCGCCAGCTTGCGGAAGATATAGGTCGCTTCGTTGGAGAATTTGGCCGAGCCGAGCCAGTAGACCGAATCCGGCCCGGAGGCTTCGCGGATCTCCATGATCCGGTCGCCGATCTCGTTGATGGCCTGGTCCCAGGAGACGCGCTGCCACTGCCCGTCCACCAGCTTCATCGGGTAGCGGAGCCTGCGGTCGCTATGCACCAGTTCCCGCACGCTGGCGCCCTTGGCACAGTGGGAGCCGCGGTTGATCGGGCTGTCCCAGGAGGGTTCCTGGCCGGTCCAGACGCCGTTCTGCACCTCCGCCGTCACCGTGCAGCCGACCGCGCAATGCGTGCAGATGCTCTTCTTGATTTCCGTCGGCACGCCCGGTTCCGGCCCGGGGATGGCCTCCGCCCTGCGGGTCCAGGCGAGTTGCAGCGACCCGACCGCTGCCAGGCCACCGGCCGCAAGGCCGGAGCGGCGCAGGAACGCCCGCCGGTCCACCGCCTCCGCACCGATGGCTGCCGCCATTGCCCGCAATTGCGTGCGGCCGGCCTGGCCGGCCTTGCGCTTGGTCAGCATGGCGCCCTCATTGCTTGTCCTGCTTATTGAGCGTCTCGAAGCCGTTCACCCGGTAGAAGGCCTTGACGTGATCGGTTTCCCGGTAGCGGGCCCGCCTCTCCTCCAGGCCGGGATCGTAGGCTTCGGCTTCGGTCGGGGTGAGCGTGGCAATGCCCGTCGCCGCCGCGGTCCCGGCGGCGGCGCGAAGAAGGTTGCGGCGGCCTGCCCCCTTCTGCTGCTTCTCCTGCATATCGGATCTTCCCTGCGGCATGGTGCCGGCCTGCGCCCAGCGGCGGCCGGGGGCGCTCATGATCCCTTCTCCGCCGGTGGAGCGGCCTGCGGGCGGCGGGCCATGACTTCCGGATCGGCGCGGTCCCGCCTGCGCTTGGCGAAGGGGCGCTCGACATGGTGCGCCGCGACGAAGGCGGCCAGGCGGTCCCGGATCTCCTCCGGCATCGGCACCACATCGACAATGCTGCCTTCCGGCTCGGTCATCGCCTCGCCTTCGGCCGGATCGGCGGTGACCGAATGCACCGTGATGCCCGGATGCCCCGCATCCTCATGCAGCGCGATCCAGAGGGCTGGCCGGCCGGAGGTCAGGTTGCTGCGATAGCCACCGGTCTCGGAGGAAAAGAAGCGCAACGGGAAGGCACCGGCATAGTAGCGCGTCATCGCCTCGCCGCGCACGAGCACGGTCCAGGGCGGTGCAACCGGCGCCCCCGGCAGCGCCGCGACGGGCTGCCAGACATGGCTGGCCCAGCGGCTGGCCAGGATCCGGCGCTCCACCACGATCCCGACCTGAATGGTCTCACACGCCATCCCCGTCTCCCCCGGCTTGCGGCTGCGAAGCCGCGGCCCGGCGGAGGATGACGCCGGGAACCGGTAGAGGAACGCGACGATGATGCTGCGGTTCTCCCTGCCCTCGATTTGGGGTGAAAGGAAGCGGTTCCGCCGGCTGCGGCAGGCCGATCCGGCGGAGGCCGGACCCGGATCTCCCCTGACCGCGGCCAGTGCGCTCCGGGCCTAGGCGCCGGCCCCGCGCACGAGGACGGCGGTCACATTGTCCCGCGCCCCCGCCTGCAGCGCGCGGGCCAGCAGATCCTCCGCACCGGTCGCGGCCGCAAGGGCGGCGAGGATCTCCCCATCGTCCAGCGCCTTGGTCAGCCCGTCGCTGCACAGCAGGTACAGATCGCCGGGCTCGGTGACGCCGAGCACCTTGTCCAGCTCCAGCTCCTCGCCGGCGCCGAGGGCGCGGGTGACCACATTCGCCTGCGGATGGCGCTCCATCGCCTCGGGCGCCAGGGCGCCGCTGTCCACCAGCTCCTGCACCAGGCTGTGGTCGCGGGTCAGCCGGGTCAGCTCGCCGCGCCGCAGCCGGTAGGCGCGTGAATCCCCCGCCCAGAGGCAGGCCACATGCCCGCCGCGGGAGAGCAGGACAACCACCGTCGCCGCGATCAGGCCATCCCCGCCCTGGCCGGCGGCGGCCCGCCGGCGCAGGTCGCGATGCACCGCCTGCAATCTCAGCCGCACCTGGGCCAGCAGCTCCGCCGCGGTCAACCCCGCCGGAATGGCGGCAAGGGCGGCGATGGTCTCGGCCGAGGCAACATCGCCTGCTCCATGCCCGCCGGCCCCATCCGCAACCGCCCATAGCCCGAGATCGTCGCGGCAGAGGAAGGCGTCCTCGTTCCGCTTCCGCACGGTGCCGACATGCGTCGCGCCATCCCCATGCAGCCTTTCCGCGGCGGCGTTCATGGCGCCCCCCCTTCCCGTCCGAGCAGCCGGAGAAGCTGGTCCGGCCCCAGCGGCATCGCCGCCGGCTCCAACCCGGCGCGCCACCAGGCGATGGTGCCCGGCCCTGCCGGCATCCCTTCCCCCTCCGCCACGGCCGGCGGCGCAGCGGCGGCGAGGCCATCGGCATCCAGCCCGCCGGCCACGGCCTCCACGGCCAGCGCCTCCAGCGCCGCGAACCAGGCTGCCTCCGGCAGCGGCGAGCAGGCCGCCACCAGCGTCAGGGGGAAGAGGCGCCCAACCGCGTCGCGGCTCGGCACCAGGATGCCGGTGGGCGCCCAGGGACCGAACAGCCCCGCCGCCGCCTGGAAGCGCCAGGCGCCCAGCCCCGGCCAGGCCGCCTCCAGCCCCTCGCGGCCCAGCGCCGCCACGGCGCGGTCCATGCAGGCGGCAAGCCAGTCGCCCCAGCGCGGCGCGAAACCCTCCGGCAGCGCCCGCCGCACATAGTCCCCGTGCCGCGGCAGCTTGCCGTAGAGCCCGGTCACGGCCGGGGCGGCGCCAGTCATTGCGCCGCCAGTCCCGGACAGCGGAACTCCGTCAGCTCCCGCAGGCCGAAGGGATGGCTGGCGCTGCCGGTCCGCAGCTCGAAGACGGCGCTGCGGTCGCCATGCGCGATGGTCAGGCGGAAGCGGTCCGGCGAGCCGGCCGGCTGCAGATTGCCCCGGGCGACGAAGCGCAGCGCGGACCAGGCCCCATCCACCACCAGCGGGCCGGCGGAGGAGGCGGGCTCGAAATTCAGCGCGATACTGCCGCGGGAAGGCCATTGCAGCACCGCCACCCGCGCGCTGCCGCCGGGGCGCGGGGCGAGCGGATAGGGGATGCCCTCCACCTCCAGCACCGCCGATGCCGCCCCGGCATCCAGGGAGACCGGCGCCAGCTCGAAGCGGAAGCCGCTGCTCGCGAGGCCGGGGAAGAAGGCGTCGCGGATCGCTGCGGCGCGCTGGAACTGCGCCACATCCGCCGCCGAGACCGGCGGCGCCCCATCCGCCGCCACCGGCCGCCAGGGCTTGCGGGAGGCATCCACATAGGGCCGAAGCTGCTGCTGGAAGAACTGGTCCAGCGCCCCGCCCGGCGCGAAGAGCCGCACGAAATCGTCCACCGGCATGTCCTGCGCGGCGTCGCGCCGGAAGGGGAAGCGCTGCTCCATCCCCTGCCGGCAGAAGGGCGCGAGCTGCTGCCCCCCGGCCGCCGCGATCTGCTGCCGCGCCCCGCCGAGCTGCAACCCGCTCGCCGTCTCCGCCAACCCGCGCAGCCAGGTGGCGAGCGGCTCCGGCT
>Ga0182742_1001069_pt1 | contig 37348 bp, 31 predicted proteins | sample eDN5th37CBELigMG_FD_128880 | JGI IMG/M metagenome (GOLD analysis project Ga0182742, IMG submission 128880) | Enriched Miracle-Growth compost microbial communities from Emeryville, California, USA - eDNA 5th pass 37_C BE-Lig MG (version 2)... ... | reverse complement strand
AGGGCTTCAACCTTAGGATCTCTCCACCAGTTGCCTGTCAGCTACGAGGCGACTTGGCTCTTACCTCGGTTGGACTTTCACCAACTAGCAATTAACGGCTTGCTGGGCGCGCTGGCCGCTAAGAGCGTGTTGCGCCTTTTCCGTTGCGCCTGGGTCAAGATCCCAAATGCCTTGCGCTTTTTTTCCCTTTTTCCTCGACCACCTTTCCTGATCCCTCTCCAACCTTTTGTGGGCTTCTCAAGGGGGAGCTTTCAGCCAACATGTAAAAATTCCGTTACCGGCCCTAGCTTCCTGTATTATTCGTAGCGCAAAGCATCAATCGGCTTGAGCTGAGCTGCTTTTCGCGCTGGATAGACGCCGAAAATGACCCCTACAGCGGTTGACGTGAGGAATGCATACAGGACAGGCGAGATCGTGATTGCAGTTGCCATCCCGGCCAGCTTGCTCACAGCCATGGCCGCGCCAATACCCAGAAGAATGCCGATGACGCCGCCAAGCAGGCTGAGGGTCACCGCTTCGATCAGAAATTGCCTCAGAATATCACGCTTTTTGGCTCCGATTGCTTTGCGGATGCCGATCTCACGCGTACGCTCCGTAACCGAGACCAGCATGATGTTCATCACGCCGATCCCCCCGACGATAAGGGAAATGGCCGCAATGCCGGAAAGCAGGGCTGTCATCGACCCGGAAACAGCCTGGGCCGTACTGAGAATATCCGACTGCGAAGTGATGCGAAAATCGTCGGACTCACTGGGCCGCAAATTGTGCTGGGCCCGCAGAGTCTCCGCAGTGTCTGCCTGCGCCTGTGCCATCTGCTCCGCCGATGCTGCTGAGACATAGATGGAATTGACGTATTTGCCTCCGGTCAAACGGCTCATCGCGGTAGTAACCGGGATCAAGACCCTGTCGTCATTATTCGTCATTCCCGAGCTTCCCTGACTCTTCAGCACCCCGATCACGGTAAATGGAATCCGGTTGATCTGAATGGTTTCTCCGATTGGGCTGCTGCCTCCAAACAGGTTGGTGACGATTTCTGTCCCGACGACTACCACATTGAACTGCTTTTTCACCTCAAAGTTGGAAAAAAAGCGTCCTTGTGCCACCTGTACGTTGCGTACCTCTGGAAAGGACTCTGTCGTCCCCTCCAATGACGTCGAATAGTTGTTGCTGCCCCAGACGAGCTGTGCCCTTCCGTTGACGCTGGGAGCTACCCCGGACACAGAATCCTTCTGGGCGATCGCCTCGGCATCGGCGAGAGTCAGGGTATTGAGGGATCCTGCCCCCAGGCTGATCCTGCCTTGCGTAGCCTGCCCGGGAGAGACGATGAGCAGATTGCTGCCAAGCCCATTGATCTGCGATGCCACGCTGGCAGAGGTTCCTTCCCCGATCGCGACCATCGCGATCACCGCGGCGACCCCGATAATGATCCCGAGCATCGTCAACACAGAGCGCAGGCCATTGGCTTTGATGCTGCGAAATGAGACGCGCAAACTCTCTAAAAAGCTCATCTTCTTCCTACCTCCGGCAACACTCTTCTGCGTTCTTCCACCACTTCGTTGGAGACGATCTGACCATCCCGGAACCGGACGATACGCTTGGCATATTCGGCGATATCCGGTTCATGCGTGACCAGGATGACGGTTTTGCCTGCATCGTTAAGCTGTTGGAAGATTCCCATGATCTCTTCGCTGGTCTTCGTATCCAAGGCTCCAGTCGGCTCATCCGCCAGCAGGATGACCGGATCATTCACCAGTGCTCTGGCGATCGAGACGCGCTGCTGCTGTCCGCCTGACAATTCGTTGGGCTTGTTGTACAGCCGCTGTTCCAATCCCACTTCAATCAGAGCGCGGATGGCACGCTCGCGACGCTCCTTGGCAGATTTCCCGGCATACAGCATGGGCAACTCCACATTTTCGACCGCTGTCGTCCGTGGCAAGAGGTTGAAATTTTGAAAGACAAAACCGATTTTCTGGTTGCGAATCTCTGCCAGCTCATCGTCATGGGCCTGTGATACGGGATAGCCGTCCAGATAAAACTCGCCCGAGGTGGGCTTGTCGAGGCACCCGATCACATTCATCATCGAGGACTTTCCAGAGCCGGAAGGTCCCATGATCGCGACGAAGTCCCCCGTCTCGATGGACAGGCTCACTCCGCGCAGCGCCTGAATCTCCTGGTCGCCGATCTGATACCGTTTGCGCAAATCTTCCATCTGAATGACTGGTCTCATCGGATCATCGTCCTCATGCCGCCGCCTGCCGGGAATCCGCCCATTGCTGGTACGCTGCCCATGCGCATACTGCCCTGAGTAGAACCGGAGCTGCCGCCTGCTGTCGGAAGAATGACGATTTGGTCGCCTTCAGACAAGCCCTCGACGATTTCGACGCGGCCGGAAGCAAAGTAACCGATTTTGACTGGCTGGAAGCGATACGGCAGGTTGCCACGGTTTTCTGAGTTGCCTGCCTGTCTGCCTTCCTGCTGGCTGTTTGGTTGGGTTGATGACGGCGACTGCTGGCCTTGCCGTCCTGCTTGTTTTTGTTCGCCATCGCCCGCTCTGCTCTCTGCTGCGCCGCTTCTGTTCTCAGCCGAGCCGCTGCTATTCATCAGAAGAACCCCGTCCGTTCCATTGCGGCTTTGCAAGGCAGACGCTGGAATCACAAGCACATTGGTATGGCTGCCGATTTCGATGGTCACATTCATCGTCATGCCGATTTTCAGCAAGCCTTCCTTGTTATCCACTGAGAGCAGGACATCGTAGGTCGTCACCCCCGAATTGGTGGTCGCCTCCGGGTACACCAGCTTGACAGAGCCATGAAACGTCTTGTCCGGATAGGTATTCGTGCCAAACGTTACAGAAAGTCCTTCTTTTACTTTTCCGATGTCGCTCTCGCTGATTTGAGCGAGCACTTCCAGATTGCCTGAATTGGAGTTGTCCATCACGATGACCTGGTTGGATGGGATCTCTCCGACGTTTCCATTTACCGCTACGATCACGCCGTCCATTGGCGCTTTCAAGGTAACGGCGTTGAGCGCGGATTGGCTCGTCTGCAATTGGGCTTTTGCCTGCTCGACTGCTGCCCTGGCTGACAGGATGCTGGCGGAGTCTGGACCCTTCTGGGCTTCTTCGAGATTTTCCAGAGCGGTTTGGTACGCTGCCTGCGCCTGCTCGATCTTGTACGCCGACTGTCCTTCAGCCTGCTCCAATGCCAGTGTGGCGGTCTGGTAGTCACGCTTCGCCTGTTCCAGCTCTGTCTGCGCCGTTTCATACTCCGTGCGAGAAATCGCCCCTGCGTCAAACAACGCCTTTTGCGACGTGAAATTCTTGTTGGCTTTGTCCAAATTTTCCTTGGCCTTGGCCTCGTCATTGCGCGCCTTTTCCAAATCAATCGTCTTGGTCGCCATCTCCAGCTCGGTTTTCGCCTGATTGACGTTTGCCTGCAGGGTCCGCATCTCGCCTTCGGTTTTGCTCTTCAGCGCTTCTTCCAGCTTCGCCTGGGCTGACAGCAGGTTGGCTTCGGCATTGATCAGCTGCATCCGCGCGACGGAATCATCCATGGTAGCCAGAACATCGCCTTTTTTCACCACATCGCCTACCTGGACATTGATCGAGGAGATGACGTCCTTGGCATTCTCTGCATCGGCGAAGGACAGCGTAGATCTCTTGGAGGCCTGGACCGTCCCCGATGCCATGACTGTCTCGGTGATATCCCCCCTCCCTACCTTGACGACCGTGTAGGCTGCTTCTGCCTGGGCAGGCGCCATGAACATCTGGTAGCCGACTATACCTCCGCCGCCCAACAGCAGGACGGCCAGACCTGTAATCATGATCCGTTTTCTGTTCTTCCCTGTCTTGGAGAAGAAGCTTTGTTTCTTGCTTGTCTCATTCACTTGGAGACTCCCCCCGCTATGTACAAAATCTTGCAAGTCTACTCCTGCCTTTGCCCCACTATAAGGCGCTAATGAGTCAGCATTATGTCAGATGAAGGCAAAGAAAAAGACGACCTTGCCCGTAGGCAATAGTCGTCTTTTACTCACTTATTTTCGCAATACCAACAGGAATGTACTGCCCGCCTGCGAGCTTTCCTTCAGCGACAAATAACCGCCCAAAGCCTGGGCGATCATCCGGCTGAACGATAAGCCCAATCCCAGGCCTCGGAGCATCTGCTTCTTTTCCTCTCCGCGATAATAGCGTTCAAAGATCAGCGATTGCTCTTCCGACGGGATTCCGCAGCCGTTGTCCTGCACTTCGATCCGGATCTCGTCTTCGGTCTCGGACAGGCGCAGGACGATGCGACCTGCTGCCGGGATTGCCTGGGCAGCATTGTTCAGCAGATTGTAGAGGATCTGCTGTACCCGCAGCGGATCGGTCAGTGCCATGACATCATGGTCCGGCTTCCCGATCTCGACAGTCAGATCCTCTCTTTCCATCGCAATGTGCCACTGATGGGAGATTTCCACGATGAGCTCATTCATGTTTTGCTGTTCTTTGCGAATCCGAATATCGCCGACTGCAAAAGAGTTGAAATCCAGCAGGTCCTCTACCATTTTCTGCAGGCGCGAGGTCTCTTTGGAGCAAATGTCGAGGAACTCCTTGGCCTCCTCTCCGCTCACGATGTCGTCCTTCACCGCCTGGATCAGCCCGCTGATGGATGTCACGGGGGTTTTCAGCTCATGCGTCACCCCTGCGAGCAGCTCGGTTCGCATCATCTCCAATTGGCGCAGGCGATCCGCCATTTCTTTAAAGGAATGATTCAATTCGTAGATCTCCTGCTCGGGCCGTTCCTTGTCGAGATGGATCTCATAATTTCCCGTTACGATTTGATTGGCCGCGACTGCTACATCCTTGATCGGCTGGGACAGTTTTTTGGTCAGCAAGTAGATGACCAGCCATCCCAGCAAGCCCAGACTGAGCAGCATGATAAAAAGGAGCTGAAACTGCGTGCTGCTGCGCATGACATCCTTGTCTGCGGTGAACAGGAGAACCCAGCCTGCGACCTGTTGGTTGACCTGGATGGTATGTTTGACAAAAAGGACTTGCTCCCCGCGCGACAAGGTAATCTTCTTCGCATCCTGATTTTCTTCAAGCAAGGCAGGGAGCAATTGTCTCAGTTCTCCTGAAAAAGGGCCTGGCCCGTCAAGCAGCGGCTTTTTCTTCGCATCAACCACCAGCAGAATGGGCTTGTAGTCCAGGTGCAAGGATTTCTGCCTGCTGTCCAGGATGCGAAAGAGAAACGGAGCCATCCGGAGCTGTCCGTTGACGTCCACCACCCGCTCCGCGATTTCCGCTGCCATCAGCTTCATAATGTCCAAACGCTTCGTCGTCTCGCTATGTTGTATCCAATAACTGGAAGTCACCCCTACCACCAGCAGACCGACACATAATGTGAGCAGATAGCGCGTCGTCCAATAGCGAAACAGCGATGTTCTTCTATTCTTCTTATTCATAGACACTTAACTTGTACCCCAGTCCCCGATAGGTACGGATCTCCCCTTCTGCTGCCGGCCAGTGCTCCAGCGCCCGTCTGATCCGCTTGATCGCCAGGTCGACAGCCCGATCGCTCCCCTCGTAATCCATGCCCCATACCTGATCGAGCAACTGCTCACGTGTAAATGCTTGATTTCTGTGCTGGGCGAGAAATAAAAACAGCGACAAATCCTTCGGGGTAAACGAGATCTCGATGCCGTGCAGCATGACCGTACGCGCTTTGAAATCCACTTTCAGACTGCCAAACTGCGTGACATGCTCCCCCTCCATAATCTGAGTGGATCGGCGAAGGACAGCCTGTACGCGCGCGACTACCTCGTCTGCGATAAACGGCTTCGTGATGTAATCATCCGCTCCTTGGTGCAGCCCTGCCAGCTTGTTGTCGATCTGCCCCAAAGCGGTCAGCATGATCACGGGACATGAGCTTTTCGCCCGAATATACTCCAGAATGCTCCATCCGCTGCGGCCGGGGAGCATGACATCTAATAGAACCAGTGCTGGATTGCACGTATCGAATTTTTGTTGTGCTTCATCCCCCGTGAAGGCTTGTACGACCTGAAAATGATGCTTTTCCAGATACGCCTTCAACACCCGGGAGATCGGCAATTCGTCTTCCACTACGAGGATGCTTTTCATCCCTCTCATTCCCTTCTGACGCCTCTGATCTCTACTCTCTAGGGTATGGGAAAATGATGTCAACCAGATGTCTAAAAAGGAAGGCTGCCTGAAAAATCAAGCAGCCGTTATCCAGGGGGGAGTACGTGAAGAAGCAATACTCTCCAGACGTCAAATCGCTTGTCCAAGGTTTCACGGATTCCCCGACTCGCGAATATTGCACTACCAAATTAGGAACGTCCACCTACGAATAGCGGGAAAATTCCCGGCCCATTCCTGGGACCGCTAGGCTTGTGGGCGGGTGTGGCGAGTCGGTGTCGCTTGGAGGGGATCATCTGGCCAGTAGTGCTTGGGATAGCGCCCCTTCAAATCTTTTTTCACCTCAAAATAAGCCTGCTGCCAAAAGCTGGACAAGTCACGAGTCACTTGTACGGGACGGCGGGCAGGCGACAGCAGATGCAAGGTCAACGGGACCCGTCCTCGGCCAATACACGGCGTTTGATGCCATCCGAACACCTCTTGCAGCCGAACTGCCAACACTGGATTTTGCGGATCAGAATAATCGATGGGAATTCGTGAACCGCTTGGCACGACTATGTGTGTCGGGGCATACTCCTCCAATTCGCGTCGCTGGCTCCAGCTCAGCAGCTCTGCAAGGATGGAATCGAGGGACAAGCGCGACAGGTCATCTCGCGTTTTGCAGCCGTACGCATGAGGACCCAGCCATTCATCCAAGCTGCCCAACAACGCTTCCTCCGAGACATCCGGCCAGCCTTCCTCGATGCTGTGCATCATCTGCAAGCGCTGCCGATACTGGATCGCCTGGCGATTCCAGGGCAGGATCTCCAATCCTTCTTGTGCGATCCCTGAAAGGAGCGCCTGCAGCACCGCATCCGGATCGGGATCGGCGACAGAGGATTCCCGCAATAAGAGCGCCCCCAGCTTTTTTTGCTTGCGAACGCGCACGGATTGGGACGCGCTATCCCACCATACTTTTTGCTCTTCCTCGATCTCGGCAGCAAAATGCTGCTCCAGCTCCGCCTCGCTCAACGCTGCAGCCAGTCGAATCCGGCTATCCGTCCCCTGATCATCCAATTGCGCTGCAACCACAATCTTTTCATAGGAGAGCCATTGCTCCGCCGGAAAAGCAGCTCCCCGGCCGTTGCGCAATACATACCGACCATTCTCTCGACGCTGGGCGATTCGATCAGGAAAGGCAAAGGCTACGAGAATGCCGATGGAAGCAAGGTCCTTTTCTTGTATACGAGGCTTGTCGGAGTTGCCGAGTTCGTGCAGATATCTCTCCGCTTCTTCGATTACCCGCACGCAAGTCCCGCGATCTATCTCTACATCGGAAGGAAGCGTCTGCAGCTTTCCTGAGGCTTGCGACCCTTCGAGCAAAATCTGCATGCGCAGGCCGAGATCCGCCGTACGTCCCGCTCCGCTTCCCCTCAGGATGTCACGCTCCCCGAGAAGGGCTGCCAACAGACAGCCCAGCATGGCGACCCCAAGCTGATCGGCTTTCACAAGCATATGTCCCAATCGAGGATGCAGCCCCATTGCAGCGATCTTTTTTCCATGCGCAGTCAGCACATGCCGTTCATCAAGCGCCCCCAGCCTCATCAACAGCTCTCGTGCCTGGATATAGGCAGCAGGCGGCGGCGGATCGAGCCAGCTCAGTTCTGCCGGCTCCTTCACGCCCCATGCCGCCAGCTCCAATGCCAGGGAAGCCAGATCCGCTTCCTTGATCTCGGGAACATGATAGGCTGGCATGACCCTCTCCTCTTGTTGCGTCCACATGCGGTAGCAGACCCCCGGACCAAGACGCCCCGCACGTCCTCTGCGCTGGTCAGCGGAAGCCAAGGAGACCGGAACCGTCTCCAGCCTCGTCATTCCGGTTCGCGGAGAAAAACGGGGAACGCGCATCAGGCCGCAATCGATCACGACACGCACTCCTTCCACGGTCAGGCTCGTTTCTGCAATCGAGGTAGCCAGCACGATTTTTCTCTCTCCAGGTTTTGCTGGCTGGAGTGCCTGGTCTTGCTTCTCCTGAGGAAGAGCCCCATACAACGGACAGATTTGTACCCCGGGAGGCAAGTCGATCAAGGAAAGCTCACTCGCCACTCGTCGGATCTCTCCAGCACCCGGCAAAAAGACGAGGATATCCCCTTCCTCCCGCTCCAGAGCCTGTCGAATGACGCGTACCGTCGACAACTCCAGCCTGTCGGTCAAGCGATGCGGCAAATACCGCGTCTCCACCGGATAGGTCCTGCCCTCGCTGGTGATGACAGTTGCATCCCCAAGCAATGCTGCTATCGGCCCTGCATCCAGCGTAGCGGACATGACCAGCAGCCGCAGGTCGTCACGGAAGAGCTCCCGTGCCTGTAAAGCGAGCGCCAGGCCCAAATCGGCTTGAAGACTGCGCTCGTGGAACTCATCAAAGATCAGAAGTCCGACTCCCTCCAAAGAGGGATCAGACTGCAGCATCCGGGTCAGCACGCCTTCTGTGATGACCTCGACGCGCGTATCGGGTCCGATCCGCGAATCCTGCCTAACGCGGTAGCCTACTGTCTCCCCGACGGTCTCGCCTCGCATCTTTGCCATGTAGCGTGCGACTGTTTTCGCTGCCAGCCGACGCGGTTCCAGGAGCAAAATACGCTGCCCCACGAGCCACGGCTCATCCAGCAGGGCGAGGGGGACCCGGGTCGTCTTTCCCGCTCCCGGCTCGGCGATCAGTACCGCGCTTCCTTGTATTCGCAGCGCTTCCTGACACTCGGGCAAAACATGATCGATTGGGTATACTGTCATCTATTTTCCTCATCTCGCGTTACATTCGTTTTCTCTCTTGTTTACTCTACCGGGAGGAGGTGATTTTGAAAAGTAGCGTGTAGGAGGGCTGGTTCAAAAGGTAGAACACGAGTAAGCCATGTAATTGCCGAAAGAATCGATCATAATAGTCTGTCAAAAATAGAATTTGCCGTCTCTTTCCCTGATTGAAAAATACATCAAAAAACCAGAATGGAGAAAAATCCCCACCCTGGTTTTCCAGCAAAAGAGGCTCTCGTCAAGCGACGTTGCGAGAACCGCTTCTACCGCTTCCCCGCTACCAGTTCTTCCGCTCACGAAGCGTCGTAATATGCGCCGTATGGTGCAGATTGTGCCATGCAGCAAACGAAAGAGCTGCGTCCAGCGTCCAAACGCCATTCACCGGGTGACGGTAAGTTCGGGCGAAATCAGCCACAGGGGTTGAGCGCAGCAGGAACACCAATCTGCGGTTCAATTGCTCGATCAGTGCAAGTGATGCATCAATCGGCAACACTTTGCTGTCCGGCAGCTCCGCCCATCCCTCTTCGTCAAACGGTTTGACCACCGGCTCTGTTTCTGTCAACGCCAGCTTCGTACGGAAAAAGAAATTCAGATTTGCATCTGCCAAATGATGAACGACCTGTCTCACTGTCCACCCGTCTGGTCGGTAAGGTGTATCCAGCTGTTCGTTCGTCAGGTCCGAGACCGCCTCCGACAGCTTGACGGGCGCAGCTTCCAGCACGGCAATGAAATTTGCCCTCGTCTCCTCATCCAGCGAGTCCTGCCTTTGGAACGTTCCGATCGGATAGCGCAATTCCTCCATGGTTTCCCCCTCCTCTATTGGCCTGTGTTTCCTCCATTATATCCCAACCTCTGGGCGGATCAGAACAATAAGCTCGGCTGCCTCCACTCGCTTCGCCTGTGGCAAGGAGAGCCGATAGCACTTCACCAGATGCAGGCCGTTGTGAAACTCCTTCTCATAGGCTCGTTCGAAGCCCATCCTTTCGTACAAGCGGATAGCCGATGCCATCATATCTACGGTGTGCAAGTAGAGGTCAGCAGCCCCAATCGCCAAAGACCTCTTTACTACCTCCTCGATCAGCGCAGCGGCCACGCCTCTTCCTCTCGCCAGCGGGGATACGCATAGGAAACGAATGACAGGACTGATGATCCCCATATCAGTCCGTCCATACGCTGCTTCCGCTGACGGATACAACTGGACGCTTCCGATGATAGTCCCATCGATTTCGGCCACAAGTCGGGCGATTGCCCCCTTCCCGCTGACGGAATTACCGATCTCATCCTGGTATTTCTTCCACACCTCGGCTGGAAACAAATCCGCATACTGGCCGTAGGCTTCCAACATAACGCTGCGTACTGCTTCCTGCTCCGCTTCATCGGCTTCCCGGATGGTTATGGATTCTCGGAAATTGGTCATCCTCTCACCTCTCCTGATCCGGTTGTTCCGACAGAGAACGCAAAGCAAGCTCAGTCAGCTCTGCCAGGTACTCAGCCGTGATAGGCAGCGCCCTTTCATCGAGATCAAAAGCAGGATGATGCCACTCCCTTGAGCCTGATGTTCCTACGAAAAGAAACAGTCCTGGAACCTTTCTTTGATAATAGGCAAAATCCTCCCCGGCCAACGATTGCGCAGGCTCCACCGCTGTCAGTCCTAAAGCGGCAGTTGCCTCCCGCGCCAATGCAGCCAGCCTGCTATCGTTGCGGACAGCCGGCGGACCCTGTATCCAGCGAAGCTGTGTCTTCACCTGATACGCCGCCGCAACCCCCTCCACAATTTGCGCAAACCGCTCCCGCACCGTCGCTCTCGCATTCTCCTCAAACGTGCGGATTGTCCCATCCAGGACGGCGTTCTCCGGGATCACGTTCCAGGAGGTCCCGCTGTGAAAACGCGTGACGCTTACCACTGCTTGCTGCAGCGAACTGAGATTGCGGCTTACGATCGATTGCAGGGACGTAACGATCTGCGAGGCGGCTACGATGGGATCGACTCCGACTTCCGGTACAGCCGCGTGTGTCCCCTGTCCCTTTACCTCCAGTACAAAACCGTCTGCTGCCGCCATCAATGGCCCCTCTTTGATGCCGATGGCGCCGACCGGCAAATCCGGTTTATTGTGCAGGCCCAAAATAGCCTTCACACCTTCCAGTGCCCCGCTCTCGATCACCTGCAGCGCGCCGACAGCCTTTTCTTCCGCCGGTTGAAAAATCAATCTCACTTTGCCCCGAAGCCCGCTTTCCTTGTTTTTCAGCAAGATCGCTGCTCCCAGCAAGGCCGCCGTGTGAAAATCATGCCCGCACGCATGCATTTTCCCTTGATTGCGCGACGCGTAGGGAAGCCCTGTCTCCTCCTGGATCGGCAGCGCGTCAATATCGGCTCGCAGCGCGATGATCGGGCCGCTGTTTCCCTCTCCGATTTCCGCAATCACTCCTGTGTTCAGTCCGTAATCCACGGTTTGTATCCCTGCTTCTGCGAGCCACTCCTGCAGCTTGGCTGTGGTCTTTCTTTCCTCTCCCGACAATTCGGGATACTGGTGCAGGTGGCGGCGATATTCCACCAATCTGTCCGCCAATTCCTCCGCACTTGATCGTGTATCAGCCAGATGTCCCATGGGCCATTTCCTCCTTATCCCAAGCCCTTTACACGGCAGTCTGCTTCTGCAAATCCGCAATGGCCGCCTGCAAGAAAGCAAATGAATCCAGCCGTTTCTGAAAATCCTTGACCGCAGAAGTGACGATAAATTCATTCACCCCGAATTTCTCCTTGGCAGCCAGCAGGCCCGTTCGCACCGTTTCCTTCGAGCCCTTCAAAATCTTTGCTTCCAGCACCTCGATCGTATATGCCTGCCCGGATTGCTTGCCGAATTCCTCCGCCTGTTCCACCGTGTTCAAGATAAAGCTTTTTCCGCTTGCCAGATGAACCTTGGTGAGCAGGATGTCCCTGGCAAGGTTCCCCGCCTCTTCGTCCGTTTCAGCCGCGATGACGGAAATCGCCAGGATCGGCTGCGGCTTCGTCCCGCGAAACGTGCGAAATTGGTTGCGGTAGGTGTCGATCGCGATCTTTGCCGTATCCTCATCACCATTGATAAAAAGGGAAAAAACGTAGGGCAAGCCCAGCTCAGCGGCGATTTCCGCACTGGCGATGCTGGTGCCCAGCATGAACAGGTCTGCTGCTTTCTCAGGAACCGGCGTGGCGCGAAGGCCGTAGAGCGGATGCTCCTCCTCCAGCGAATTCGTGAGGAATTTTTCCACCTCTTTGATTTTTTCCTTGAGATCAGTTCCTTCTGGGCCCGCTCCCTGACGCAATGCCCGCGTGGAGAGAGGCAATCCCCCAGGCGACCGGCCTATTCCCAGATCGATGCGGCCCGGTGCCAGGGAAGCGAGGACATTGAAGTTTTCCGCCACTTTATACGGGCTGTAATGCTGCAGCATCACCCCGCCCGAACCGATCCGAATGCGCTCGGTATGGGCAAGAAGATACGCGATCAGAATCTCTGGCGATGAACCAGCCACCAAGTCTGAATCATGGTGCTCTGACACCCAAAAGCGATGAAAGCCGTGCTCTTCGGCAAATTTGGCGAGTTGGACGGTGCGATGCAAAGCCTCAGCCGCAGTCTCCCCCGGGAAAATCGGGCTTTGATCTAACAAGCTTAATTGGATCGTCATCTGAATCCCTCCCCTTTCATCAGAAAATCTGTTAAAAAGCTGGCACGACTGCGACACCGTATTTTTCTTCGATGAATTTTTTCACTTCGGCACTTTGCAGAGCGGCATCAAGCTTTTTGATCTCTTCGCGGTTTTCGTCACCTTTGCGAACCGCGATTACGTTGGCATAGGGAGAATCCTTATCTTCCCGGAACAGCGCGGAGTTGGGATCGAGTTTGGCTTCCAATACCACATTGGTGTTGATCACTGCACCGTCCAGGTCGGGCAAAACTCTCGGCAGTGTCGCTGCTTCCGTCTCAATGAATTCCAGCTTTTTTGGATTTTCCACTATATCCTTAGGTGTCGCCTCATAGTTGTTAATACCGTCCTTGAGCTTGATCAATCCCTGCTGCTGCAGCAAGACCAATGCTCTGTACTCGTTGGAGGGGTTGTTGGGAATCCCGATTTTGGCTCCCTCCTTCAGTTCATCCTTAGAGCCCAGCTTCTGCGAATAGAAGCCGATCGGCTCGACATGAACCTTGGTTGTAACGGCAAAGTCGAAGCCTTTTTCCGCACTGACCGAATCCAGATAGGGTACGTGCTGGAAAAAGTTCGCGTCAATTTGCCCGTCTTTCAGGGCTGGGTTGAGCTGACCCTCGTCATCCAGCACAATCACTTCGAGCTGGACCCCGTTCTCCTTCAGCTTCGGCTTGATAAATTCCAGGATTTCCGCGTGCGGAACGGGAGCCGCCCCTACTTTGAGCGTTACCTCCTTTGGCGGCTGGGAAGAGCTTTCTGAGGCACTGGTACCCGAGCCGCAGCCGGCAAGCAGCGAAGCGAGGATTACGGATACTACGGAAACACTAAACAAGCCTTTTTTCTTGAACATGAACTCTCCACTCCTTATTTGGTTGCCATTATTCAAATCTGGTGCGCTTTCTCTCGATCCGTCCCGCGACCGTATCACCTGTCCACTGGATAACTTGAACCAGCACGATGATCAGGATGACGGTGGAAAGCAAGACATCCTCCCGAAACCGCTGATAGCCGAAGCGGATGGCCAAACTGCCGAGCCCTCCTGCGCCAATGGCCCCGGCGATGGCAGTGAACTCAACTATACCAATAATACCGATAGTCATACTACGAATTAAGGCAGGCAGGGCTTCCGGAATCATCACGCGGAAAATAATCGTGGATGCATTCGCCCCCATCGCTCTCGCCGCTTCGATTTTCCCGACGCTAACCTCCTTCAGCGAGTTCTCGATGATGCGACCGAGAAACGGAGCCGCTCCGATCGACAGCGCCACTATGGCAGCCGTCGGACCCAGTGTCGTCCCCACGACAAAACGGGCGAGCGGCAGCAGCAGGACGATCAGGATAATAAAAGGAAGCGAACGTACACTGTTGATCACCGTGCTGATCACCTTGTGCAGCCTTGGGGCTTGCAGAAGCCCGCCTTTTTCTGTGACAACCAGGACCACTCCGAGTGCCATCCCGAGCAAGAGCGCGAACAAAGAGGACCAGAGCACCATATAGAGAGTCTCCAGCAGTCCTCGCCACAGCAGTTCGAGCAAATCATCCTTCATATGCCGGCCCCCACTCCTTCCATCACGATCCTTTGCTCACGGTAATACTCGATGATTTTGACAAACCGTCTGGCTGTGTCGCTCTCGGGATTCAGGAAAAACTTGTCGACTGGCCCCGTCTCCACGATGCGGCCGTGTTCGATGACTGCCATATTGCGGCAGATGTGCTGCAGGACATCCAACTCATGCGTGATCAGGACGATCGTCAGGTTCAACTCCCGGTTGATCTCCTTCAATAGCTCCAGGATGGAGTAGGTCGTTTGCGGATCCAATGCAGAGGTGGCCTCGTCGCTGAGCAAGACGTCTGGCTCGTTGACCAATGCCCTGGCGATGCCCACCCGCTGCTTTTGGCCTCCGCTAAGCTGAAAGGGATACGCCTTTTCCTTGTCTTGGAGCTGAACCAGCTCGAGGATTTCTCTCACCCGGCGTTGGATATTTGCTTCGGGATGCCCCGCCACTTTCAGCGGAAAGGCCACGTTTTGAAAGACTGTTTTGGAGTCGAAGAGATTGAAGTGTTGGAATATCATCCCTATTTTTTGTCTCGCTTGCTGCAACTCTGCTGGCGTGCATTGTGTGATCAGCCTGCCTTCGATCTCAATGTCCCCCTGATCAGGCTCCTCCAGACGATTGAGACAACGGATCAATGTCGACTTTCCCGCACCGCTAAATCCGATAATCCCGAAAATATCGCCTTTTTGAATCTCCAGGTTGATATTGTCAAGGGCTGTGACTGCTCCCTTTGGGGTCTTGTATGACTTGCTGAGATTGCGTATCGCGATCATGCTGTCACCGCCCTTTCAACGGGAAGGCAGGTGAAGCCGTATAGCGATTCTTCGGAATTGGCAGTCCAAAATGTCCGCGCAAGGTGTCCCGTTCATAATCGATGCGGAAGAGTCCCTTGCGCTGCAGGATGGGCACGACATGCTCGACGAACCTCTCGAGAACATCGGGAAGCAAAGGCGCCATCAGCATGAATCCGTCAGCAGCCTTCTGCGTAAACCACGTTTCCAGTGTAGCGGCAATTTTTTCCGGCGGTCCCACGAAGCCATCGTGGGTGCGAGAACCGGTCAGCAGCGAGTACAGCTCACGCAAGGTTGGATTTTCCCTGGCAATAACCGGCTGATGCTTCCGGTAATCCGCTTTGGTCTCCGGCAGGCGGTCCAGCCCCAGCTCCGCCGATTTCGTCTCCAGGGTTGCCTGGCTAAAGTCGATGCCTTTGAAATAGTCCGTCAAAAAGCCAAACGCTGTTTCGTCCGTAATCAAGGAGTCGAGCTGCTGCTGGATCTGTCGCGCTTCCTCCTCCGTCCCGCCGATGATGGGCGAGATGCCTTGCAGGATGTATACATCGTCTGGGGAGCGTCCGGCTGCGGCTGCTTTTCCTTTAAAGGAGCGGTAAAACGCTTGGGCGTCCTCGAGGTTGTATTTGATCGAAAAGATTACCTCTGCTGTACTCGCCGCAAAATTCTGTCCTGATTCAGAGGAGCCCGCTTGAACCAGGACCGGATATCCTTGCGGCGAGCGGCCGATATTCAGGGGGCCCTGGACGGAGAAAAATGTCCCTTGATGATCCAAGCGATGCAGCTTGCTCCGGTCAAAAAACCTGCCGCTTGCTTTGTCCCGGATAAAGGCGTCTTCCTCCCACGAGTCCCACAGGCCTCTGATCACCTCGACGAATTCCTCCGCACGCTTGTAGCGCAGGGTATGGTCAAAATGCTCCTCCCGGCCGAAATTGCGTGCCGTATTTCCTGACAAATCCCTCGTCGTGACGATGTTCCAACCCACTCTGCCCTTGCTGATCTGGTCTGCGGACAGCAGAAGACGGGCCAAATTGTACGGCTCGATATAGGAGGTGGATGCCGTCGCCACCACCCCGATCTTTGCGGTTGCCCCTGCCAGAGCCGTTATCAGTGTAATCGGTTCAAATCGGTTGAGGATATTGGGATGGGACGCTTCGTTAATCCCCAGGCTGTCCGCGATAAACACCATGTCGAATTTGCCGCGTTCAGCCAACTGCGCCAGGCTTTTGTAGAAATCAATATCAATGCTGGCATCTGCTTGAGCCGCTGGATGGCGCCAGGATGCGACGTGCATTCCCGTCCCCACCAGATAGGCTGCCAATTTGATCTGTCTACTGGTCATACGGTTATCCTCTCTTTCTCCGCAATTTCAAACTACACTATTCAAACCTGTTTACTCGGAATTATTTTCTAAAACATTACCACCTCTTTCATTGCCAGTCAACTGCTTATTTTCCTTTTTTAGGGTGGCAGCTCGTCTTCTCCCATTGAATTCCCTTTACTGCAGCAATGTCTCCTATATAATGAATGTGACATCATCCCCATGTTTCTTTGACCCTGAGAGGTGAATACCGTGTCCATTCGGCTCAAGCTTTTGCTTTCCTATACAGGCATGCTCGTCATCAGCCTGCTTATGTTTTTCCTGACTGCCGTATTAATCACGATCGCAACGACTGGCGATCTGCACAGCTTTCGGGATTTCTATAAAGTTCATTATCAGCTCAATCCATTGACGGAAGAGGAGGAATCCATTTTCCTCGAGTTGAAATACCTGGCCAAAAACTCTCCGGATGAGCTGCAGGACGAACAGCTTCTGAAGGACTATGATTTTCAGCTCAGAACCGTACGCGCCGGTCTTTTTATCCGCCGGGAGAGCAATCAGGTCTTTGCATCCGAGACGTTTCATCAGCCTGATTTGGCCAAGCATCTGCCCGGCTATGATTTGAACAACAATCAGATCCGCAATACCTTCAACATCGGGGAACGCTTCTACGCTTATGCCAAATTCGATTTCCACTATACGGACGGCGCCAAAGGAAGTGTGTTTGTCATTCGCGAGCGCAGTCCGTTTGCCGAAGTGACCCGCAGGCTCCTCCCGATACTCCTGATTCTGCTTATCGGGTTTATCGTCATCGCCAACATCCTGCTGTACCGCTGGATTACCCGCAGTGTGATCAAACCGCTCGACTCCATGCGCCACTCTGCGGAACAGATCAAGGAGGGCAATCTGGATTTCTCTCTCGATCTTTCCTCCAAGGACGAAATCGGACAGCTCAACGAAGCGTTCGAGAACATGCGCAAGCGATTGCAGGAATCTGTCGCCCTTCGTTTGCAGGATGAAGAAAATCGCAAGGAACTGATCTCCAATATCTCTCATGACTTGCGAACGCCGATTACCAATATCAAAGGCTACATCGAAGGAATTCGAGACGGTGTCGCGGATACGCCGGAGAAAATGGACAAGTACGTCAACATCATCTACTCCAAGGCCGTGGATCTGGACAGGCTGGTAGACGAGCTGTTCCTCTATTCAAAGCTCGATTTGAAACAGGTGCCGTTTACGTTTGAACACGTGGAGATTGTTCCGTTCTTGGATGATTGCATCGACGAGCTGCACTATGCGCTGGAGAAGAAGGGGATCGAGATCGGCTGGGGGGAGCGGATCGATGCGGACACGAAGGTGATCGCTGATGTGGAGAAAGTAAAGCGTACCCTGCTCAACATCGTGGAAAATGCGCAAAAATTCATGGACAAAGAGAACAAAACGATTCAACTGTCGCTTCAAAGCGATCCGCAATGGGTGACGGTTGAAATCAGGGATAACGGGACGGGGATCCCGCCTGAGGCTGTCCCGCATATTTTTGAACGCTTTTACCGCGCGGAGCAGTCTCGCAATTCTTCGACTGGCGGCAGCGGACTCGGTCTTGCCATCGCCCGCCAGATCATCGAAGGACATGGCGGCTCCATTTGGGTAGAAAGTGAACCGGGAGCAGGAACAAGCCTGTTCTTTACCCTCAAACGCGCGAATGCACAAGGAGGAGCAGATTCCCATGCCGACAACCATCTTGATCATTGAAGACGAGACGACCATCGCGCAGCTGGAACGGGACTATTTTGAACTGAATGGCTATGAGGTCGATTTATGCCATACCGGTACGGAAGGACTTCAACTCGCCTTGAATGGCGATTACAACCTGATCATCATCGACCTGCAGCTGCCCGGCATGGACGGATTTGCATTATGCAGTCAAATCAGACAAGCCAAGGAAGTTCCGATTCTGATCGTCTCGGCTAAAAAAGAAGAGATTGATAAAATTCGCGCCTTCAACCTCGGCGCAGATGATTATATCACCAAGCCCTTTAGCCCGAGCGAGCTGGTCGCCCGTGCCAAAGCCCATCTCACGCGGTATGAACGGCTTCTCTCCAAGCAGGAGTCTGTTCCAAAAGCGGAAATTCATATCCGCGGTCTCACTATCGACAAAGAGTCTCGCCGGGTATACGTGCGTAACCAGGAGGTTGTTTTTACGACCCGGGAATTCAACTTGCTCGAATTTTTAGCGAGCCATCCCAATCGTGTATTTAGCAAAAATGAACTGTTCGAACGAATCTGGGGCATGGATTCCAGCGGAGATATCGCGACCGTCACCGTCCATATTCGCAAGCTGCGGGAAAAAATCGAGGTCGATCCCTCCAATCCGCAGTATATCGAAACCGTTTGGGGGGCCGGATACCGTTTTACCGTGTGACGTTTTTAGGGTTATTTAAGAAGGATTTTAGAATTTATTAATCTCTCGTTTCTTGGGAATTTAGGTCTTTCCTCTACTATACAGGTACAGGCACCTTACCTTGATAATCAAAAGGAGGATCTACCAATGAATTCCTTTTCCAAGAAATTGGCTACCATGCTGCTCGCCACCGCTGTCAGTGCGGGAACACTCCCCCTCGCTGCCTTGAACGCGCAAGCTGCTGCTCCATTAACCTCACAGGAAATCCAGCGAGCCGTAAATGAACTGACCCAACTGCGCGTCTTGCAAGGCTATCCCGATCACTCGATGGGTGTGCAGCAACCCGTAACTCGCGCGGAACTGGCAAAAATGGTGGTGCTGACATTTGGTTTGGAGGGAAAAACGGACCATCTGCCAAGCTTTGACGATGTGAAAAAAGATGCCTGGTATTCTGATTTTGCCGCCAGGGTGGTAGGACAAGACATTTTCCAGGCTGACGAGGGACGCTTTGATCCACAACGCACGGTAACAGCTGCAGAATTGGAGCAGATCATTGCCAAAGCGCTCAAACGAGATATGAAATCCGTCCAATACTGGATGGAGCGCGTTTCTACCACCAATGGCCCGCTGTCACGCGGAGAAGCCGCCTATCTGCTGAATACGGCGCATCAAGCGATTCCTTCCGCAACGGCTGCCATTACCGACATACGCCCGCTCAATGCGATCACGCTGATCGTCACCTTCGATGCTCCCTTAACAGCGGAGGACGAGGCTTTTGCTACGGCAAAGGAACAGTTCGCATTTAGCGACGGGCTTGCGCTGACCAACATGCCTCGCCTGAAAACAGGCTCTCTCTCTACCTATATCGTACCTACCTCGCCGCAGAAGCCCGGCACCCTCTACACGCTGACCTATAAAGGCAAACAGGCGGGTACATTCGCAGGACAAGGAACCAAACTGAACATGACCGAGGCCAGACAGGTGACGAACGATACCTTTGAGCTCGAATCGCTGAAAACAGCAGGTGTGACCGATTACGGCTACGTCATCTCCGCTTACAGTGCTGGGCGTGGAGCCAACGCTTTCGTGCTGGATGAAAACAACGCCGCGGATGGCAGAACCTATCAGATCATCTCCTCCATGCAGGCTCGCCAGGTAACGATCACTCCGGAAGGCGGTCAACCGATTGTAGCCAAGTACGTACCATTCACACAATCGACGGACGGCAAGCAAGAACCAAAATTCCGTCTGCCAGAAGGAGAGACGTTGAAACCAGGCGTCCGATACACGGTAACCTCCGAGTGGGCGGAGATTGCGAATCCAAACTTTGTAGCAGAGGAAATCGCACCGCTGCAATTGAGCGAAGCAGAAGCCGTCAGTGATACCTCGATCACGGTCACATTGACTGCAGATCCTGGCGACGAGCTGTTTTCCGGTCGCAGCGTCGAGCTGACCAGCCCTGACGGAGAGACGCTTCTGGCTACCTATAAGTATTCCAGCCGCAAAGGCGCAACAGGTGTGTTTGACCTCCAGCAAAATGGTACACTGAAAGCAGGAACCACCTATACCGTAACGCCTGTTGGCGACTGGGCAGGCAACTCCCAGGTCGAATTGGCGGTATAATATTTTGGATAAGGCGGACTGTTCAACTTTTTGCATAGATAATTTGGGCTCGGCATGACGCGAGAGGGCTACTATTCGGGGAAAGGTGCTGGTAAGCGATGCTGCGCGTCGGTCTTCTTTTTCTTGCCTTCACGTTGTCTGGATGTGAAGGGGGCGCGAACGACCTGCTCAAAAGCGAAGAGCAGCAAACAATCGAAGCGGTAAACAAGGAGATGGGAGAGTTGAATCAGGCGTTGTTACAGGCTGTTCAAAATGGAGATCAAGATCAGATCAAGAAGCTTCTGGCAGATGGAGCAGATATAGATGCCACAGATGATAGAGGCAGAACTTCTGCCATGATCGCGGTTCACACCGACCAACTTGAAATTTTCCAATTACTGGTTGAAAAAGGAGCGAACATCAACATCCGGGATCAGCGTCTGGACAATCCTTTGCTATACGCTGGCGCAGAAGGAAAGCTTGATTTCGTAAAAGCAGCGATCGCAGCTGGCGCAGATACGACGATTACCAACCGTTTTGGCGGCACGGCCCTGATTCCTGCAGCCGATCGCGGACATGTGGAGGTCGTTCGCGAGCTGCTCGCCAACTCCGACGTCGATGTAAATCACGTCAACAATCTGGGCTGGACCGCCCTGCTGGAAGCCGTGATTTTGGGCGACGGCGGAAAAAATCACCAGGAGATTGTGAAGCTGTTGATCGATCACGGTGCTGACGTTAACCTGGCTGATCACGATGGTGTGACTCCCTTGCAGCACGCGAAGAAGCGCGGGTATCAGGAAATGATCGAGCTGCTGACAAACGCTGGTGCGAAGTGACAGGGTGTATCCTGCAAGAACGAAAAACGGGTGCTCATCAGAAGCTGATCTTCTGTCGAGCACCCGTCTTTTCTGTGAAAAACGTCTCGACGTTTTTCATAAAAGTGGAAGTGACCGCTTGCGGTCAAACAAAACGGTCATGACCGTTTTGTTATTGCTTGTTCACATCGATAAATGGCATGGCGCCGCCAGTGACATTCGGCATTTTGCCGTCCCATTTGCGGATCGCTTCCAGCTGCGCTTCGATCTGTCTGAGCTGGATCAGCTCCGGCGTTACTTCCTGCTTTTGCAAGCGGAGTGCTTCCGCCTGCGCTTGAGCTTTTGTAATCTCCTGCTCTTTCTCGATCTTGATGCGCTCGAGATCCAGCTTGGATTTGAGCGCTTGCTGCTCGGCGATCTGCTTGGATTCAATCGCACGGTTAAACTCTTCGCTGAAGGTAAATTCACGGATGTTGATTTCATCCAGCACAATGTAATAGGTCGAGAGCTTCGTGGTCAGCAGTTCCTTCACTTTAGCGCTCACTTCCGAGCGTTTGGAGATCAGTTCCTCGGCTGTATACTGAGCCGTCACCGCTTTGAGCGCCTCGGCTATGGCCGGGTCTACAATGCGGGTATTATAATCCAGGCCGACCTGCTGATACAATTTGTTGACGCTGTTGGCATCCAGGTGGTGGTTGACCGCTATCGTTGTCGATACGGTTTGCAGATCGCGTGATGCAGATGTCTGACTCGTCTCTGACTTTTGCACACGGACCTCGATCGGAATTACTGTTTGAATAAACGGAATCTTGAAATGAAGACCTTCTTGCAGCACTTTCGGCTGAACAGCCCCCAATTGCAGCACAATACCGCTATGGCCTGCTGAAATTATTGCAAAGGATTGTGTTCCCAACAATGCGATGACAGCAATCACTAAAATCGTAACAATCCATTTTCCTCCCTGTTTGAAGGAATTCATGTTGACTACATTATCGTCGCTCATATTCCGCCTCCCCTTCTGATGTTTCTGTACTCTAGTCTATACGGGAAAGGGGGACTGAAGTTTCAGATTCATTCGTATTTTTGTCCCATTGACTCAGAAAAGAAAGCAGTTCCCGATTTACCTGCTCGGAACCTTTGCCCAGCCATATCAAATGCCCCCAGGTATCGAGGAGACATAGCTGTGCGTTCGGCATGTGCTTAGATGCGCGATGGGCGTGTTCGAGCGGAACCGTTCCATCCTGCAGACTATGCATGATCAGTACGGGACACGTCACGTTCTGCAGATGCTGAATCTCAATCTGTCCGGGGTGTACAAGGTCAATCATGAAGCCATGCCCCGACCGCTGACGACGATTCATTGCACGAAATGCCTCCAAATCTTCGGGCAGGAGATAAGATTCGACTTCTCTCCAGGGCAGCTTCGTAAAGGACGAGGCCATCTGTTTGAACATGTAACGTGGGAAGCGGTCGGTCACGGATGCAAGCAGCTTCCAGACATAAGCCTCCACTCCGGGTCGAAACAGAATTTTTGCCGCCTTGTATTCCTTGTCTTTTGAAGTCAGCCATGGGCCTGTCACCGCTGATTGCAGTGTCAGTGTACATATTCGCTGCGGGTATTGGGAGGCAAAGAATATGCCGCTTGGTCCGCCGGCAGAGACCGCGATGACATGGAGCTTTTTGATTTGCAAATGGCGAAGCAATTCTTCATACGCCTGACAGGCTGTCCTGAGGCTTTCTCCGAGCTCGCGGGAAGTCTCGCCATACCCTGGACGTGACGGCGTGATCAGGGAGTAGCCTGCATCCAACAGCGCCTGATAGCCAAACTCTTCTGTGCAATTGGAATGACCGCCATGCAGCACGAGGATTGGCTGCCCTTCTCCCCGAATAGAATATTGAAGTCTGGTTCCCTCTGACAGGGTAAGGAATTCAATTTTCAAAACGAACCCTTCTCTCTTTCTGGCATCATCGTGAGCAGATTGGATTGCGTCTATCTTACCTATTATTTGGCAATGTGAAAAGGAGAATGTCGATGAAAGAAAAGGTAATTTCCCTCATTGAGAAATATGGTTTGGAAGAGATGAAAGAAACCATCCTCGCTCATCTTCATCCCTGCATCTATCTGCTGCCGCAGCGAACCGAATTTCCTGAGTTAGCCAAGAGCCGATTAGGCGGATATCCCGATTTTCCTCCTGGCTGGAGCTACCCGTTGTACAATGGTGAACCGCTTGTCTTCATCGGTCAGCTCAACCTGGAGGAAATCCAAAGCTTAGGCATAGCCAACGAACTGCCTTCGCGCGGCCTTCTCTACTTTTTCTACGAAGCCAAGGAGCAGTCGGTATTTGGGGAGCTCGAAAACAGGGACGGTTGGCGCGTCTTGTATTACGATGGCGATCTCTCCGCCGTACAGTCCGTTCCTTATCCCGGTACCGACCAGGAATACGCGGTACTTTACGCCAACCATCTGCAGATGAATAAGGGACTGTCGCTCCACGGGGACGGGATCAAGGTTCCTGACGCCTTGTGGGACACGTATTACGACGAGTTTTTGCCCGCCTTTGCCGAGATCAACGGCTCGCATACATGGAACCACCAGGTGCTGGGCCACCCGAACAACATCCAGGGCGATGTCTTTGAGGAAGTAGACTACCTCCAGGGCAAGGAAAATGGCGGCCCTTACACCCTTTTGCTGCAGGTAGATACCGATGAGGATAACCTCGGGATTATGTGGGGGGATGTCGGTACGATCTACTTCGTCCTCTCTTTGGAAGATTTGAAAGCGAAGCGCTTTGAGAATGCGTTGTTTTCGTATCAATGCTGCTAAAGAGAAATGAAGGCTCCTGTTCTCTGAAAAGAGTATCTAGGACTCTACGTTTTAGGGTATAAAGTGCTTCTCAGACTGGGTTGACAGCTGGCGAAGTCAATGCTAGCATTCAATACATTAAACTGTAGGAGGATCGTTATCTATGCTACACTCCATGCGTATTCGATAAGCGGGCAATAAAAAAGCGATTTTTCCACAACTGTGGGCTTTTTTGAGCTGCTTATTTATACGTTTGGAGACATAGATGCCGATTTTAGATAGCTTATATTTGCTATGCTTTTTTCGCTGTGTCCGCACTCGTAATTTCATGCAGATCAAAGCCTGCTTTTGTGGGCTTGGATCTGCATTTTTTATTGCCAAAAACAACCCTCAATCAGAGATTTTGGACAGTAAAAGGAGAAAGGAACGAATACTATGCGACATATGCGTTGGAACTTCTTTATATAATCCTTCCTTCAAAAATCGCAGGCAATCCTGCGAACAGAAAACTGCGATTACTGAAGGAGGTTACAAATATGAGTGCATTGATAAAAGCAAAAGATATTCACGTAGAATTTATGGGTCGGGAAGTATTAGCGATTGATCATTTGGAAGTTCATGATTATGATCGCATCGGTCTGGTCGGTGCGAACGGAGCAGGAAAGAGCACGTTGCTGAAAATATTGCTGGGGGAGATTGCCTTGCCACAGGGGAAAATTGTGAGGGACGGTAATTTTGCCTATATTCCGCAATTGGATGATGTTGTCGTTCATGAGGAAGTGGATCCCGCATTGCTGGGCAAGCTTGGCGTAGACAGACTAGACCTGGAGCAAATGAGCGGCGGCGAAGAAACACGGCTAAAAATTGCACAGGCTCTATCAGAAGGAATGCACTGTATCTTTGCGGATGAACCGACGAGTCATCTCGATCGGGAGGGTATCGACTTTTTGATCAAGCAGCTCGCATTTTTCACGGGCGCTTTGCTCGTGATTAGTCATGACCGGTATTTTCTTGATCAGGTCGTCGATAAAATTTGGGAGTTAAAAGACGGAAAGATTAACGAATATTGGGGCGGATACTCTGACTACTTGTCACAAAAAGAAGAGGAAAGAAAAAACCAGTCTGCACAATATAGGCAGTTTATCTCTGAACGAGCCCGGCTGGAGAAAGCAATCACCGAAAAAAAGAACCAGGCCCGCAAAGTAGACCAAAAGGCGAAAGGAGCTTCAAGAAAAAACAGCTCTGAAAGCGGCGGCCGACTGAGCCATCAAAAAACGGTGGGCAGCAAGCAGAAGAAGCTCCATAATGCCGCAAAAAATATGGAGCATCGAATCGAATTGCTTGGTGATGTGAAACCTCCAGAGGTGATTCGTTCCGTCCATTTCCGTCAGAGCGAATCATTAGAGCTACACAACCCCTTTCCAATCGTAGGGAACGAGCTCTGCAAACAGGTAGGCAACAAGGTCATTTTCGAAAAGGCGTCTTTCCAATTTCCGCTGGGTGCCAAGATAGCGGTGACGGGTTCAAACGGAACGGGAAAAACAACCCTTTTCAAAATGATCATGAATTGTGAAGACGGCATCTCTCTATCACCAAAAGCAGCAATCGGATACTTCGCGCAAAACGGATACAAAGTTGACCGTCATCAGGGCATCATGGAGTTCATGCAGGAAAACTGTGATTATCAGATGTCGGAAATTCGCACTGTACTGGCATCTCTGGGATTATCTCAGCATGACGTACGAAAAGAGTTGTCTGTTTTAAGTGGCGGGGAAATGATAAAATTACAGCTTGCCAAAATGCTGCTCGGGCGATACAACATCTTGCTTATGGATGAACCAAGCAATTTTCTCGATCTTCCTGCAGTGGAAGCACTGGAAAATTTGATGAAAGACTACGCAGGTACCATTATTTTCATAACACACGACGTCCGCTTGCTGGAGAACGTCGCGGATTTCGTATACGAGATCAAAGATAAAAAAATCATTCGGAAGTGCTAAGAAGTTGACTGGATGATTGGATCCGATAAAACAACGGCAGTTTCGGACCTTATTGTCTGTCCAAAGCTGCCGTTGTTTCTTTTGACCGATGTTATTCTAACGTTCGTGATGGATCGCGACGACGGCGGGTTTGGCTGCTTTCGCCAGGCTTGCCGCCAACAGCAGGGCGAGAAGCAAAAAGCCTATGATCAAACCGACTACGCCAGCCCAACCATAGTCAGACCAGAAGACGCCTCCGGCCGTACCCGCTACACTCGAACCCGCATAGTAGAAAAACAGGTAGAGCGAGGAGGCCTGCGCCTTGTCCTCCAGCGCACGTCTGCCCACCCACGCGCTGGCGATGGAATGGCTGCCAAAAAAGCCGAAGACAAGGATCGGCAAGCCAAGCATTTTTACCCACAGATTCGATTCCAGCGTGATAAGTACGCCGATCAAGGTCAGTCCCAGGGCGACGATCAAGATTTTTTGCCGTCCATAGGCGTCTGCCAGCTTCGCCATCCATACCGAGCTGACCGTCCCCACGAGATAGATGATGAAAATCCAGCCGACCAGCGTCTGGCTGAGATGATAGGGCGGCGCCGTCAGCACATAGCCCAGGTAGTTGAACAGCGCGACATTGCTCCCCAGAATAAGAAAGCCAATCCCGTACAGGCAAAGCATCCCACGGTCTCTCAGATGATGCCCGAACGAGAGCAGCAGTTTTCGCGGCTCCGGAGAACGCGGGTGAAAATGGCGGGATGGCGGCAAGCTCAGCCAAAAGATCAGGCAAGCCAAAAAGCTGATGAAGCTGATCGTCCCCAACGCCACATGCCAGCTAAAAAAGTCCGTCATCATCCCGGTGAGAATCCGTCCGAAGACGGCCCCCAACGAGTTGCCGCTGATATAGAGTCCCATCGCGACTCCCAAGCTCTCGCCGTCCATCTCTTCTCCCAGATAGGCCATCGCAATCGAGGGCAAGCCCCCCAAAGCGATGCCCTGAATCATGCGCAGCCACAAGAGCGTCTCAAAGCTCGGACTGCAAGCAGTCAGGACAGACATGGCAGACGCAGCCAGCAAGGATGCCATCATGACAGGCTTACGTCCCCACACTTCAGACAAAACGCCAAAAAACAGCATGCTGACCGCAAGCGAGATCGTCGTCACCGACAGCGAAAGGCTCGCCATCGTCGGAGAGACGCCGAAATCTTTGGTAAACTCCGGCATCAGGGGCTGTGTGCTGTACAGAATGGCAAATGTATTAAAGCCAGCGGCGAAAAAAGCGATATTCGTTTTTCGAAAGGCCTTTGTCCCTTTCTTGATGTGTTCCACTTGGATGCTACCTCCCCAGCTCCACACTCTCTTGTTTGTATCGTATCACCCATCAAATGTATAATTTATTATTAGTATCAAAATGATGCATGACAGTAATGATAAAACAGGAGGTTTTTCTATGGAGTGGCAGCAACTCGAGTATTTTCAGACGCTCGCACGCGTACAGCATGTGACGCAAGCCGCAGAGCTTTTATCCCTGTCGCAGCCTGCATTGAGCCGTTCCATTGCCCGATTGGAAGAAGAACTGGGCGTCCCGCTTTTTTCCCGTCAGGGGCGCAGCATCTCCCTGAATCGCTACGGCCAGCTTTTTTTGCAGCGCGTACAGCGTATTCTTGCCGAATTCGAGAGCGGGAAGCAGGAGCTGCAGGACTTGGTTCATCCTGAAAACGGAGAGATCGCCCTCGGTTTTTTGCATACGTTGGGTACGAGCCTGATCCCTGACTTGATCGGCACGTTCCGGCTGGACTCCCCCGCCGCCCGTTTTCAGCTGATCCAAAACCACAGCTACTCCCTGCTGGAACATCTCGATGCAGGCGTGCTGGATTTATGCATCATTGCGGAGCCTACCGAAACCAAGCTTCCGATTCAGTGGACTCCGCTGTGGAGTGAAGAGATTTTTGCTTATGTGCCTCCGGGGCATCGACTTGCTGGACAAAAAAGCATTGTCCTGGAGGACTTGGCGGGTGAACCTATGATTTTCTTGAAAAAGGGGTATGCGCTGCGCAGAACGACCGACTCGTTATTCCAGCAGATCGGCATGACCCCTCATGTGATGTTTGAAGGCGAGGAAGCTGCGACGGCTGCAGGGCTTGTCGGCGCAGGGTTAGGCGTCTCCCTCTTGCCCGAGCTTCGCGGGATCGACACGAGCAAAATCGTCCAGCTCCAGATCCGCGAACCCGCTTGTTACAGGGTGATCGGCATGGCATTGGTGGAAGGCAGATACATGTCGCCTGCGGCCCAGCGGTTTCGGGCATTTGTGCTGCGCTACTTCGGGGTGCCTACTTCTACGCCAGCGCCTTCCGACATTTGATGATGAGCGTCGTGGGGACAGCGGCAGCTTTTTCGGCGTTGTACCAGCCCTTTGCATGCTTCTCTTTTTCCTCGTCCGAGAGGGATACCTCCTCCACCACCCGCTCGATGACAAAGCCCGACTGGATGCAGGCATTGAGGTAGGTGCTAACACGAAACTGCTGCATAATGGCCGTCTCCGGCCACGCCTCGTGCTTGTACGCCCCCTCTTCGAGATAGGATTTGGTCAGCACCAGATTTCCTTCCTGCTCCACAAAAAAACTGTCCCTCATCCCTTACGGACAAAAGACAGTTTTCTGCTGGCTGTGGATTAATGGGCCACTTCCACGTTTTTAAACTGGTTGGAAAACAGCTTCTGGTAGCTACCGCGCTTTTCCATCAGCTCTTCGTGGCTTCCCTGCTCGGCGATCTGTCCGCCCTCCACCACCATGATCGTATCGGCATCGCGAATCGTATTCAGCCTGTGGGCGATGACGAAGCTCGTGCGGCCCTCCATCAGCTTCAGCAAGGCTTCCTGGATGTGAATCTCGGTCCGGGTATCGATGCTGCTCGTCGCCTCGTCGAGAATCAGGAGAGATGGCTTCGCCAGGATCACCCGCGCGATCGCCAGAAGCTGCCGCTGTCCCTGGCTGAGATTGCCGCCGTTTTCGTTGAGCATCGTATCATAGCGCTTCGGCAGACGGTTGATGAATGTGTCCGCATTGGCCATGGCGGCCGCAGCCTCTACCTCGGCGTCCGTCGCGTCCGGCTTGCCGTATTTGATATTCTCCTTGATCGTCCCGGAAAACAGATAGGTATCCTGAAGGACAAAACCAAAGCTGCTGCGCAGGCTGTCCCGGGTGTATTCCCGGATGTCGCGTCCATCCAAATAAATCGTCCCGCTCGTCACATCGTAAAAGCGGGTCAACAGGTTGACGATCGTTGTTTTCCCCGCTCCGGTAGGGCCGACCAAAGCCGTGATGCTTCCAGCTTGCGACTCAAAGCTGACATTTTTCAAGATGAGCTGATCGGGCCGATAGCCGAAGCTGACATTCTCAAAGACCACATGCCCCTTCGGATTGGTCAGCTCGACTGCCCCATCCACATCGGCTGGCTCGTCTTTTTCATCCAACACTTCAAAAACCCGCTCTGCTCCTGCCACGCCTGACTGCAGCACGTTGAAAATATTCGCCAGATCATTGAGCGGCCGGACGAATTGCCGCGAGTAGGTCAGAAAGCTGGCGATCACCCCGACGGTAATCATCTCGTCAATCGCCAGCACTCCTCCGACGATAGCGACCAATGCGAAGCCCAGATTGTTGATCACGTTCATGATCGGCATGAGAAAGCCTGACCAGATTTGCGCCCGCAAGCCTACCTTGCGCAGCGAGTCGTTGATCTCATCGAATTCCTGAATCGCCTTTTGCTCGTGATTGAACGCCTTGACGACCAAGATCCCGGAGATCGTCTCTTCGATATGTCCATTCAGCTTCCCCAGCTGCTTCTGCTGGTCCTTGAACAGGACACTGGTTCTGCGCGCAATCGTCCGCGTGAGCAGATAGACGAGTGGAACTGTGACCAGGCAGGTCAGCGTGAGAATCGGGCTTAGCACCAGCATCATGACCAGCGATCCGACAATCATCAATGCACCGGACATCAATTGCGTCGTAGACTGGGAAATCGAGTTGCTGACGTTGTCGATGTCATTGGTCAATCGGCTCATCAGCTCCCCGTGCGTACGGGAGTCAAAAAAGGAGACCGGCAGCTTTTGGAGCTTATCAAACAGGGCTTGGCGCAGATTTTTCACGACCCGCTGCGAGATTCCCGCGATGATCCAGCCCTGCAAAAAGGTTAGGATTCCATCCGCGATATAGGCAATGAGCAGGACGAGGATGATGACGCCGAGAACGCCTGTCAAAGCTTCCCCGCGTGTCATCGCATCAATGGACTCTCCGATCAGATAAGGCGCCGAAAGCATCAGCAGGGCATCGATGAGGACGATGACAAACACGAGCGGCAGCACTTGCTTTTCCTTGCCAAAGGACTGCCACAGCCGCTTCATCGTCGCCTTGAAGTTTTTCGGTTTGCTTTGCGCTCCTCTGGCTGCCATCCCGAAGCGGTTGCCGTGCCGCGGAGCCATGACTGGCTGTTCTCTTGGCTGTTGTTGCTGTGCCATGCTAGCTCACCTCCCGTCCGAACTGGGAGTGGTAGATTTCCTGGTACACTCCGCAGCTTTGCAGCAATGCCTCATGCGTCCCGATGCCGACGACCTCTCCTTTGTCTAGCACGACGATCTTGTCGGCGTCCATCACGGAGGTGATGCGTTGCGCGATCAGAATGCAGGTCAGACCTTTTGCGTACTTTCGCAGGGACTCCTTGATTCTTCCCTCTGTCGCCACATCGACGGCGCTGGTGCTGTCGTCCAGAATCAGGATCTGCGGCTTTCGCACCAGGGCGCGGGCGATGGACAACCGTTGCTTTTGCCCTCCGGAAAAATTGACGCCGCCTTGACCGACACGAGCCTCATAGCCGTTCTCCGTAGCCGCCACGAAATCATGCGCTTCTGCCATCCTTGCTGCCTGCTCCACCTCTTCCGGTGTCGCGTCCTCTTTCCCCCAGCGGATATTTTCCAGGACGGTTCCGGTAAACAAGACCGTCTTTTGCGGTACGATCGCGATCGTCTCCCGCAGCTTTTTCGGATCGGCCTGGCGCACGTCTACCCCATCGACGCGCAGCGTACCGGAGGTCACATCGTAAAAACGCGGAATCAGCCCGACCAGAGTGCTTTTTCCGGAGCCAGTCGAACCGATAATCCCTACTGTCTCACCCGGCAGACATGTAAAGCTGACCTTCTTCAGAACCAGCTCCCCTCCAGCTCCCTCGTAGGAGAAGCTGACCTCCTCGAAGTCAATCCTGCCTTTCTCGGCGCTTGTCTCATGTAGCGAATCATCCCAGGTCATCTGATTCTCTTCCGCAAACACTTCCCCGATTCGCTGCGCGGATGCCTTGGCGCGCACGAACAGATTGAACACCATGGAGATCATCATCAGGGCGAACAGGATCTGCGTCATGTAGTTGGTAAAGGCGATGATATGCCCCACCTCGATGCTTCCCTTTTCGACACCGTGCCCCCCGATCCACAGCACCGCCACAATCCCGAGATTGACCGCCAGCATGATCGCCGGACCGAACACGGACATGATGCGGGTAGCAGAGATCGTCTTCGCTTGCAGCTCTTCGTTGGCTGCGTTGAATTTTTCACGTTCAAATGCGTAGCGGTGAAACGCTTTGACAACCCGCACGCCAGAGAGGTATTCCCGCATGGTCCCGTTCACGCGGTCCAGGGCGGCTTGTACCTTTCCAAAAAAAGGGAAACCAATCTTCATATTCAACACAATAAACAAACCGACAATCGGCACGACTACTGCCAGCACGACAGATAATTGCAGATTCAGCTGTGCGGCCATGATCAGCCCGCCGATACACAGCAACGGCGCTTTGACAAAAATCCGCATCATCCCGTTGACGAAGACTTGCACCTGGTTGACGTCGTTGGTGAGCCGCGTGACCAGCGATGCCCGATCGAACTTGTCGACATTGGCGAAGGACAAAGACTGGATTTTGCGGAACAGATCGGAGCGCAGCAAGGCCCCGAAATTCTGGGACACATAGCTGGACAAGAGATTTCGCATCGTCGCAGCGACCGCGCCCAAGGCGGTAATCAAAAGCATCAGCCCGCCCATCTGCAAGACGTAATCCATGTCGCGATTCGCCACGCCCCGGTCGATCATCATCGCCATTATGGTCGGCTGCAGCAGGTCGCTTATGGCTTCCACGGCGAGGAAAAAGAAGGAGACTGCGATCGCCACGCCGTATTTTTTCAGGTATGTCAAGGTAAAACGCATACACTCACCCCATTCAAGATGCCAGAAACCGATGATTATTCTTCAAATTTTATCCTTTCGCATGGGAAATGAAAAGAGCGCGAGCGTAGCCTGGGAAACAGGAACGATTGGAAATCGTTGAAAATATTGAAAAAAGCACAACCTTTCATACATGAAGGCAGTGCTTTTTTTGCAAGCTGATTATTTGGATTCGACGAGGATCAGCTCGATGACTTCCTTATGACTCTTCCCTTGATCATCCGTCCAGGTAATCGTCAACACGGGATTGCTTGTGAAGAATTGCTGGATATCAGCATCGTACAAGCCGTCCTTGAACTCTTGCTGATAAGTATCCGAATGGGGGATATCCTCAAAAATCTTGATCGGACCATGGTCGAATTCGGGGTTTTTCAGGTTGCCTCCACGGCTCCCGTTTTTTAACTCGATCTCATAATTCACATGCTGGATCTGATGCGTGGATCGCTGGTCCAGCTTCCCGATAAAGATAGCCCCCACGTCTTTATCCGGCACGACATCCAGGACGATCTGCCAGTTGGTGGAATTGCCTTCGTATTTATGCGACCAGGTCTGCATCGAGCATGCCGTGAGAAGGAACGAGATGCATAAGAAGAGCCAGAGGTTATGAGGTTTGGACATGGGAACGCCTCCAATCTTGCCGTTGATCTCGCTCCATTTTCCATTATATAGAAGGTTCGGTCAATCCCTCTCCCTTTTTCAGACCGCGTTATTTCCGAAGAACAAAACCATCAATACGCTCCCCGTCGATGTCATATGCTTCATACGCTAATGCATTTTCTTGGATCCGAATGCCGGCAAACATGGGCTTGCCGTTTTGCAGATGAACGCGATGATAGAACTGATCGTCTTTTTTCTTATTCAATTTCCTGCCAGATGCATTCGTAACGACGTATACCGTCCCTGTGCCCTCTTCTGTAATTTGATTGCCTTTCAATGGATACGAACGGGAATATTCATGATTATGTCCTTGCAGCACGAGGTCGACGCCAAATTCATCGAAAAGCGGGACCCAATGCTCCACGATGGATTTTTTCTGCTTGCCTCCGTATGGCCCTTGATGCAAGGCGACAATGATCCATGGCTGATTCGTAGCAGCCAAATCCGCTCTCAGCCATTCCGCTTGCTTTTTCACTTTTGACTCAGTGTTGAGGAAAACAAAGTGAACCGGTCCGTAATCGAACGAATAGCTCGTACCGGGATTTGCGCTTTTTTCCCCATTCTCGGGCAGGTTGAAATGGGAAAGAAACGGTTCTGCCTTGCCGTCTATTTCATCGTGGTTGCCGGTAACAGGCATGAGGGCGGAGCTGCGCAACCACGGCTCGGCATGACGAAAGAAGGAATACCAGGCGCTTTCGTCCTCTGGATCTTCTGTCAAATCGCCGTTATGGATGATAAACTTCGCATCCGGGAAGGTCTCAAATGCCCTGCCAAGCGTTTGTTCCCAAAGCTTGAAATCATCATCGGTGATGCCTTGCGAATCGGTGACATTGATGAAGGTAAACTCCTTCGTTCCCATTGCCTCGGTCTCGAATTCTGCTGGTTGGCTCCAGCCGTCCTTCTCTCCGTTGCCCACCCGATAGGTGTAGCGGGTGCCTGCTGCCAGATCGGTCGCCTCCACCTTGTGAACCCCACGCAGGACGCCATCCTTTGCTCTGATCTGCGAAGTCGTCCCGTAAAAAGTCAGGACGTCTTTCCCGTCAAAGCTCGCAACCCCGGACCCTGGAGCAAGCTGGAGTACAGTAGCGGCATCGGGGCTCTTTGTATGCCAGGTAAAAGCACGGCTCGTCTGCGGATTGCCTTTAAAATTCGTCACGATGGAGTGAGGAGCAAGGGAAGATGGTGATGGACTGCCCTGAATCCACTGTTTGATGGCAATTGCCAATACGATGATTATCAGTACAGCACCAATCAAGAGATAAACCTTCATCTTGTCCATAATGACTCCTTTCTGTTGCGGGCAAGAAAACATCCCGCCCTCACTTATGTCTGTGAAAACGGGATGTCCATGCCAATCGTTCTGTTATTTCGCTTGAATCACACCTGCTTCAAGCAGCTCGTTGACATTCAGCGATTTTTCATATGGTACCTCGAGCTTGCCTTCGTTGACCATTTTGATCACTTCATCACGGTACGGGCTCTCGAGATTGATGCCGATAATTTCCCAGTTGTTGTCTACTTCAGGGGAAATCTCTTTTTGCTCCTGGATATATTCTACCAGATAATCGCGAATGCTGCGCGGAGATTCCCAATCGCGGTTCGCGCTCACCATTTTGAAAGCCTTCAACGCACTGCTGTAGCGGTAGTTGTTGACCGCCAGAGTGAGCTCCTCGGTATCAGACAATGGCTTGCCTTTATACATCACGTCTACAATTCGCTCTCCGGCTGGCTTGGACAAATCGATTTTGTAATCCACGCCGGCAAACATGTCATACAGGTATCCCGGCACTTCCGGATCGAAGCTGATCGAAATGTCTCCTTCTTTCCACTGATTATAGTGCTTGGCGGACCATTCCATGTAGTTCTTCAGCTCTGCTCCAGTGACCTTGACGGTATAGAGCGTGTTATCGAATTTGTAGATGTCAAAGATGTTTGCATAGGTAATATTGCCTTGCTTCAGATCGGAGGTGTCTTTAAAGAGAGCCGCTGCAGAAACATCTGCGCCAGTCGCTTTCAACTGAACTTTGTTGATCAAATCTACGACAGCCGTATCCCGCAGCTTGCCTTCCGGAATGCCGTTGATTTCGTTGACAGGCTGGAAGTCGGCTGTCGCGATTCCGAAGAGACCGCCGGAAGCACCTGCTTCGCCAGCGCCACCGCCGCCTGCGATGAATTGAATCGTCGCTTCATGCGCGTCCTTGATCAGATCGCGAATGGCTTGGTCTGGCTCGTAGCTCGCCATGTCTACCACTTCTACCTTGCGATCCACTACCTTCGCTTGACCCGCTTCTTTTTTTACTTCAAGATCGAAGCGAACCACATCGCGGCCGAGGTTGCGCGGACCGCCGACAACGGTTTGGCCGATTTTCTCGTTCACGATAATATGCATATGACCGACGAGAAGAGCATCCAGCTCGGGAACCATCTCTACGATTTTGGAAGCCGCATCCGACCCGCCATCTTCATCAAATTCCGCAATCAAGCCTGAGTGAGCGCTGGCGATGAGGACATCTACTTTTTCTACCTCTCTCAGCTCTTTTGCATATTTCTTAACGGTTTCGCCCATGTGTTGGAAAGAGAGGCTGTCTACCTTCTCGCCATCCCAGCGCGGAATGTTCGGAGTGGTAACGCCGATGATGCCCACTTTGATACCATCCACATTGACGATTGTATAAGGCTTGACGAACTGATCGCCTTGCTTCGTAGTCGTATTTGCGCTCAGAACAGGGAATTTCAGTTCCTTTTGAATGCGATCAATCAAATCAAGTCCAAAATTAAATTCATGATTGCCCAATACCATGGCATTGTAGTTCATCGCATTCATCGCAACCGATACAGGATGAGTCACTTCCGGTTTTTTCCTGTAAATGTCATCCGTCAAAATATTCCCTTGATAGGTATCGCCGTTATCGATGAGCAGCACATGGGGAGAGGTTTCCTTCACTTCTTTGACATAGGTGGAAATTCTCGCCAAGCCGTTGTTGGCTGTCTCTTTGCTGTCCTCATATGTATAGCCCCAGAGATTTCCGTGAACATCCGAGGTTCCGAGGATGGTGATCGTTGTGCTTGCAGCTTCCGGCTTTTCAGCAGGCGGCGCTGGAGTAGCAGCAGGTACAGGTGCTGGCACCGGTTTCTCAGCTGGCTTGGCTGCAGCTGCTGGAGCCGGTTTTGCTGGTTGAACGGGTTGGGCTGCCTGCACAGGCTTCGCGGATGCAACCGCTGCTGCACCCTCAGGCAATTGCAGCTTTTGGCCGATTCTCAAAAAGTTTACATCTGGCAGCTTATTCAGCTTTTGCATTTCAGTGACGGTTGTTCCGTGGTTTCTGGAGATCCGCCACAGGTTGTCGCCTTTCTTTACCGTATACGTTTGGGCAGCGGCGGTACTCGCCAGAATGGTGGTGAAAAGCAGCACAAACGCAACGATGAGCCTCAAGTGCTTTCCTTGCTTCATGTTTACCTCCTCTAGAAATGTAATTTTTCCTGCATTTTCTATTATAAAGAATTATGTCGAAAATTGTCTAAATAAAAAAACGACATTTCTGCCGTTTCCGCGGTGATTATTCGCTTTCCACAAACGTGATTTTTTTCATCAATTTTCTGATTCCTCGCGGCAAAAAATAGGCGGAAGGAAAGGCCAGCGCAAAGGCAATCGGCCATGCTGTCAGCCATTTCGCTAGAAGGAGGGAACTGAAACCGAAGTTGATGAGCATCATGACGAAAGAAATGAAACAAGACATCCCCAAAGCCATAAAAAAAGTAAACAGCACATGTTCGTATTTTTTCTTGATTTTCAAACCAATCACCCTATTCGCATATATGGATTCGCAGTTCGCTGCGTCTTCGTAGTTGTAAATAACTCGTAGCTTACTGGAAACCAAGGAAGGCGTCAACCTTTTAAGTGTATTCGAAAAGTCCTGGACAGGTGCCCAAGCATTTTTTGGGGAATCTTAATAGGAGTGCCAGATGATAAACCTTTAGCAGAAAGAAGTGATGAGATTGGCAAAGCTGACCCCGTATTTTTATTCGCAGGACGCAAAAGCACAGGCACAATTTTATGTGGATGCATTGGGAGGGGAAATCGGCCACTACATGACATATGGTCAAGCCCCCGGTACCGATGAAGCCATGAAGGACAAAATCATTCACATGGTTTTTACTGCGGCAGGAGTGGATTTCTATATCGCAGACACCATGCACGAGCCTGCGGGACACAGCAGCGGGTATGATCTGAACCTCGAATTCAAAACGGAGGAAGAAGCCAGGCAGGCATTCACCAGGCTTGCAGAAGGCGGCAACGTGATCATGCCGCTGGAAAAGCAATTCTGGGGCAGCCTGTTTGGCCGCTTGGAGGACAAGTTCGGGATCAAGTGGCAAATCAGCACAGAAGCCAATGGGCAACAGGGGTAAAATAAATTGAAAAGCTCCCCCTCATGGTTTGATATGCTCCCCTTTAAGTAGACAGGTTTAAAAAACAAACCTACTACTTGGAGGGGAGTATTTCTTTTGGCTAAGAAGAATGAGTATAGTGGCGCGGAGAAATTGGCGATTTTGGAGGAGTT
>Ga0182742_1001068_pt1 | contig 37364 bp, 36 predicted proteins | sample eDN5th37CBELigMG_FD_128880 | JGI IMG/M metagenome (GOLD analysis project Ga0182742, IMG submission 128880) | Enriched Miracle-Growth compost microbial communities from Emeryville, California, USA - eDNA 5th pass 37_C BE-Lig MG (version 2)... ... | reverse complement strand
GGCCCCATCGACCAGGTGGGGTGGGCGCCGGCCTGCTCGGGTGTCACCGATTCGAGGCGGTCGGCGGTCCAGCCCCGGAACGGGCCGCCCGAGGCGGTGAGCACGAGACGCGCCACCTCGTCACCGGTGCCACCGCGCAGGCACTGCGCGAGCGCGGAATGCTCCGAATCGACGGGCACGATCTGGCCCGGCGCCGCCGCCTTCGTGACGAGCGACCCACCCGCGACCAGCGACTCCTTGTTCGCCAACGCGAGTCGCGCGCCGGTGCCGAGCGCTGCGAGGGTCGGTTCGAGACCGAGGGAGCCGACGAGGGCGTTGAGCACGACGTCCGCCTCGACGTCGCGGACGAGTTCGGTGACGGCGGTCGATCCGCTCCGGACCGGCAGGTCGAGACGTGCGGCGGCATCGGGGTCGGCGACGGCGACCTCGCGGACGCCGGTCGCACGGATCTGCTCGGCGAGCAGATCCGTCTTGCCTCCGCCCGCGGCGAGACCGACGACTTCGAAGTCGTCGGGATTGGCGGCGATCACGTCGAGTGCCTGGGTACCGATGGAACCGGTACTGCCCAGCAGGAGCACCCGGGTGCGGGAAGAAGATCGAGTGTCGGCCACGCGAGCATTGTTCCCCACGCACCTGAACAGTTCCTGAACCGGCCGGTGTCCACCCCTCGACAGGCGCCACACGCATGCCCCGCTTCGTACGACGCGGGGTCGTATGTCACGATAAGCAGCAACAGCAGCATCTGGTGAGCAGGAGGAAACCGTGGCCGGTACCGAGTTGCAGTCCACTCGTGGTGATGTGGCGGCGGAAGTGCCGTCCGCCGAGTGGGGTTGGAGCGGGGAAGCCCCCAAGTTCTTCCGCGTCATGGCCGTGATCGCGGCGGTGTTCCTGCTGCTGATGCTGATCGGCAACCACGAAGGCCACGTCGAGAGCCTGTACCTCATCGGTTCGGCGGCTCTGCTGATCTTCATCGTCGCGCGCGACGCGGTGCGTCGCCGCCGGTTGCGCTAGGTCCATCGACTGCGCTGGGTCCACCGACAGAGGGCCCGTCCGGAATTCTCCGGACGGGCCCTCCGTGTCTGCCGGGGGTCGGCTCAGCTCGGCTGTCGCGTCTGTCCGCTCAGCCTTCGGCGGCGAGCTGACCGCAGGCCGCGGCGATCTCCTGGCCGCGGGTGTCGCGCACGGTGCACGACACACCCTGGGCCTGCACGCGCCGCACGAACTCGCGCTCGACATCCTTCGGGCTGGCGTCCCACTCGCTGCCCGGCGTGGGGTTGAGCGGGATCAGGTTCACGTGCACGAGCGACCCGAGAGCCTTGTGGAGCTTCTTGCCGAGCATGTCGGCGCGCCACGGCTGGTCGTTGACGTCGCGGATGAGGGCGTACTCGATCGAGACGCGACGGCCGGTCTTGTCGGCGTAGTACCGCGCGGCCTCGAGGACCTCGGCGACCGACCACCGGTTGTTGACCGGAACGAGGGTGTCGCGCAGTTCGTCGTCCGGGGTGTGCAGTGACACCGCGAGGGTGACGCTGAGTCCTTCGTCGGCGAGGCGGCGGATGGCCGGTGCGAGCCCGACGGTGGAAACGGTGACCGAGCGCTGTGACAGACCGAGACCTTCGGGTGCGGGTGAGGTGATGCGCCGCACCGCCGCGACCACGCGCTTGTAGTTCGCGAGCGGCTCACCCATGCCCATGAACACGACGTTCGACAGCCGTCCCGGTCCGCCGGCGACGTCGCCGTCGCGCAGGGCCGCGGCGGCCGCACGCACCTGGTCGACGATCTCGGCCGTGGACAGGTTGCGGTCGAGACCGCCCTGGCCGGTCGCGCAGAACGGGCACGCCATACCGCAACCGGCCTGGCTCGAGATGCACAGCGTGGCGCGGTCGGGATAGCGCATGAGGACGCTCTCGAGCAGGGTGCCGTCGTGGGCGCGCCACAGGGTCTTGCGGGTCTCACCGCCGTCGCACGCGATGTGCCGGACCGCGTCGAGCAGAGGCGGGAACAACGCCTCCCCCACCTTGTCGCGGACGGCGGCGGGCAGATCGGTCATCTTCGCCGGATCCGCCTCGAGCCGCCCGTAGTACTGGCGGGCGAGCTGGTCGGCGCGGAAGGCCGGAAGCCCCAGGTCGCGCACCGCATCACGACGCTGATCTGCGTCGAGGTCGGCGAGATGGCGCGGCGGAAGTCCGCGCTTGGGTGCATCGAAGACCAGGGGCAGGGAAGAAGCCATAATCACCTATTGTCCCATGATCCGGGACGGATGGGTCCGAGCGTCGCTGTGATACTCGCCCCCATTCCCGGGCAGGTGTCACCGGTCGGTCTCCCTCACGCCGAGTTGCCCGAGCGTGGAGTGGGAATACGGGAGCATGGACATCATGACCGGTCTCGTCGCTCCCGAAGTCGCACGCTCGTGGTTGCTCGTTCCGGGCCGCTCCCCCGATCTCTTCGACGCCGCCGCCGACTCGCCGGCGGATGCGGTGGTGCTCGACCTCGAGGACGCCGTGCCCGCCGCGGCCAAACCCGCTGCTCGCGACGGCATCGTGTCGTGGTTGCGCGGGGGCGGGAAGGCCTGGGTGCGGGTCAACGACGCCACCACGTCGTTCTGGGCCGACGACCTCGCCGCGCTCGCCGGGCTTCCCGGCCTGCAGGGCGTCATGCTCGCGAAGGCGGAGAGCGGTCACCAGGTCGAGGCCACCGCCGGCCTGCTGCCGGAGGGCACGCACATCCTCGTGCTCATCGAGTCGGCGATGGGGCTCGAGGCGGCCCCCGAGATCGCCCGCGCGGAGGGCACCTTCCGCCTGGTGTTCGGCAGCGGCGACTTCCGGCGCGACACCGGCATGAGCGACAGTCCGATGGCGATGGCGTACGCACGGTCGCGTCTGGTCATCACGAGCCGCGCCGCGCGCCTGCCGGGCCCCATCGACGGCCCCACGCTCAGCGACGACCCCGAGGTACTGAAGCGTGAGGCCGAGCTGACCCGCTCGATGGGGATGACCGGCAAGTTGTGCATGACCGGTGAGCGCGCCTCGTACGCGAATGTGGCGTTGAGTCCGAACAGCACCGATGTGGACTGGGCGGAAGGTGTCATCGACCGGCTCGGCGAGGACGGGCGGAACGTCCGCGACGGCAGCGACCTGCCGAATCTCGCGAAGGCGAAGAAGATCACCGAGCTGGCGCGGATGTTCGGTATCGGCCGGTCGCGCTGACCGGTCTCAGCTCAGTTCAAGGCCGGCGGGTCTGCGGCGCACGTGCAGCCGGTAGCGCACGGTGAGCGTCGTGCCGGGTGTCTCCCGGATCGCTCGGGCCGCGACGCGCGGTGCGAACTCGATGCCGAGCACCCGTTCGAGGGTCGCGCGGTCGGGGAACTCCCACAGCGTGTCGATGCGGCGCAGATCGAATCCCTGCGCCTCGAAGAACGCCTCGACCGTCGCCGGGTCGTAATGCGGCAGGTCGTCGCACATCCAATCGCCGTAGGGATGGGCGGTGGCGTCGAGATCGACGACGGCGAGCGCCCCGCCGGGACGCAGCACCCGCATCGCCTCGAGGATCCCGGCGCCGCATCCGGGACCGAAGAAGTAGGCGGTGCGGGCGTGGACGAGATCGACCGAGGCGTCGGGAAGCGGTATGTCCGCAGCGGAGCCTTCCGTCACGGTGACCGACGGAAGACCGTCCACGCGGATGCGGGCCGCGGCGACCAGCGGTGGATGCGGTTCGATCCCGGTCACCGTGCGAGCGTCGGCCGCGAACATCGGAAGGTGGAAGCCCGAACCGCACCCGACGTCGACGACGTCGCGGCCGGTCCAGTCCGCGGCCTCCCGCAGCGCCGCGTACACGGCGCCGCGGGGGTCCTGCGCGCGGTTCTCCTCCTCGTACACCTCGGGCCAGTGCCAGATGTTGGGGCTGGCGATCACACCGCTCCCCGATTTCGGTGTACCGGGCTTCGGTGTACGGAGCTTCGACGAACGCACCATCGGGCGACTACACGAAGGCCGTGAGGATCAGCCAGGTGACGAAGGCCGACGGCAGGATCGAGTCGAGCCGGTCCATGATGCCGCCGTGTCCGGGCAACAAGGTGCCCATGTCCTTGATGCCGAGGTCGCGCTTGACCTGCGACTCGATGAGATCGCCGGCCGTCGCCGTCACCACGAGCACCGCGCCGAGCAACGCACCTGCCCACCACGGACCGTCGAGCAGGAACATCACGGTGAGCACACCGGCAGCGATGCACGCCACCGCCGACCCGGCGAAGCCTTCCCACGACTTCTTCGGGCTGATCGCCGGCACCATCGGGTGCTTGCCGAACAGCACCCCGGATGCATAGCCGCCGATGTCCGACGCCACGCACACGATCATCAGGCAGAACACCCGCTGGGCACCCTGGTCCTCGAGGACCATGAGGGTCGCGAACGACGCCAGCAACGGCAACCAGGCCGCGACGAAGACCGCGACCGCGGTATCCCGCAGGTAGTTGCGCGGCTGCGCGCCGAGGCCGCGTCCGAACAGGCGCCACAGCATCGTCACGACGACCGTGCCCGCGAACGCACCGAGCACACCCGTCGTGCCGTAGGGCCAACCGAGCCAGATCATCGCCTGCCCGCCGACCAGCAACGGCACTCTGGGGACGAGCACGTCGGCTTCGCGCAGACGCTTGGTGACCTCCCAGGTCGCGATACCGATGGCGATTGCGACCACGGCGAGCCACGCCTTCGGGGCGAACAGCAGGATCCCGATGACGAGCGCGCCCAGACCACCGCCGACCGCGAAGGCGGCCGGCAGGTCGCGTCCGGCCCGTGACGGTTTCTTCACCGGCTCCGACGCGGGGTCGGGGGCCGGCGTCGGGTCTGCAGGGGTGGCACCGGAGTCGGCTCCGGCACCGAGTGGAAGCTGCGGGTCGGAGGACCCGTCGGCTCGACCCACCGTCAGACCTCCATCAGTTCGGCTTCCTTGTGCTTGATCAACTCGTCGATCTGACCGACGTACTTCGCGGTCGTCTTGTCGAGTTCCTTCTCGGCGCGGTTCACATCGTCCTCGCCGGCCTCGCCGTCCTTCTGGATACGGCCGAGTTCCTCCATCGCCTTGCGGCGGACGTTGCGCACCGCGACCTTCGCGTCCTCACCCTTGGCCTTGGCCTGCTTGACGAGTTCGCGACGACGCTCCTCGGTGAGCTGCGGGACCGAGATGCGGATGATGTTGCCGTCGTTGGTGGGGTTGACGCCGAGATCGGAGTTGCGGATCGCGGTCTCGATCGCGTTCAGCTGCGAGGCCTCGTACGGCTTGACGATGACCATGCGCGCCTCGGGAACGTTGATGCTGGCGATCTGCGTGATCGGCGTGGGAGCCCCGTAGTAGTCGACGACGATGCGGTTGAACATGCCCGGGTTCGCGCGACCGGTCCGAATGCCACCCAGATCGTCCCGGGCCACCGTGACGGCCTTCTCCATCTTCTCTTCGGCTTCGAAGAGGGCTTCATCGATCACGGCAGTTCCTCCATGTTCCGTTGTCCGTTCATGACCGTACGAGTGTTCCGATCTTCTCACCGGCGATGGCTCGGGCGATATTGCCCTTGGTCAGCAGATTGAAGACCATGATCGGCATGGCGTTGTCCATGCACAGGCTGAAGGCGGTCGCGTCGGCGACCTTGAGGCCCTGCTCGATGACCTCGCGGTGGGTGATCTCCTCGAACAGCTCCGCATCCGGGTTCGTGCGGGGGTCGTCGGAGTAGACCCCGTCGACGGCCTTCGCCATGAGGACGACCTCGGCGCCGATCTCGAGGGCGCGCTGCGCAGCGGTGGTGTCGGTGGAAAAGTACGGCATACCCATGCCCGCACCGAAGATGACCACGCGCCCCTTCTCGAGGTGGCGGCGCGCACGCAGCGGCAGGTAGGGCTCGGCGACCTGTCCCATCGTGATGGCGGTCTGCACGCGGGTGTCGATGCCTTCCTTCTCCAGGAAGTCCTGCAGCGCAAGGGAGTTCATGACCGTTCCGAGCATGCCCATGTAATCGGACCGTGCGCGTTCGAGACCGCGCTGCTGGAGTTCGGCGCCGCGGAAGAAGTTGCCGCCACCGATCACGACCGCGACCTCGGCGCCACCGCGCACGACCTCCGCGATCTGCTGGGCCACCGTGGTCACCACGTCCGGGTCGAGTCCGACCTTGCCGCCGCCGAACATCTCGCCACCGAGCTTGAGCAGTACCCGGCGGAATCCGGGCCGATCGTGGGCGTGGTCGGACATGACTCTCCTCTGGTTGCGCATGAATCGGCCCTTATCATCCTGCCTCATCCGCTCGAGGGAACCGAGATCGGGCGGATCGACACGCCACACCTGTCACCGCGCAGCACGCGCGGATGCCTCCGGGCCCCGAGGCGGCGTGGCCCGACACACCTCGACCCCGCCGGTTGTGAACCGACGGGGTCGTGGAGTGGAAGAACTAGCTGGCGCCGACCTCGAAACGCACGAAGCGGGCGACGGTCGCGCCGGCCTCGTCGAGGATCGCCTTGACGGTCTTCTTCGAGTCCGTCACGGACGCCTGCTCGAGCAGGACGACGTCCTTGAAGTAGCCGTTGACGCGGCCTTCGACGATCTTCGGCAGAGCCTGCTCCGGCTTGCCCTCGGCCTTGGCGGTCTCCTCGGCGATACGCCGCTCGTTGGCGACGATGTCCTCGGGCACCTCGTCACGGCTGACGTACTTGGCCTTCAGAGCGGCGATCTGCATCGCGGCACCGCGAGCGGCCTCGGCAGCGGCGTCGCCCTCACCGGTGTACTCGACGAGCACGCCGACCGACGGCGGCAGGTCGGAAGCACGCTTGTGCAGGTAGACGGCGGTCTGGCCGTCGAAAGCAGCGACGCGACGCAGCTCGAGCTTCTCGCCGATCTTCGCGGACAGCTCCTGGACGAGGGCGTCGACGGTCTTACCGTCGATCTCGACGGCCTTGAGCGCCTCGACGTCGTTCGCGCGGGCCTGCGCGGCAGCGGTGACGACCTTGTCGGCGAGAGCCTGGAACTCGTCGTTCTTGGCGACGAAGTCGGTCTCGGAGTTCAGCTCGACGAGCACGCCGTCCTTGGCCACGACGAGACCCTCGGCGGTGGAGCGCTCGGCGCGCTTGCCCACGTCCTTGGCACCCTTGATGCGCAGCTGCTCGACGGCCTTGTCGAAGTCGCCGTCGTTGTCGGCGAGCGCGTTCTTGCAGTCCAGCATTCCGGAGCCGGTGAGCTCACGAAGACGCTTGACGTCGGCGGCGGTGTAGTTCGCCATGGAAGCGAGCCTCCTGTGTCTGTGGTGGAAAAGTCTCTGGGGGCGGCCCTACCGCGCGGATGGGCTCGGGCCGCGATGCGACGGCCCCGACCAGGATCTCTCGATCGGAAGGTCGGGGCCGGGCAACGAATCAGGCCTCGGGGGCCGCGTCTGCTGCGGGGGCTGCGTCCGCTGCGGGCGCCTCGGCGTCGGCGGCGGGGGTGGCCTGCGAGAGCAGCTCCTGCTCCCACTCGGCGAGAGGCTCGGCACCGGCCTCGGGCTTGGCCTCGGCGTCGCTGCTCTTGCCGGCGCGGGCCTGCAGGCCCTCGGCGACGGCGGAAGCGACGACCTTGGTCAGCAGCGCCGCGGAACGGATCGCGTCGTCGTTACCCGGGATCGGGTAGTCGACGAGGTCCGGATCGCAGTTGGTGTCGAGGATCGCGATGACCGGGATGTTCAGCTTGCGGGCCTCACCGACGGCGATGTGCTCCTTGTTGGTGTCGACGACCCAGATCGCCGACGGAACCTTCGCCATGTCGCGGATGCCGCCGAGGGTGCGCTCCAGCTTGTTCTTCTCACGCGTGAGCATGAGGATTTCCTTCTTGGTGCGTCCCTCGAAGCCGCCGGTCTGCTCCATCGACTCGAGCTCCTTCAGGCGCTGCAGGCGCTTGTGGACGGTCGAGAAGTTGGTGAGCATGCCGCCGAGCCAGCGCTGGTTCACGTAGGGCATGCCCACGCGGGTGGCCTCTTCGGCGATGGATTCCTGAGCCTGCTTCTTGGTGCCGACGAACAGCACGGTTCCACCGTGAGCGACGGTCTCCTTGACGAACTCGTACGCCTTGTCGATGTACGTCAGGGTCTGCTGCAGGTCGATGATGTAGATGCCGTTGCGGTCGGTGAAGATGAACCGCTTCATCTTCGGATTCCAGCGACGGGTCTGGTGTCCGAAGTGGGCGCCGCTGTCGAGCAGCTGCCGCATAGTCACAACAGGCATGCCTGTTTCTCTCTTTCGTGTCGGTTTCCGCGGTGGATCTTCCGATCCCCGCCCTGGCGTCCACATGTCCGTCGAACCCTTGCGGGACCGGCCGACGGCCATTTCCGATGCGGCCCGGAGAAACGGGTCGGCATCGATGCGCGGACGCGCGAAGTCGATCTGCGTATACAGACCGCCCGACAAGTGTACGCGGAGCGGGCGCGGATCCCTAACCGGGAGTCACCGGTCCTGTGGATGGATCCGGGCTAGTCCACAGATCGCGTCGACGCCTGGTGCGCGGGAGTCCGATTCACGAGGCTGACGGGCATGCTTCTCGCCGCGCCCTTCCGGACGATCGCCGTTGTGATCGCCGCGTTCGTCGTGCTCGCCGTCGTCCCGGGAACCGGATCGGCCGACACCGGACGGTTCGTGTGGCCACTCGATCCCCGGCCGGCCGTGAGCCGGCAGTTCGACCCACCCGAGCAGAACTGGCTCCCCGGTCACCGCGGAGTCGATCTCGACGCACGAGCAGGACAGACCGTCGTGGCCGCCGGTGACGGCGTCATCGCGTTCGCCGGTGTCGTGGCCGGGAAACCCGTGGTCTCCGTCGATCACGAGGGCGGGCTGCGCACCACCTACGAACCGGTCGAGGCGTCGGTCGCCGCGGGCCGCCGGGTGACGAGAGGTGATCCCATCGGCACCGTCGTCGCGGGCCACGAAGGCTGCGCGTCCTCCGCATGTCTGCACTGGGGACTGCGCCGCGGCCGCGACGACTATCTCGATCCCCTCCCCCTCGTGGAGCGCCCGGTGATCCGCCTGCTACCGGTGTGACGCCCGGCGCCCCGGCTAGTGCACCGCGTGCCGACCCGACAGTGCGGGGAAGTCGTCGGCGACCATCGCGGCGAGTTCGACGAACGCCGTGCGGGTCGCGGGGCGGAGCCGTTCGAGATCGATCTCGGCTCCCTCGGCGAGATGCTCGTCGAAGGGCAGCACCTTCACCGCGCGGCACCGCGCCAGGAAGTGCGCGGTCAGCGCGTCCATGTCGATACTCGCCGCACCCGGGCGCGGCGAGCTGATCACCACGACCGTACGTTCGACCAGGTCGGAGTAACCGTGAGCCTGCAGCCAGTCGAGGGTCGCCGCCGCACTGCGCGCCGCATCGACCGCCGGCGACGCGACGAGCACGAGGGTGTTCGCCAGGTCCAGTACGCCACGCATGACCGAGTGCATGATCCCGGTCCCGCAGTCGGTGAGGATCACGTTGTAGTAGACCTGCAGGATTGCGACGACGCGGCGGTAGTCCTCCTCGCTGAACGCTTCCGAGGCAGCGGGATCGCGTTCGCTCGCAAGCACTTCGAGTCGGCTCGGCGCCTGCGAGGTGTGGGCGCGCACGTCCGAGTACCGGCGGATGCCCGACGCCTTCGCGAGCAGGTCCCGCACGGTCGAGGTGGTCTGCTGCGGGATCCTCTGCCCGAGGGTGCCGAAGTCCGGATTCGCGTCGACGGCGATGACGCAGTCGCCGCGCAGCGACGCGAACGTCGACCCCAGTCCGACGGTCGTGGTGGTCTTGCCCACCCCGCCCTTCAGGGACAGCACCGCGATGCGGTAGTCGCCCGGGATCGGCTGGCGGATCCGGGCGACGAGATCCTCGCGGCGTTCACTGCCTCCGCCCTCGAGCCTGCCACCGGTCAGCCGGTCGACCCGTTCTCGCCATCGCCGCGTCGAACGTCGTGACCTGCGGACGAGCACTCCCGACGCGAGGTCGACGTTGGACGGCCGATCGTCGAACCGCTGTGCCTCGTGCTGCAGGTCGTCGACCGGCAGATCGTCGACCGGCAGCTCGTCGACCACAGCGTCCGTTCGCGCCGGCAGCGGGGCCGGGACCGCTGCGGACTCGGGATCGCCCGGACCGGGCGCGACCTCCGAAACCTCCGGGCTCGCCACCTCCGGCTCGGGTGCAGGTGCCACCGTGTCGGGCTTCGCCTCCGCGACTGCGGGCACCGGATCCGCGGTGGCGGAGGCAGGCTCGGGCTCGGGCGGCACTTCCGGCACCGTCGCCTGCGGCACTACCGGCACCGTCGCCTCCGGCACTACCGGCACGGTCGCCTGCGGCTCCGGGTCGTCGTCCGTACTCATCCGGGGCCGCAACGCCATGCCGAGAGGCACGGAGGCCGTCATCCCGAGCGGAGCGGAGGGGGCGGGTGGAGTCGCACCGTCGCCGGACGAAGTGGATGGGCCGGGCGTCTCGGTACCCCTGGCCGCGCGGCGGAGACCGCGTCTCGCGTGTTCGGTTCCGGATTCCGGTGGATCCTGCAGCCAGGCGGGCACGGCAGGACCCGGGTCGTTGCGTCTCATCTGTTCCCCCGATTCGATGGTGCCGGCGCACGCTATCAAACCGGGACGGCTTCTCGGGCAGGCCGATCAGGCGCGAGGATGGGCCTGATCGTGCGCGGCACGCAGGCGCGCCACCGAGACGTGGGTGTAGAGCTGCGTGGTGGCCAGACTCGTATGGCCCAGCACCTCCTGGACCACGCGCAGGTCCGCTCCCCCTTCGAGCAGGTGCGTCGCCGCACTGTGCCGCAGACCGTGCGGCGCGAGGTCGGGTGCGCCCGGCACCGACGAGACCGCCTCGTGCACCACCGACCGGACCTGCCGCTGGTCGATCCGACCACCGCGCTTGCCCAGCAGCAACGCCGCACCCGACGACGGGCGTGCGAGATGCGGGCGTCCGTGACGCAACCACGCGTCGAGCGCCTCGGCCGCGGGGGTCCCGTAGGGGACGATCCGTTCTTTGTCACCCTTGCCGAGGACCCGGACGACCCGCCGCTCGGCGTCGACGTCGTCGATGTCGACCGCGCACAGCTCCCCGACCCGAATTCCGGTCGCATACAGCAGCTCGACGATCACCCGATCACGGAGGGCGATGGGATCGAGTTCGCGCGCACCGGATTTCGCGGCCTCCATGATCTCCAGCGCCTGGTCGTCGCGGAGCACCGCGGGCAGTGAGCGGTGCGGACGCGGTGAGACGAGACGCGTCGCCGGATCGGCGTCGAGTCGCCGGGTGCGCACGAGCCATGCCGTGAAGACGCGTGCCGACGAGGTACGCCGCGCGAGCGTGGTGCGGGCCGCCCCCGCCGCCACCATCCCGGCGAGCCAGGACCTCAGCACATCGAGATCGAGGTCGGTGATGCGCGCATCGGGATTCCGGTCGGCGAGGTGCTGCAACAGCGAGCGGATGTCGGTGCGATACGCGCGGATCGTGTGCTCCGAGCGGTTGTCTTCGAGGCGGAGGTGATCGACGAAGTCCCCCAGGTGTACGTCCAGCGTCGCCGGAAGCATGTCGGATTCGTTGCCTCGCATGGGTCTACCGTGCGGCACGACCGGCTCGGGTGCAACGACCCGCGCCGACTAAGGTGCTTTCGTGAACAAAACGATCCCGGTACCGATGTTGTGCGCACTGGCGTTGCTGTCGGCGATCGCGCCGCTCGCCACGGACATGTACCTCCCGGGACTTCCCGTCATGGCGGAGAGCCTGGACAGTTCGACCGTCGGCGTCCAGCTCACGCTCACGACGTTCATGGCGGGTCTCGGGCTCGGCCAGCTGCTCGTGGGTCCCCTGTCGGACGGCTGGGGCCGGCGACGGCTGATCCTCGCCGGCACGATCGTCCTGGCGGTGAGCAGCGCGATCTGCGCGATGGCGCCCACCGTCGAGATCCTGATCGCTGCGCGTCTGATCCAGGGCTTCAGCGGCGGCACCGGCATCGTCCTCGCCCGGGCGGTCATCGCCGACCGGGCGCGAGGCAATCAGGCCGCCAAGCTGTTCAGCCTGATGATGATCATCGGTGGCATCGCGCCCGTCGCCGCTCCTCTGCTCGGTGGCGTGCTGCTGGGACCGATCGGATGGCGCGGCATCTTCTGGGTGCTCACCGGCCTGGCCGTCCTGATGGCCGTCGGCGCCTTCGCGTTCGTCCCGGAGACCCTGCCGCCGGAGAAGCGACACGCCGGCGGTCTGAAGACGATGGCCGGCAACTTCGGATACGTCCTCCGGCAACGACGCTTCGTCGGTTACGCCGCCGCCATGGCCCTGGGATTCGGCGCGATGTTCTCGTACATCTCGGCCTCACCCTTCGTCACCCAGAACATCCTCGGCCTGAGCCCCGGACAGTTCTCTCTGGTCTTCGCCGTGAACTCGGCCGGTCTCGTGCTGGCAAACGCCGTCAACACCCGCCTCATCGGCCGGTTCGAGGTGCGGACACTGCTGCTCTTCGGTGTGACCACCATGTTCACGGCAGGTGCGCTGCTGTTGCTGACGATGGTCGTCGTCGGCTACGTCGCGGCGCTGATCCTGCCGCTGCTGTTCGTCGCGATCAGCATGATGGGTCTGACATTGGGCAACGCCACCGCGTTGGCCCAGTCGCAGGTCCCGAAGGCGGCCGGTACGGGCTCCGCCGTGATCGGCGCCTCCCAGTTCGGTCTCGCTGCCGTGGTCTCCCCGCTCGTCGGGCTCGGCGGCGAAGGCACCGGTATCCCGATGGCCGTCGCCATCGTGGTCTGCTCGGGACTGGCGCTCACCTCCGCCGCGGTGCTGGCACGTGACTCCGCCGCGGTGCCGGCGCGCGAGTCCGCGAGCTGACGTGAACGACCGGCCGTCAATTGCTCTCGACGGCCGCCAGTTCGCTCTTCCACACGCGGAAGCCCTCCTCGGTGCGTCCACGACGCCAGTAACCCGAGATCGACGCGCGCGCCGGCGGTACGGCCCGCTCCTTCCGCAGGTACGGCCGGATGTGCTTCATGACGGCCTCGGCCTCTCCGTGCACGAAGACTTGCACGTCACCGTCCGGCCAGGGCAGGGCCTTCACCGCAGCGACGAGGGGTGAGTTGCCGTCGATCAGGTCGGCACCGGCGTCTCCGGCCGCGACACCGCGATGGAGCCAGGTGACGTCCACACCCGCCGGGGCGTCGAGCTTCAGCTCGTCGCCGGGCCCGATGACCTCCAGGAAGACCGCGCCCCGCGCGTCGGCGGGCAAGTCCTCGAGCGCGGCCGCGATTGCGGGGATCGCGGTCTCGTCGCCGGCGAGCAGATGGAAGTCGGCGGAGCGATCGGGCCGGTATCCCGCCCCGGGTCCCCGCACCACGACCTGCGTGCCCGGCTGTACCGAGCGAGCCCACGGCCCCGCGACACCCTCGTCGCCGTGCACGACGAAGTCGATCCAGATCTCCCGGGCGTCCGCGTCCACGCGCCGGACCGTATAGGTGCGGACGACCGTGTCGTTCCCCGCAGGCAGCTCGATCTTCACGTAGCTGTCGGTCTCCGCGCGGGCCTGGAACCCGCCGAAGCCGTCTCCGCCGAGTACGACGCGGACGAAGTGCTCGCCGATCGTCTCGGTCCGCAGGACCGTGAGTGTCGTCCCCATGGGCGCTTTCCGTGCCACCGAGCCTCCTATTAGGGTTACCTATTATCGCGTCACCGTACTCTGTCGCGGGGTGCGGCGGGGAGGTCACGATCGGCGAGGCTCTAGGCTCGAGAACATGAGCACCACCGCGGCCGACATCGCCACCTGGATGACCGACATCATCACCACCGAACGCAGGGTCACCCAGACCGACATGGTCGACGCGATCGAGGCCAAGTTCGGCTCCGAGTGGATCTACGTGAACGACAACGGCCACCCGTCCATCGACCGCGCTGTCCTCAAGGAGTTCCGCAAGGCCCACCGCGGTGCCGTGAAGTGGGACCGCGAGGACCGCGCCTGGTACGTCGAGGACGCGCCGACGGCCGAGCCCTCCGACGAGTAGTCGACACTCGGGCCCCTTCGCAAGACACCGATTTCGCAGGCGAGCACGGTAATCCTCCGAATTCACCCCTCGCGTGTCCGGCGGAACGGCGCGAAGTCTGTGAGCATACGGTCACGACTCCTTCGCGCGACCGTCTCCGGCACTGCCGAGCCGATCGGCGCGTCGGCAGCAGGTCGGAGGGCGCCGGGTGGACATCGAGAACGAGCGGGAACCTTCCGTACCCGCCCGCGAACTCGCGACGATCTGTGTGCTGGCGATCGTGGCCGGCACCGTCATCGGTGTCGTCGGCGGAGCCTTCCGCTGGTGCCTGGAACGGCTCGAACGATGGCGGATCCACACCGTGGAGTGGGCGCACGAACTCCCCGGTCCGGGATGGCTCGTGCCGGTGGGGATCACGATCCTCGGCGCACTGCTCGCGGCGCTGATCGTCCGGGTGGTCCCCCTCGCCTCGGGTAGCGGGATCCAGCACGTCGAGGCCGTCGACCGCGGGCAGGCCGCGCCACCACCCCTGTCGGTGCTGCCCTCCAGATTCGTCGGGGCACTCCTGTCGATCGGGTCGGGCCTCGTCCTGGGGCGGGAGGGTCCGATCGTGCACATGGGTGCCGCGGTGGGCGCCGAGACCGCACGCCGCTCCCGGCACCCCGAACACGAACGTCTGCTGCAGACCTCGGTCTCCGGTGCCGGACTTGCGGTCGCGTTCAACGCCCCGATCGGTGGTGCGCTGTTCGTCTTCGAGGAGGTCACCGGCAGCTTCCGTTTCCGCACCGTCGTGCCCGTCGTCCTGTCGGTGGCCGCCGCGGTGGCGTGTTCGCGGACGATCGTCGGCGACACCCCAGACTTCACCGTGGACCCCATCGCTCCCCCGTCCATCGTCCTGCTGCCCGTCTTCGTGGTGTTCGGTCTGCTCACCGGATTGCTCGGCGCGGCCTACAACCGGATGGTCCTGGGATCGCTGAGCGTGGTGGAGTCGATCCGCTCGCTCTCGCCGGTGACGAAGGCCGCGATCATCGGCGGACTCGTCGGGTTGTTGTCGGTGGTCGCACCGTGGGCCGGCGGTGGCGGCGACTCCCTCGTCCAGCACGTGGTGGGCGGTGGCGCCCTCGCACTGCCGGTGGTCGCCTGGTACGTCCTGCTGCGGTTCGTCGCGGGACCGCTGTCGTATGCGGCCGGGACACCGGGCGGATTGTTCGCGCCCCTCCTGGCACTGGGTGCTCTCTGGGGACTGTTGTGCGCCGGGATCTGCGCCGTGATCGTCCCCGGGATCGGGTCGTCCCTCGCCGTACCGATGGCGATCGCAGGGATGGCCGCCCTCTTCGGCGCGTCGGTGCGGGCGCCGATCACCGGAGTCGTCCTCGTCGTGGAGATGACCGCGGTGACGGGGGTGACGGTCCCGATGCTCGCCGCGACGATCTGCGCCGTCGTCGTGGCATCCTCCACGCGGGTCCCGCCCATCTACGACAGCCTGCGCAACCGCATGTTCGGCGCCCCTCCCGACCGCGCGTAGACCCTGGCATCGATCCAGGGTCATGTCCGCTGCCACCCTCCGTCCGTCGCCACCACCAGGCCGTCGAGTTCGAGCAGGGGAAGCGCAGCCCGCACCCGCTCGATCGGCAGTCCCGCCGACTCGGCCACCGTCGCCGGATCGCAGACCTCCGATGCCGGAAGTGCCTCGTAGACCAGAGCCATGTCACCCGACAGTCCGTCCAGGTCGCGGCGGAACAGGCCGTCACGGTCGTCGTCCCCGCAGGCCAGGAGCGGACCGCACTCCTCGACGATGTCGCGCGCCGCACCCACCAGACGGGCCTCGCCTTCCCTGATCATGCGGTGACAGCCCTGCGATGCCGCCGAGGTCACCGGTCCGGGGACCGCCATGACCGGCCGGCCGAGTCGTCGCGCCCAAGCCGCGGTGTTGCGCGCCCCGCTGCGCCAACCCGCCTCGACGACGACCGTGCCGGCGGACAACGCCGCGATCAGCCGATTGCGGGCGAGGAACCGGTACCGCGCAGGGGTCGTACCCGGCGGATATTCGCTGACCACCAGGCCCGACTCGGAGATCCGGCGCAGCATGGTCGTGTGCGCCGCCGGGTACGCCCGATCGACCCCACAGGCCAGGATCGCGACCGTGGTGCCGCCCACCCCGAGCGCCGCGCGGTGTGCGGCAGCGTCGACGCCGAAGGCCGCACCGGACACGACCGTCCACCCGTCGGCGGCGAGATCCCCGGCGATCTCGGCGGTGACGTGCTCTCCGTAACCGCTCGCGGCACGGGTCCCGACGATGCCGATCGCGCGTTCGGCGAGGTCGTCGATCCGCCGGCTCCCCCACACCCACAGTGCGAGGGGCGGCCCCTCGGCGTCGGTCGCGGTGTCGAGGGTGCCGAAGCCGAGCATCTGCCATGCGGGCCATTCGTCGTCGTCGGGCGTCACCAGTCGACCTCCGGCCCGACCCAGACGGTCGAGATCCCGTGCCGCGGTGTCGAGGTGCGCCCGCACCGAGTACCGCGACGAGAGTTCGCCGAGGCCCGAGCCCGACCGGATGGCGGCCGCCACCTCGAGCACACCCGCGGCCTCGACCGCCGCCGACAACGATCGCGACGCGCCCTGCGTGACGGTCGACAGATAGGCCCAGGCCAGGCGCCGTTCATCGTCGTGTCCGCTCATGCGACACCCCGATCCCGGAAGTCGAGGGCGGCAGCGACGTGCGTCGCCGACGGCGAATCGGAACCGTCGAGGTCGCTCAGCGTCCACGCGACCCGAAGTGCGCGATCCGCTCCTCGCGCGGTGATAGCGCCCTTACGCAGCGCCCATTCGACGGGTTCGAGCGCGGCCCGCGGAAGCCGGAACTTCTGCCGGAGGGCCGGTCCGGGCACCTCGGCGTTGGTAGCCCAGCCGTGATCGGCCCACCGCTCGCGTGCCGCGGCTCTCGCCCGGGCGACACGCGCCCGCACGTCGTCGGTGCTCTCGCCCGTCTCCCCCATCAATGCGCTCGTCGCGACGGCCTGCATCCGGACCCGCAGGTCGACGCGATCGAGGAGCGGGCCCGACAGTCGCCCCAGATAACGGCGACGTGCGGTCGGCGCGCACACGCAGTCGGCGTCGCGTGGCGGTGCGCACGGGCAGGGGTTGGCGGCGAGGATCAGCTGGAACCGAGCCGGATATCGCGCGACACCGTCGCGCCGGGCGATGCGTACCTCCCCGTCCTCGAGCGGTGTACGCAGCGCTTCGAGTGTCTTCGTCCCCATCTCGGCGACCTCGTCGAGGAACAGCACGCCGCGGTGCGCCCGGCTCACCGCGCCGGGTTTCGCCATGCCGGTGCCGCCTCCGATCAGCGAACTCACCGACGCCGTGTGATGGGGCGCGATGAAAGGTGGTTCCGTCACGAGCGGCCGGTCGCTGGTGAGGGTGCCCGCCACCGAGTGGATGGCCGTCACCTCGAGGGCATGATTCTCGCTCAGGTCCGGCAGAATCCCCGGAAGTCGCTGTGCAAGCATCGTTTTCCCGATCCCCGGCGGACCGGTCAGCATCAGGTGGTGCGCGCCGGCCGCAGCGACCTCGATCGCGCGACGCGCTTCGTGCTGACCGACCACTTCGCTGAGATCACCCCGCACCGCCCGTGGTGGCAGCGCACGCGGATCGGGCCGTTCGAGCGGACCGTCGCCCTGCAGCCAGATCACCAACTCGCGCAGCGTTTCGGCGCCGTAGACGTCGATGCCGTCGACGAGCGCCGCCTCGGTCATCGTCGCGGTGGGCACCACCACGCGCGACCAGCCGTGCTTCTTCGCCGTGAGCACGGCGGGCAGCACACCGCGCACCGGACGGACGCGCCCGTCGAGCGCGAGTTCGCCGAGCAGCACCGTCCGGGAGACTGCCTCGGTCGGCACGACATCCGCCGCGTCGAGGACCGCGCACGCCAACCCGAGGTCGTAGACACTGCCGACCTTCGGCAGCGTGGCCGGAGACAGTGCGAGCACGACCTTCGAATCCGGCCACTTGGCACCGGAATTCGACACGGCGGCGCGCACCCGATCGCGCGACTCCTGGAGCGCGGTGTCGGGCAGCCCGACCATCGTCACACCCGGCAGACCTCGCCCGATGTCGGCTTCGATCTCGACGACCTGCCCGTCGATCCCGGAGACCGCGACCGACCACGCGCGTCCGAGCGCCATCAGAGGACCTGCTTGCGGTGGGTGATCTCCGGAGCGTGCCCCCGCGCGAGCAGGACGGTGACCACATCGACGCGGATGTGCGACCAGCGGCGCGTCTGTTCGGACAACCACTGCCCGGCGAGGCGACGGATGCGTTCGGCCTTCGCGGGCGTCACCGCTTCGGCGGGGGTGCCGTATCCGGTGCCTGTGCGGGTCTTGACCTCGACGAAGACGACGGCCGCGCCGTCCTGTGCGATGAGATCGAGTTCGCCGTATCGACTGCGCCAGTTCCGGGCGAGCACGACCATGCCGGTCGACTCGAGGTAGTCCGCGGCGAGGTCTTCGCCTAGCGCGCCCAGATCCCGATTGTGTGATGTCCGATTCGTCCCCTGCATGCGCCCACTGTGGAGGACCGAGGCACGTGGAATCGGGGTCCGAGCACGGAGATCGGGGGATCTGTGGATGAGTGCGGTGCCTGTGCACAACCGAGGGCGACGAGCCGCGGCGAAGGGCTCGGTCTCGGCGCCCCGGTTAGGATGCGGCCGCTGCGCGCAGGATCGTCCCCGAGGACGTCAGCCCAGCTTGTCGGGCAGTCTCAGTTCGGGCTTGTCGAGCTCTTCGATGTTGACGTCCTTGAACGTGATGACACGGACATGCTTGACGAAGCGTGCGGGACGGTACATGTCCCACACCCAGGCGTCGGACATGCGCACCTCGAAGTACACCTCGCCGTTGGCGTTGTGCGGCAGCAACTCGACCGCGTTCGCCAGGTAGAACCGGCGCTCGGTCTCCACGACGTACGCGAACTGACCGACGATGTCCCGGTACTCCCTGTACAGCGAGAGTTCCATCTCGGTTTCGTACTTCTCGAGATCCTCGGCACTCATCGGTCTCGGTGTCCTCCCAGTCTGGTGTGTCCTGCAATCATCCCGCATCCGCCTCGTCGGTGAACAATCGACGCCCCGGGTCGTCTGCATACGAGCGACGAACCGGGTCGTCGGCGAACAACCGACGTCGCACTGCGGGCACTCCGCACACGGAGCGCACATTGGCCCACGACCGCCGGTGCTGCGGTGACGGGCCGTGCTCGGCCAACGCCGCCATGTGCGTCGGAGTGCTGTAGCCCTTGTGTACTGCGAAACCGTACTCCGGTAGCTCGCCGTCGAGGTCGACCATCATCCGATCGCGTGTGACCTTCGCGAGCACGCTGGCCGCCGCGATGCATGCGGCGGCCGCGTCGCCGCCGATCACGGGCAGGGACGGTGCGGGCAGTCCGGGGACCCGGAAACCGTCGGTGAGCACGTAACCGGGCGGAGTCGACAGACCCGCCACCGCGCGTCGCATGCCTTCGATGTTGGCGACGTGGACGCCGATCGCGTCGACCTCCTCCGCGGGGATCACCACCACGCTCCACGCCCGGGCGCGTTTCACGATCACCGAGTACAGCTCCTCGCGGGTTCGTTCGGTGAGCTTCTTCGAGTCGTCGAGCCGGTCGAGCGACGCGTGCGGCCGGTCGCCGAGCACACAGGCCGCGACGACCAGCGGCCCGGCGCAGGCACCGCGGCCGGCTTCGTCGACCCCCGCGACCGGACCGAGACCGCACCGCGCGAGCGCGGACTCCATGGTGCGCAGTCCCGAGGAGCGACGGATCACGGGTCGAGGTGGCCAAGCAGTCACGAGGGAAGGATCTCCGGTGAATCGATCAGGCCCCATCGGCCGGGAGGCAGCACGATGAAGCGGGCTTTACCGATGACATTGTCCAGCGGGATCGAGCCCTGATGCTCGTCCCCGACGTGGTAACGCGAGTCGGCGGAGTTGCTGCGGTTGTCACCCATCACCCAGACGTGGCCCTCGGGCACGGTGACGGGCCCGAAGCAGCGCCCGGAGGGCACCTCGGTCTCGCAGGTGACGACACCCGGGGTGAACGGGAAGTCCATGGTCACGTACGGCTCGTCGAGCGGGACACCGTCGACGAGGACACGGCCCTGGTCGTCGCAGCATTCGACCGTCTGCCCTCCGGTCGCGATCACGCGCTTGACGAGGTCGTTCTCGTCGGGCGGCACGACGCCGACGAGCGAACCGATCTCCTGCAGTCCCCGCACGACGACGTTGTCGGAACGTGTCGAGACGTACCCGGCCGACCACGAGTCGGGGCCCTCGAAGACGATGACGTCACCGGGGCGGGGGTCGGTGAAGCGGTAACCCACCTTCTCGACGACGATGCGGTCGCCGGTGCAGCCCGGGCAGCCGTGCAGTGTCGGCTCCATCGACTCCGAGGGAATGAGGTAGACCCGCGCCACGAAGGTCTGCAGCAGGAAGCTCAGGGCCAGTGCGACGACGACCAGGATCGGCAGTTCACGCCAGAACGACTTCTGCTTCTTCGCCTCCGGGGCGGTGTCGTTCGCCGCGGGGTCCTCGCGCCGGTGGTGTGCACCGTCGGCTCGATCGCTCCGAGCCGAACCTCGAACATCGTTGCGGTTCACATCCGGTCGAGCCGGATCGTGCGGGGAATCTGCCACCTCGACAGACTAGCGTCTGCGGTACAGCGGTCCGCCGAGGACGACCGTCGACCGGCCGGGCGAGAGACAGACCGCCATCCAGAACGACGACGACCCGGCCGGGACGTATGTCCGGGCCGGGTCGTCGGATGCTGTATCGGGTGGCTCGAGAGCCGTGCCGAGCAGCCCGAGGGGCTGGTCAGCGGCCGAAGATCAGCGCTTCTCCTTGATCTTGGCAGCCTTGCCGCGCAGCTCACGCAGGTAGTAGAGCTTCGCGCGACGGACGTCGCCACGGGTCAGCACGTCGATCTTGGCGAGGTTGGGGCTGTGCACCGGGAAGGTGCGCTCCACGCCCACTCCGAAGGAAACCTTGCGGACGGTGAAGGTCTCGCGGATGCCGCCGCCCTGACGCCGGATCACGACGCCCTTGAAGACCTGCACACGCTCCTTGCTGCCCTCGATGACCTTGACGTGCACGTCGAGAGTGTCGCCGGGACGGAAGTCCGGGATGTCGTCGCGCAGCGACTTGGCGTCCAGAAAGTCCAGGGTGTTCATCGGTTTTACATCCTCTTGTTCGCTCGAGCAGAGGAACCTGGCGGCGACCGCCGTATGGCGGGCTCGACCGGTTCGTGCCCAGGTCAGGTAGGCGTGCCCGAACGGGGCAACCCGTCCATTGTGCCAGACGGAGCATCGATCGATGAAATCGGCGGTGGCGCCGGTTTGACGCGGCGGTCCAGTTCCGCCTCGGTCGCGGTGCGCGAGTGCTCGACACTGCCCCGCACGGTCTCGAGCGTCGGGGCGCCCGCGACGAGATCCTGCACGAAGATCTTGGCGCGGATCACCGGACGTCGCAGTCGACGTTCGCGTTCGAGCGCGCGCGCCATACGACGTGGCCGCTTGCCGTACCGCCAGCGAGCCCAGGGCGCACCGGGCCGCGAGAGCCGGATCGCTCCGACCCACAGCAGCGGGATGATGAACAACCCCACCAGGCCGGTCCAGATCTTGCCTTTCGCCAGGACGATCGCGGCGAGCAGAAGGTTCACGAGCACGGCCACGACGAGCGCGGCTCGTCCGGCCCAGTCGCCGCTGTCCTCGAAGTTCGTGGCGTCCCCGAGTTCGAACGGTCGCAGGCCGAGCAACCACATCCCGGTCACGGCGATCGCCACGAAGACGGCGTCGACGGACACCCGTCCCTGTTCTTCCCAGTACACGTCGTTCAGGTAGAAGATCAGCGCGAACTCGTCGAGGGTCAGCGCGGCACCGATGCCGAAGACCGCTGCGAGGATGCAGGCGGCGAGGCGGTTCGCGTCCTCGGAGATCGCGATCAGTCCCCCACCGGCGATCACCATCGTCACGACACCGAACACCACGTGGTGCACGTGCTGACCACCGGGGGTGATGTTGCCGGGCCACCAGCGCACCTGCGCGCGGATCAACCGCACGCTGATCCGGATGAAGACGAACGCGGCCACGAAACCGAGCAGGAAGAACAGCAGCGGGAGGCGCCCCTGATCGACGATCTCGCGCCGCATCCAGTCGAGCATCACCGGCTCACTCCGGCCACCGTGGATCTCATGTCCACAGCATTGCAGGAGTGACCCGGTGATTCGCGTCAGTTGTTACCGAAACCTGTTACCGAAACCGGCGCGTCGCAGAGCGTCGGCCATCGATCCGGAGGCGGCCGGCGCCGAACGACGGTCGCCGCCACGGCCCTGTTGCCCCCGATTGCCCTGCTGTCCGCGATTGCCCTGGCCGTTCCGGCCCCGACCGCCGCCCTGGTTACCGCCGCCCTGGCCTCCGGGACGACGAGCACCTCCGCGCGGCTGACCTCCGGACTTCTCGGCGCCCGGGGTGGGGATCTCGTCGTCGAGTCGCAGTGTCAGACCGATGCGCCGGCGCGCGACGGCGACCTCGAGGACCTTCACCTTGACGACCTCGCCGGACCGGACGACGTCGTGGGGATCCTTCACGAAGCTGCGCGACATGGCGGAGACGTGCACGAGGCCGTCCTGGTGCACGCCCACGTCGACGAATGCACCGAACGCCGCGACGTTGGTGACCACTCCCTCGAGGACCATGCCGGGCTTCAGGTCGGCGACCTTCTCGACACCGGCGGCGAAGGTCGCGGTCCTGAACTCGGGACGCGGGTCGCGGCCGGGCTTCTCGAGCTCGGAAATGATGTCGGTGACGGTGGGGACACCGAAACGGTCGTCAGCGAACTCGTCCGCGCGCAGCTTCCGCAGGGTCGTGGTGTTGCCGAGCAGTTCGCGGACGCTGCTGCCCGTCCGGTCGACGATACGCCGCACCACCGGATACGCCTCGGGGTGCACCGCGGACGCGTCGAGCGGGTCGTCACCGTTGGGGATCCGTAGGAAGCCCGCGCACTGCTCGAAGGCCTTCGGGCCGAGTCGCGGGACGTCCTTGAGCGCGGTGCGCGCCCGGAACGGACCGTTCTGGTCGCGGTGGGCGACGATGCTCTCCGCAAGCGAGCCGGTGATACCCGAGACGCGCGACAGCAGCGGGACCGACGCCGTGTTGACATCGACACCGACGGCGTTCACCGCGTCCTCGACGACCGCGCCCAGCGACCGCGCGAGCATCGTCTCGGACACGTCGTGCTGGTACTGGCCGACGCCGATCGACTTCGGGTCGATCTTCACCAGTTCGGCGAGCGGATCCTGCAGACGGCGCGCGATGGAGACCGCACCGCGGATGGACACGTCGAGGTCCGGGAGTTCCTTGGTGGCGTACTCGGAGGCCGAGTAGACCGAGGCACCCGCCTCGGACACCACGATCTTCGTCAGCCCGGGCACCTTCGCCAGCGACACGAGATCGGCTGCGAGAGCGTCGGTCTCACGCGACGCCGTGCCGTTGCCGATGGCGATCAATTCGACACCGTGCCGCGCGACCAGGGCGGCGAGCACCGCGAGGGCCTCGTCACGCTTGTTGTGGGGCTGATGCGGATAGATCGTGGTGTGGTCGACGACCTTGCCGGTCGCGTCGACGACCGCGACCTTCGTGCCGGTGCGGTAGCCGGGGTCGAGACCCATCGTCGGGCGAGTGCCGGCCGGTGCGGCGAGCAGCAGGTCCTTGAGATTGGCGGCGAAGACGTCGACCGCATCCTTCTCGGCGGACTGCCGCAGCCGCATCCTGATGTCCAGCGACAGCGACATCTGCAGCTTGGTACGCCACGCCCACCGCACGGTGTCGAGCAGCCACTTGTCGGCGGGGCGACCCTGGTCGGCGATGCCGAAGCGCGTCGCGATCCGGCCCTCGTAGTAGCTGCGCTCGCCGGGCACCGGCTCGTCGATCTCGGGATCGAACGACAGCGACAGCACCTCCTCCTTCTCGCCGCGCAGGAGGGCGAGGATGCGGTGCGAGGGCAGCTGGGTGAACGGTTCCGAGAACTCGAAGTAGTCGGAGAACTTCGCGCCGTCGTTCTCCTTGCCGGACCGCACGGTGGAGGTCACCTTGCCGCGCGTCCACATCGCCTCCCGGAGCTCGCCGACGAGGTCCGCATCCTCGGCGAAGCGTTCGACGAGGATGGCGCGCGCACCATCGAGCTGCTCGGAGGTGTACCCGGCAGGATCGGTGGTGGGGTCGCCGATGAGCGCGTCGGCGACGGGCTCGTGACCGGCCTCGCGGGCGATCTGCGCCTTGGTGCGCCGCTTCGGCTTGAACGGCAGGTAGATGTCCTCGAGCCGCGCCTTGGTGTCGGCGAGCATGATCTGGCCGCGCAGCGTGTCGTCGAGCTTGCCCTGCGCCTCGATCGATTCGAGGATCGCGACGCGGCGCTCGTCGAGTTCGCGCAGGTAGCGGAGACGTTCCTCGAGAGTGCGCAGCTGGGCGTCGTCGAGACCGCCGGTCGCCTCCTTACGGTAACGCGCGACGAACGGCACGGTCGCGCCGCCGTCGAGCAGTCCCACGGCCGCGGCCACCTGGTCTTCGCGGACGTCGAGTTCCTGGGCGATCCGCCGGTTCACGGTGTCGAGTTCGGTCGTCACGTCGAACGACCCTACAGTTGCCGCCCTCGCCACGCGCCTGTGCCTGCGTAGGCGCCCGCGCCTGTGCCTGCGTAGGCGCCCGCACCTGTGACCGCGTAGGCGCCCGCACCTGTGACCGCGTAGGCGCCCGCGCCTGTGACCGTGCGCGCTCACGCGCGGGGTCCGTGCAGGCTGTCGGGTGGACCGGCGCTATCGTCCACAGCACAATGGAATGCAGGAACCGGAAATGAAGCACGGGCGCGGACGCGCACGATCGGGCGCGATGATGCTGTGCGTGACCACCGCACTGGCCGTATCCGGCTGCGATTCGATGGACACCCACCCGCTCCCGCACGAAGCCCTCGGTCTCGCCTCGGTGGCGGACACCGATTCCGACGAGCCGACCGTGACGCTGTCGACGGCCGAGCTCCCCCGGCAGATCGACGCGGCCGTCGCACTCGCCGACAGCCGCGGAGCGCGCCTGACCGTCGCCGTGCTCGACCGCGAATCCGGGACCCGCGTGCTCGGCGGCACGGACGAACCCTTCGAGACCGCCTCGACCGTCAAGCTGTTCATCGCCGAGGAAGTCCTGTACCGCGAGGTGACGGGCGAGGCGACGCTCGCCGACGAGGACCACGAACTGATCCGGTCGATGCTGCGCTCCTCCGACGACAACGCTGCCACGCTGATGTGGGAGACCTACGGCGGTCCCGAGATCGTCGAGCACGTCGTGGAGCGGCACAACCTGACCGGCACGACTCCCCCGGATCCGGGGTCCTGGTGGTGGAACACGACCACGACGGCATCGGACCTGCTGACCTGGTACGACGATCTGCTCGGCGACAGCGCCTCCGGTGACGAGAGTGCGGCCCGGATCGTCGGCCACCTGGTGGAGTTCACCGAGGACGGCGTCGACGGATACGACCAGCGTTTCGGGCTTCCCGAGGGTCTCGGCGACTCCACGGATCTGGGTGTCAAGCAGGGGTGGATGTGCTGCCTGGCCGGTGAATGGTTGCACCTGTCCACCGGATTCTTCGGCGACGACCACCGGTACGTGGCCGTGGTCACGGCACGGGAGACCGTCACCTACGACGAGTCGGGTCCCTTCTACGACACCGGTTTCCTGCCCGACACGGCGATGTACGACGCGACGGACGACGGGAGCGCGCAGCACGCGCGCGAGACCGTCACGCTGGCGGTCGAGACGACGCTCGGAAGCGCGCACCGGCCCTGAGGGCCGTCCGGCGCGGCGTCAGTCGTCGGACGGCAGCAGATCGGGTCGTCGGTCCCGGGTGCGTTCGAGCGACTGCTCGTGGCGCCAGCGAGCAACCTTGCCGTGGTCGCCGGACAACAGCACCGGCGGCACCTCGAGGTCGCGCCACACCGCAGGCCGGGTGTAGCTCGGGCCCTCGAGCAGTCCGTCGGAGAACGAATCCTCCTGGTGCGACTGCTGATTGCCGAGCACACCGGGTAGCAGCCGGACGACGGCCTCGACCATGACGAGAACGGCGACCTCCCCACCGATGAGGACGTAGTCGCCGATGCTCACCTCCTCGACGCGCACGCGCCTCGCGGCATCGTCGAAGACGCGCTGGTCGATTCCTTCGTAGCGACCGCACGCGAAGACGATCCGCTTCTCCTTCGACCAGCGTTGTGCGGTGGCCTGATCGAAGCGGCGACCAGCGGGCGTCGGGACGACGAGCAGCACGTCGGGGTCGGTTCCACCATCGGGTCCGGCGAGCACGTCGTCGAGCGCCGGTCCCCACACGGTGGGTTTCATGACCATGCCCGGCCCGCCACCGTAGGGCGCATCGTCGACGGCCTTGTGCACGTCGTGCGTCCAGTCGCGCAGGTTGTGCACACCGACGGAGATGAGCCCCTTGTCGATTGCTTTGCCGAGCAGGGCGACCCGCAGGGGTTCGAGATATTCGGGGAAGATGGTGACGACGTCGAGCCGCACGGACTACTGCTTCCCCTCGGTCGACTTCTTCTTCTTGGACGGCGGTTCCCCGAAATCGGGGTCGAGGAGCCCGTCGGGCGGATCGATCTCGATCACGCCGTCCCGCACCGACACCGTCGGAACGATCTCGGTGACGAACGGGACGAGCAGCTCTCCACGTTCCTGGCCTGTCGGCCGGATCGACAGCAGTTCGCCGGCGGCCGTGTGCAGGACCTCGCGGACGGTGCCGACCTCGTTTCCGCCGTCGGGGCGACCTGCGACGATCCGCACCGTCAGCCCTTCGAGTTCGTGGTCGTAGAACTCGTCCGGATCGTCGGACGGCGGAAGGTCGGCACTGTCGACGACGAACAGCACCCCGCGCAGCGCGTCTGCGGCGTCGCGACCGTCGATGCCCTGCAGGCGCAGCAGAAGCCGCCCGGAGTGTTCCCGGGCGGCTTCCACTGTGTACTCGTGCAGGTGCTTGTCGCGAGGCTTGCGTCCACGCAGAACCGCGCCGACGGCGAAGCGCTCCTCGGGTTCGTCGGTGCGAACCTCGACGACGACTTCGCCTCGGATGCCGTGCGACTTGGCCACACGGCCCACGACGAGCTCCATCGACGCTCGCCTAGCGGTCGGTGTCGACGACGTCGACACGGATACCCCGGCCACCGATTCCGGTGACGAGGGTCCGCAGTGCGGTCGCGGTGCGACCGCCGCGGCCGATGACCTTGCCGAGGTCGTCGGGATTGACATGCACCTCGACGGTGCGGCCCCGACGGCCCGCGATCAGGTCGACGCGGACGTCGTCGGGATGGGCGACGATTCCACGAACGAGATGCTCGACGGCATCGGCGACCACGGCGCTCATTACTCGGCGGCCTCGGTGGACTCGGCCTCGGTGGACGCCTCGGCGGACTCTTCCTTGGCAGCCTTCTTTTTCTTGGGCGTGACAGCCTCGGCAGCCGGCTCGTTCTCGGCCTGCGCGAGGGCGGCCTGGAACAGCTCGAGCTTGGACGGCTTCGCCTCCGCCTTCTTCAGCGTGCCCTCGGCACCCGGCAGGCCCTTGAACTTCTGCCAGTCGCCGGTGATCTTGAGGAGGTTGAGGACCGGCTCGGTCGGCTGCGCGCCGACGTTCAGCCAGTACTGCGCACGCTCCGAATCGACCTCGATCAGCGAAGGCTCTTCCTTCGGGTGGTACTTGCCGATGGTCTCGATGGCCCGGCCGTTGCGGCGGGTGCGCGAGTCCGCGACGACGATGCGGTACTGCGGGTTGCGGATCTTGCCGAGACGGGTGAGCTTGATCTTGACAGCCACTGCTGTGTTCTCCTTCGGGGTGCGCCGAGGCGCGTGTCACGTGCAATTCGGACGACGCGCCCTTCTGGCACGCCCGGTTTTGCCTCTAGCCTGTGACCGCCGCGCGGTACGTAACCGGATGCGACGACAGCGAACCATTCTGCCAGACGCGCGAGCCAGGACGAAACCGGCACCCGGTGACCCCGCGCACCCGCTCTACAGGCGCGCGGGACTACCCGAGACCACCCGGCCGCGGAGAACCACGAGATCGGGACGCGCCGCGGCCGGGTCGCTGCGCGGATCCTCCCGGTACACGACGAAATCGGCCGACGTGCCCGGTTCGAGACTCGGATGCCCGAGCCACGCGCGGGCCTTCCAGCTCGCCGCCGCGTACGCCTCGGTCTGGTCGAGACCCACGCGCACGAGCGCCGCGATCTCATCGGCGATGCGTCCGTGCTGCACCTGACCTCCGGCATCTGTGCCCGCGTAGATCGGGATGCCGGCCTCGTGGGCGGCGCCGATGGTCTCGTCGAGGCGCGCGTACAGAGCGCGCATGTGCGCCGCGTACACAGGGAATCGCGTCGCCGAATCGGCGATGTCCGGAAAGTTCTCGATGTTGACCAGTGTCGGCACGAGCGCGGTGCCGTAGTCCACCATCGTCGCGATGGTCTCGTCGGTCAGGCCCGTGCCGTGTTCGATGCAGTCGATCCCCGCCGCGAGCAGTCCGGGCAGGGCGTCCTCACCGAAGACGTGCGCCGTGACCCGCGCGCCCTCGCGGTGGGCAGCGGCGATCGCCTCGACGAGGATCCCGTCGCTCCACAGCGGAGCGAGGTCGCCGGCCTCGCGGTCGATCCAGTCGCCGATGAGCTTGACCCAGCCGTCACCGGCCCGGGCCTGACGTGCCACTTCCTCGGGCAGCTGCGACTCGTCCTCGAGGTCGACGGGCAGACCGCGGATGTAGCGCTTGGGCAACGCGATGTGCCGGCCCGCCCGGATGATCCGAGGCAGATCCGTCCGCTGGTCGAGGGCCCGGGTGTCGACGGGTGATCCGGCGTCACGGAGCAACAGGACACCCGCGTCGCGTTCGGTGACGGCCTGCGCGAGCAGACCGTCCACGTCCTCCGCTCCCCCGCCGAACCGGATGCCGACGTGGCAGTGCGCGTCGACGAGACCCGGCAGGATCCAGCCGTCGGCGCAGAGCACCTCCGCGTCGGGGTCGGGCTCGGCCGTGAACGATCCGTCGGCCCCGACGTACAGCTCGACGGGTTCGCCGTCGGCCAACGACCGGCCCCGCACGACGAAGGAACGCGCATCACCCTCGGTCACGGTCATCACCCGGCTCGGCTCAGTTCTTGGGGAACTTCAGCTTCGACAGGTCGAAGTTCTCGAGACCCGGAGGCAGCTCGTCGAGGCCCTTCGGCATCTTCGACAGGTCGGGCATCCCGGCCGGCATGCCACCCGGAAGACCGGGGAAGCCACCGGGCATACCGCCCCGCACCTTCGGCGGCGTCGGTCCGCGACCGCCCTTCTTCCCCTTCTTGCCCTTCTTGCGCTGGTTCTTGCGTGCGCCCGGCATGCCCATCTGGCCGGCCATCGCCGTCATCATCTTCCGGGCCTCGAAGAACCGGTCGACGAGCTGGTTGACGTCGGAGACCTTCACACCGGAACCGTTGGCGATGCGCAGTCGCCGCGAGCCGTTGATGATCTTCGGGTTGGCGCGCTCCTCCGGCGTCATGCCGCGGATGATCGCCTGGATGCGGTCGAGCTGCTTCTCGTCGACGTTGGCGAGGGCGTCCTTCATCTGCCCGGCTCCGGGCAGCATGCCCAGGAGATTGGCGATAGGGCCCATCTTCCGCACTGCCATCATCTGCTCGAGGAAGTCCTCGAGGGTGAGCTCACCGGAACCGATCTTGCTGGCGGTGGCCTCGGCCTGCTGGGCGTCGAAGACCTGCTCGGCCTGCTCGATCAGGGTGAGCACGTCGCCCATGCCGAGGATGCGGCTGGCCATGCGCTCGGGGTGGAAGACGTCGAAGTCCTCGAGCTTCTCACCGGTGGAGGCGAACATGATCGGCTGGCCGGTGAGCTCGCGGACGCTCAGCGCGGCACCACCGCGGGCGTCGCCGTCGAGCTTGGTGAGCACCACGCCGGTGAAGCCGACGCCCTCGCGGAACGCCTCGGCGGTGCTCACGGCGTCCTGACCGATCATCGCGTCGAGGACGAACAGCACCTCGTCGGGCTGCACCGCGTCGCGGATGCCCGCGGCCTGCGCCATGAGTTCCTGGTCGATGCCGAGACGACCGGCGGTGTCGACGATGACCACGTCGTACTGCTTGTTGCGTGCCTCGGCGATGCCCTGCTCTGCCACGGCGATCGGGTCGGCGGCGGTGACGCCGAGCTCGTTCTCGCCACCGCCGATGGAGGTGCCGGGATGCGGAGCGAAGACCGTCACGCCGGCACGCTCACCGACCACCTGCAGCTGGGTCACCGCGCCGGGGCGCTGGAGGTCGCAGGCGACCAGCATCGGGGTGTGCCCCTGCGCCTTGAGCCACTTCGCGAGCTTGCCCGCGAGGGTGGTCTTACCGGCGCCCTGCAGACCGGCGAGCATGATGACCGTCGGCGGGGTCTTCGCGAACTGCAGCCGACGGGTCTCGCCACCGAGGATCCCGACGAGTTCCTCGTTGACGATCTTGACGACCTGCTGGGCCGGGTTGAGCGCGCCGTGCACCTCGGCGCCCTTGGCGCGCACCTTGATCTTCTTGATGAACTCGCGCACCACGGGCAGTGCGACGTCGGCCTCGAGCAGGGCGAGGCGGATCTCACGGCAGGTCGCGTCGATGTCCGCGTCGGACAGCCGCCCCTTGCCGCGCAGGTCCTTCAGGACCCCTGTCAACCTGTCGGAAAGGGATTCGAACACCGAATGCGCTCCTGAGCTCTGACGAAGATGCGGACATTGCTGCGAACCAGGGTAACCGCTCCCGATCCGTCGCGATCGCGGGTGGCCACGCCACAGGGCGGGCCACCCGCGCGGTCACGATCCGTCGGTCACGATCCGTCGGCGGGTGCAGGCGGCTCGGGAGCAGGCAGGACCGACAGCAGTTCCTTCTCGAGATGTTCCCGCGAGACACGGGTGTGAGCTCCCGCGAGATCGACACAGAACGAGTCGACGACCGTCGAACCCAGCGTGCTCACCCGCGCCCACCGCACGTCGGCTCCGACGCGCTCGAAGACGTCCGAGAGACGGCACAGCAGACCGATCCGGTCCTCCGACCGGATCTCGAGCACGACCTGCTCCGCTTCGGATCCTTCGAACCAGATGATCCGCGGTGGCGCGAGCGCAGTGCTGACGGGTACCGCCCGGGCCGTGCGCTCGGGGAGCCTGCTCTCACGTTCGGCGCGATCCTTGGCCTCGAGGGCATCGAGGAGGTCCAGGTCGCCGGAGCGCGCCCGCACGAGTTCCTGCCGGAGCAGGGCCGCTTCGGGCGGTGAGCCGAATCTCGGGGCCACCACGAATGTGTTGACCGTGCTGCCGGCGTGGCTGCCGATGGACGCCGACAACACCCGCAGACCGTGCAGCGAGAGCACGCCGGCCTCGTCGGAGAGCACACCCCGCTCGTCGGGCGCGACGAAGGTTGCGGTGAAGCTGCGGCCGTCCTCGCGCGGTTCGAGCGCGACGTGCAGGGCACCGTCCTCGGCGAGGCTCGCGAGTGCGGGATCGATCGGATCCGGCGCCGGCAACTCGTCCCCCGCCATCATCATGCGGCAGCGGCGCACGAGTTCCCGGATCAGCGACGCCTTCCAGTCCCCCCAGACCCCCGGGCCGGTCGCCTGCGAATCCGCTTCGGCCAACGCGTGGAGCAGGTCGAGCAGTACCGGATCGCCGTCGAGGGCGTCGACCACCGCCGCCACCGTCTCCGGATCGTCGAGGTCGCGGCGGGTCGCGGTGTGCGGCAGCAGCAGGTGGTGTCGCACCATCGAGGTGAGCAGCGCCAGATCCGAGGGCCACAGGCCCATCCGCCGCCCGATCTGCAGGGCCAGTTCGGCACCGACCACGCTGTGGTCGCCGCCGCGCCCCTTGCCGATGTCGTGCAGCAACGCGCCCAGTACGAGCAGGTCCGGACGGGCGACCCGCGTCGTCAACTCGCTCGCGTACACGGCGGTCTCGACGAGGTGCCGGTCCACGGTCCACGTGTGGACGGCGTCGCGCGGCGGCAGGTCGCGCACCGCGCCCCATTCGGGGAGCAACCGCCCCCACAGACCTGTGCGATCCAGCGACTCGATGACGTCGACCGCGCGACGTCCCGAACCGAGCAGCACCAGGAAGTCGTCGAGAGCTTCGCGGGGCCAGGGTTCGCGCAGTTCCGGGGCATGATCGGCGAGCCGGGTGAGCGTGGCCGCCGAGACCGGCAGTCCCGCCTGCGCGGCGGCCGCCGCGACCCGCGTGATCAGGCCCGGGTCGCGACGCGGATGGGCGTCGCGCGCGAGGGCGACCTCTCCCCCGTGCTCGACGACCCCTTCGTCGAGGGGACGCCGCACCGGTCCGCGGCGCAGACGTGACAGGCCCTTGCGCGGCAGCGAATTGGCCGCAGTGCGCAGGCCGACGTCGACAGAGTAGCTGATCGTGCGTGCCGATTCGGTGAGCACCCGTGCGAGGTCGAAACGGTCGCCGATCCGCAGCGCCGCGGCGATCTCGTCGGCGTCCTGGGCGCGCAGCTGGTCGCGGGAGCGGCCGGCGACGCGGTGCAGCTCGGTGCGTACGTCGAGCAGTCGCCGGTGGGCGGCCGCGAGACCGCCGCCCGGGACGTCGGGTCCGAGTCCAGGCATGCCGTCGGTGAGCTGCGCAACGGACAGGGCATTGAGCAACTGCACGTCCCGCAACCCGCCGCGACCGCTCTTGAGGTCGGGTTCGGCTCGGTGGGCGATCTGCCCGCTGCGCTGCCACCGCACCTCGGTCATCTCGATGAGTTCGTCGAAGCGGGACCGGATGCCGGTGCGCCACTGACGTCGCACACCGCCGATGAGCAGATTGCTCAGCTGGGCGTCGCCCGCGATGTGCCGGGCCTCGAGCATTCCCAGCGCGGCCGTCAGATCGGAGGAGAACACCTGGAGGGCCTGGGGCACCGTCCGGACACTGTGGTCGAGCTTGATGTGTGCGTCCCACAGCGGGTACCAGAGCTCGTCGGCGACCTTCGACACGACGGACGGCGCCATGTCGTCGTGGAGGAGGATGAGATCGAGATCGGAGTACGGGAGCATCTCGCGGCGTCCGAGACCCCCGACGGCGACGATGGCGAAGCCGCCCTCGCGCTTGATGCCGAGTTCGGAGCCCTTGGTAGTCAACCAGAATTCGTGCAGGTCGACGAGGGCGTGACGCAGAGCCACGGTGTCGAGGCGGCGGCTGCGGGGGCCGCCGGAGAGCAGGGTGTCGCGGGCTGCCGCGAGATCGGCGGCGCCCGCCGGTGCGGTTGTGCGGGCCGAGGACACCGAAGGCCCCGACCCCGCTGCCGAAGCAGCGGGATCAGGGCCTCGAGTGCCGGACCCCTGGGGGTCAGAGCGCATCCGAACCTCGTTCTCCGGTGCGGACCCGGACCACGGCTTCCACGGGCGTGACCCACACCTTGCCGTCGCCGATCTTCCCGGTACGGGAGGCCTCGACGATGGTCTCGACGACCTTGTCGACAGCGGAATCGTCGACGACGACCTCGACCCGGACCTTCGGCACGAAGTCGACGGAGTACTCCGCTCCGCGGTAGACCTCGGTGTGGCCCTTCTGGCGGCCGTACCCCTGCACCTCGCTGACTGTCATTCCGAGCACTCCGGCCTGTTCCAGGCCGGCCTTGACGTCCTCGAGCGTGAACGGCTTGATGATCGCCGTGATCAGCTTCATATCCTCATCCTTCCCAGAGCCCGCTGGCCGCTGTCATCCCTGCTCGCTGTCGTGGTCTTCTTATCACTTGAGAGCCGGCGCGAAGTCGTATGCGGATTCCGCATGTTCGGCTTCGTCGATACCGCGGGCCTCTTCCTCGTCGCTCACACGCCAGCCCATGGGCTTGAGTGCGAAGGCGATCACTGCGGTGACGACTGCGGTGAACACCAGGGCGACGACTGCGATGACGATCTGGATGACGAGCTGCTTGTAATCGCCACCGTAGAACAATCCGGTCTCGGTGCCGAGGAAGCCGATGGCGACCGTGCCCCACAGGCCCGACACGAGGTGCACACCCACGACGTCGAGCGAGTCGTCGTAACCGAACTTGTACTTCAGACCCACGGCGAGGGCGGACAGGATGCCGGCGATGACGCCGAGGGCGATCGATCCGACCGGGCTCAGCGAGCCGGCAGCGGGGGTGATGGCGACCAGGCCGGCGACGGCACCGGACGCGGCACCGAGACTGGTGGCCTTGCCGTCACGGATGCGCTCGGTGACGAGCCAGCCGAGGATGGCGGCAGCGGTGGCGGTGGTGGTGTTGACCCAGGCCAGGCCGGCGAGACCGTCGGCGGCGAAGGCGGAACCGGCGTTGAAGCCGAACCATCCGAACCACAGCAGTGCAGCGCCGAGCATGACGAACGGCAGGTTGTGCGGACGGAAGGCGGTGCGACCGAAACCGGCGCGCTTGCCGATGACGACCGCGAGGACGAGAGCGGCGATACCGGCGTTGATGTGGACGACCGTGCCACCGGCGAAGTCGATCGGGGACACCGAGGCGACCGTCTCACCATCGACGTCGACGGTGCCGAACAGTGCGGCAGCGATGCTGTCCTCGGAACCCGACAGCAGGCCGCCACCCCACACCATGTGGGCGAGCGGGAAGTATGCGCAGGTCACCCAGATCGCGACGAACGCCATCCACGTACCGAACTTGACGCGCTCTGCCAGCGCACCGCTGATCAGGGCGGTGGTGATGATCGCGAAGGTCACCTGGAAACCGATGTCGATGATCTGCGGGTAGTTGCCGATGCCGGCGAGGAATTCCCCGTCTTCACCGTAGATGGCGTCCTGCAGGCCGAACTGCTCGAACGGGTTCGCGAAGACCCCGAGCACACTCTGGCTGCCGTAGGACATCGACCAGCCCCACAGAACGTAGATGACGCCGATCAGTGCCATCGCGCCGAACGACATCATCATCATGTTGAGCACGGACTTGGAGCGGGACATCCCGCCGTAGAAGAACGCCAGGCCCGGGGTCATCAGAAGCACGAGCGACGCTGCTATCAGCATCCACGCTGCGTCGCCGGTGTTCACCACTTCCTCCACTTGCAACCTCCCTGTAGGCCGCGCCGATCGGCGCGTTGTCGAGGGAAAGCTTGCTGCCCGGATGTTTCCGTGGAGGCGCCGTGCTGTTTCGTGGGCGTGAACGCAGGAACCGACCTTGTTTCATCCTTGTTTCACACTTTTCGGACACCGCATCCCCGCCGACAGAACCGGCCGCTGCCCGCATGAGCGGACAGCGGCCGGAACGACGGACGCGGTGTGGATCAGCCCAGCAGGGCAGCGTGGATCAGCCCAGCAGAGCGTCCACGAAGGCTTCCGCTTCGAAGGGGGCGAGATCGTCGGCGCCCTCGCCGAGACCCACCAGTTTCACCGGAACGCCCAGTTCGTGCTGCACCTGGAAGACGATGCCACCCTTGGCGGTTCCGTCGAGCTTGGTGAGCACCACGCCGGTGATGTCGACGACCTCGGCGAACACACGGGCCTGCATCAGGCCGTTCTGACCGATCGTCGCGTCGAGGACGAGCAGCACCTCGTCGACGGCGGCCTTCTTCTCGACGACACGCTTGACCTTGCCGAGCTCGTCCATCAGGCCGGTCTTGGTGTGCAGGCGGCCGGCGGTGTCGATCAGGACGGCGTCGACACCGTTGTCGATGCCCCTCGCGACGGCGTCGAACGCCACCGCGGCGGGATCGGCGGCCTCCTTGCCGCGGACGACCTCGGCACCGACGCGTTCGGCCCAGGTCTGCAGCTGGTCGGCGGCGGCAGCGCGGAAGGTGTCGGCGGCACCGAGCAGCACGCGGCGTCCGTCCGCGACGAGCACGCGGGCGAGCTTGCCGGTCGTCGTGGTCTTGCCGGTGCCGTTGACACCGACGACGAGCAGCACGGCGGGATGGTCCTCGTGCGGGAGAGCCCTGATGGAGCGGTCGAGCTCGGGGCGGAGCTCGTCGACGAGCACGCTGCGCAGCACGGCGCGGGCATCTTCCTCGCTGCGCACGTTGTTCACGACCATCTCCTCGCGCAGACGGTCGACGATCTTGGTCGTCGTCGCGGCACCGAGGTCGGCGACGAGCAGCGTGTCCTCGATCTCCTCCCAGGAGTCCTCGTCGAGGTCGCCACCACCGAGCAGGCCGAGCAGGCTCTTGCCGACCGCCGACTGCGAGCGGGCCAGACGGCCGCGCAGGCGGACGAGGCGACCCGCGGTCGGTTCGATCTCCTCGATCGGGGCCGCCGGAGGAACAGCGGCCGGTCCGGCCGGTTCGGCAACCTCGGGTTCGAGGGTCTGTGGTTCGACGGTCTCGGGTTCGACGACGGTCTCCGTCGTCGGGGCGGGCTCGACCTCGGGTTCCGGTGCCGGTGCGACTTCCGGTTCCGGTGTCGGTTCGGGGACGACCTCGGGCTCGACGGGCTCGGGAGCGGGACGCTCCGGCTCCGGGGCGACCTCGGGTTCGGCCGGCTCGGGTTCGACCGGCTGGGGTTCGACCGGCTGGGGCTCGACCTTCGGTTCCGCCGGCTTCGGCTCGACCTTCGGCGCAGGCGCCGGCTGCGCCTTCGGCTCCGCGGGCGCGCTCGGCGGAGCTTCGGTGATCTCCTCCGGCAGCGGCACCGTGCGGGGCGCGGGCTCCGGCTTCGCCGCAGGCTTCGGTGCCGGTTTCGGCGCAGGCCGGGGGGCCGGCGCCGGCGGCGCGGCCGTGCCCTGCGAGAAGCTGAATCCGCTCTGCGCCTTGTAACCGCCTGAGCGGTCCTTGGTCTCGGCGGAGTCGATCTGCGGGGTCTCGGGCGCCTTCAGCGACACCTGCCGCCGCCGGTAGAGGGTCAGACCGACGACGAGCGCGACGAGAACGACCGCCAGGGCGGCGGCGATGACTATCGAGGCTCCGGTACTCACGCACCCATACTGTCAGGCCTGGAGCTCTTCCTCCGGTTCGGGGACCGGTGTCGCGATCTCGCGTCCGCGCAGTCGCTGCGAGATGACCCGGGTGATGCCGTCGCCCCGCATGCTCACTCCGTACAGCGCGTCGGCGACCTCCATCGTCGGCTTCTGGTGGGTGATGACGATGAGTTGGGACTTCTCGCGCAGCTGCTCGAACAGCCCGATCAACCGTCGCAGGTTGGTGTCGTCGAGCGCGGCTTCGACCTCGTCCATCACGTAGAAGGGTGAGGGACGGGCCCGGAAGATCGCGACCAGCATCGCCACCGCGGTCAGGGACTTCTCGCCGCCCGACAGCAGCGACAGGCGCTTGACCTTCTTGCCCGGCGGGCGGGCCTCGACCTCGATGCCGGTAGTGAGCATGTCGCT
>Ga0182742_1001066_pt1 | contig 37433 bp, 33 predicted proteins | sample eDN5th37CBELigMG_FD_128880 | JGI IMG/M metagenome (GOLD analysis project Ga0182742, IMG submission 128880) | Enriched Miracle-Growth compost microbial communities from Emeryville, California, USA - eDNA 5th pass 37_C BE-Lig MG (version 2)... ... | reverse complement strand
GATTGTAACGGACAACAGGGGCTCTTAGCGGGGAAAAACAGGGCTTCACGGTTGAATTGAGGGCTGTAAGCTGCACGAGTGTCCGTTAGAATTTCAAAACAAGCGATTTGGCGCTGTAAGAGTATCCCATGTCCGTTAGCCACCGCCGCAGCCTGCCGGGGGCAGACTAAAAAGCCCGACCATTCAACGGTCGGGCTTTACTAATTACACCTCGACAAGCTCCGGCTTCTTCATATGCAGCGGAGGAGGCACAAGCCAGCCCTTCTCCTTGTTCAATCGAAGAATTCTGCCGGCGAAAGCGGTCTTGGTTGCGTGATACTTTGCGAACATGGCCGCAACATCCTCGCGTGTGCACATGCTCATGCTTTGGCTGCATGCCACGAGACTCATCGACAAATCCGCCGCCAAGTGCATGGCGATCTCCTGATCAGCAAATCGCGCGCCGACCGGAATATCCTCCGCTTTCACTTCGGGACGTTCCGGGAGAGTTGGCGGCGGCGCAAGGCCGTTGTCGAGAAGGATCTTATCGCATTCTTTCATTTCTTGCCTTGCTTGATTAATAAGATCCTTTAACATATCTTGGAGGTCTTGATCCCCTGCATGGTTTAGATAAGCTTGGTAACAGGATAACGTCATTCTTGCTTTCGAGGAGAAGCTCCAAACGTCGAAAATTTCCCCATAATGCATCGGTTCATCCTTCGGATTCCCGCCAAGAATACTCATATCCATAAACAACTCCTATCGTTGATATTTAACCCTACATAATGTTTGCGGCAGGAGTTAGTTTATGAGTGCGAGATTATAGAAGTTTGGCGAAAGCGCGGCCCGCGGCGGCAATGGTGGCGTCGATGTCTTTCTCTGTGTGCGCGGTTGTGATGAACCATGCTTCATACTTCGACGGCGCGAGCAGGATGCCTTCCTCAAGCATCAGCTTGAAAAACCGGCTGAAGTGTTCCCCGTTCGTATCCTGCGCCTCGGCGTAGTTGGTCACCGGATGCGCGCAGAAATGCGTAGACAATGCGCCGCGGATGCGGTTGACCGTAAGCGGTACGCCATGCGCGTCAGCCGCCGCGCGCAACCCGGCCGCCAGCCGCTCGCCCAAGGCGCCCATACGCTCGTACGTGCCGGGCTTGCGCAGCTCCTGGACGCAGGCGAGCCCCGCCGACAGGCTGGCGGGATTGCCCGCATGCGTGCCAGCCTGATATGCGGGACCGAGCGGCGCGACCTGGTTCATAATTTCCGCTCGCCCGCCGTAAGCGCCAATCGGCAAGCCTCCTCCGATAATTTTCCCCATTGCCGTCAAATCCGGTTCAATCGAAGCAGGATCCGCCGCATTCGCGCCTTCCAGATAGGTTTGAGCTCCGCCCCAATGGAAACGGAAGGCGCTGATGACCTCGTCGTAAATGACGAGGGCGCCCGCATCGCGCGTCAACCGGCAGAGCCCTTCCAAGAACCCGGGCGCCGGGGGCACGATGCCGAAGTTGCCGACGATCGGCTCGACGATGACTGCCGCCGTATCGTCTCCCCAGCGTTCCAACGCTTCCTTCAATGCGCTTAAGTTGTTAAACGGCACGGTGATGACCTGTTCGGCCACCGCCGCGGGCACTCCCGCACTGTCCGGAACCCCTAATGTCGATGGGCCGGAGCCGGCCGCGACAAGCACTAAATCCGAATGGCCGTGATAGCAGCCCGCGAACTTGATCACCTTCGTCCGGCCCGTGTAAGCGCGCGCTACCCGAATGGTCGTCATGACCGCCTCTGTGCCTGAGTTGGTGAAGCGGACCTTATCCATCGACGGGATTGCCTCCTTCAGCAGCTTGGAGAATTCGATCTCGAGCTCTGTCGGCGTCCCAAATAACGTCCCGGTTTCGGCGGCACGGCGCAACGCTTCGCTCAACACCGGGTGGGCATGTCCCAAAATAATCGGTCCGTACGCGGCAAGATAGTCGATATAACGGTTGTTGTCCGCATCCCAGAAATACGCTCCTTCGCCGCGCTTCATAAACACCGGCGTACCGCCGCCGACTCCCTTAAAGGAACGGGAAGGGGAATTTACGCCTCCAACAATATGCTGTAACGCTTCTTGATATAAACTTTCGGATTTCGAACGGTTCATCATGTTAGCAAAACACCTTTCCTTTCAAGAAAAAAGACCGTGACCGGTCACATGTTTCATTTCGTATATGTAAATAAAGACCGTCAGGATTGGTTTCCTGACGGTAAGGCCGCGTCGTTCATCGCCGCATCCTTCGGATCGACGGTTTGGGGCTCCGCCGCTTTCTCAAACTGTTCTTGAATATACTTCTTAAGCCGAGCCGGATTGATCGTCAGCACCGACTCGCCGCCAATCGTTTCCTCGCGAAGCAGGTTCGAAGGCGGCAGCTGCACGCCGATCACTTCCTTCTTCCTTACGTCTAAGCCGAGCCATCCGAGCTTCACCACTTCCGCCGGTGTCAGGTTCGTATGAACGTAAGGGTCTACGGCCTTCAAAATATTCGGCAGATTCATAAGGGAAGAGAAGGTGAGCGTCTTCTCCGCAACGGCCGTTAAAAACTTGCGCTGCCGCTCTGTCCGCGCATAATCGCTGAGCGCATCCCGGCGGAACCGGACATACTGCAGCGCCGTCTTGCCGTCCAGATGCTGCAGACCTTCCTTCAAATTAATATCGTACTCCGGACCGTCCGCTTTGCTCGTGTATTTCATATCCTTTTCCACGTAAAATTCAATGCCGCCGATCTCGTCAATCAGATGTACAAAGCCCTCAAAATCGGTATACACGTAATATTGTATATCAAGTCCGGTTAACTCGCTGACGGTTTGCATCGCAAGCTTCGGTCCGCCGTAAACGACAGCCGAATTCAATTTGTGCTCGCCCTTCCCGGGTATATTCACGTAGGTGTCGCGGAGCAGCGAGAACAGATGCGCCTGCTTTGACACCGGGTCGATGGAAGCGACCAGCATCGTATCGGATCGCGGCAAGCTGTTCCCGGTAGCGTCTCTAGAGTCTACACCCAACAATAGAATATTCACACGTTCCTTGCCTTCCCACTTCGGCGGTTCATACTCAACCTTCTCCGGCTGTATGGCTGAGCCTCCAGGCTGATCGACGGCTGACGGCGGGTGAAGCAGCTGTTCTTCATCCTCGGGTGTAAAGAAGTCAAAAATGGAATATGCATAATATCCGACGACACCCAAGAACAGTACTGCGAATGTAATGAGTGCGGTTTTCCAAATTTTCATAATTTTCCTTCCTCCGTTTGAGGATTGAAGCGTCTCGCGTACTATTATAGCTTTAAGTATTTGAGGACATCAAGGAAACTGGCGAAAATGAGTCCGTCCCGAGCGCAAACGAGCCGGCGGTGATCGCCGTCTCTTGCCGTTCTTCGATGTTAAGGTCTTCCGCCCCCTTGCCTCATCCCGCCTCCGGGCCGCATGCGGCCGCCCATGCCTCGACCGCTAAAGCCGCCCGCTCCGGGCTCCGTGACACCCGACTCGTTTAGCCACGTGACGGTATCGGTAATTTCGAAGGATACGACTTCAGCTCCATTGGAATAAAACGTGTAGGAGGCATCCGCACGCAGCTCCGGCACACTGATGACGACCGACTGGTAGTTCTTGGCCGGCACAAACTCAGTGATGATGTTGCCGTCCGCGTCTTTCAGCTGAATCGGCGTGCCGGCTGCCTGGCTCTGTGAATAATACATCATGACCGCATGCTGGCTGGACGTATCGGAAGGAGCCGCCGCCATGCCGGCGCTGCCCGCGGCGATGAGCGTCCCGCCGCTCACCTCGAAGATGCCGTCGTAATCCAATGCACCGTTGCCGTTGGAGGTTGGCCCGTTTACCAGAACCGTGCCCCCGGTCATATAGATAGAACCATTGGCGTCCAATCCGTCGCCGGACGCGTTCACAGTGATGCTGCCGCCGCTGATGGTTAGCTTGTAGTTGCTGGAAGCGGCGAACCGGTTTTGCCCCGGCCGGCCGTTGAATGAGGATTCGTCGTTGCCCCCCGCAACATTGATGCCGTCATCGCTCGATACGACTTGGATATCGCCGCCGGAGATCTCGATCACCGCGCTCTCAATTCCTTCGTAGCTCTGCCGAATATCTATCGTTCCTCCTGTGATCGCAATCGCGGCATCGGCATGGATTCCGTCGTCGCCGGCATCAATAACAAGCTCCCCGCCGGAAATAAAGAGCGACGTCACCGCGTCAAAGCCGTCGGTTCCTGCTGTAATGTCAAGCTTGCCGCCCTCGACGACGATGCCGCCTTTCCCCTCCTCTTCGTCATTCGTTGACTTGATGCCATCGCCGCCGGCTTCAAGCTTTAACGTTCCGTCCTTAATCGCCACCAAATCACGCCCCATGAGCGCGTCATCCGCCGCGATCACCGTGATATTTCCTTCTACAATCTTAAGATCATCCTTGCTCGTAATCCCGTTATTGTAATTCCCGCGGACGGTGAGCGTCCCCGTGCCATTGAAGGTTAGATCCCCTTTGCTGAAGATGGCTGCATTCGGCTCATCCTCCGATGCGTCCGGGAATACGTAATGGCTGCCGTCCCTCACGGTATTGATCGTTCCCGCTTGAACGGTAATGACGACCATGTCGGCTTCAGTGATATAGATCGCTGACGATTCACTGTGATGAAGTGTCACGCCGTTGAGCACAAGATGCACATCATCGGTTTTCGCAACGTCAACCCGAATTTGGCCGTCGTCTAACGTGCCGCTCAGCACATAAGTGCCCGCTGCGGTAATGACGACATCCCCGTCCTTCCATGCCGCTCCCGAACCGTTGATCGTTGCATTGGATCCGTTCAGCGTGATCATCGCCGCGTCTTGCGGATTCCAATTCACATCGACGTCTTTGCCGCTGTATGATGCCTCCGCCGGTGTCCGGGTTTGTGCGGCAGGCTGTTCGGCGACAGGCGAACCGGACGAACCGGACGAACCGGACGGGCCGGACAAACCGGATGAACCGGTGGAAGGACTGCTCGTGCAAGCCGTCAGGACGGCAACACTGAGCAGGACGCTCGATAGCTTGATTCGAAATGAATTGTTCATCATCCGAATGTTCCTTTCTGCTCGCATTTTTAATTTTCTGCCGGTGTCGGACTCATGATTAACTGAATATCCAAGTTGCCGTTTCGGCAACGGATTGCATCCAAGAGCTTCTTCTGTTCCGTATGTTGGTCTAACGTCACGAGATATACCAATTCATAGAGGCTGCCTAGCTCTGTCGTTCGAACCTTTTTCAGCTCATAGGGGACTTTATGGGCGGTAAACACTTCGTCGAAGGCTTCCTCATAGCTTAAATCTTCAGGAACCGTAACTTTCAGCAGCCGCTGCATCGTTTTCCGCTGGCCGAATTTGAAGAAGTGAAGAGCGGCCATCAGCGCGCAGAGCAAGACCGTAAATAAAACGGCGTAGCCGAACGAGCCGACGCCGGCCGCAAGTCCCGCGGACATCGCAAACAAGACGTAGGCGATGTCCTTAGGGTCGCCAGGCGCACTTCGGAAGCGAATGATGGAGAATGCACCGGCAAGGCTGAACGCTCTTGCTATATTATTTCCAATTAATAGAATGATAATAGCGACGATCGCCGGCAGCACCATCATCGTTAAGGCAAAATTCGGCGAATACGTGCTGGATTGGTTTGTTTTCATGTAAGTAAAGCTGATGATGCCGCCCAATAAGAACGAAACGAGAAGTAAGGTGATGGCATGAACGAATGATAATTCCGGGGTAAGGGCAGTACCTGTAAAAATGGTTTCGATCGACTCAAACATACATAAGCTCCTCCTTGGTGCGATATAAAACATTCTTCTTGTATTCGTTGCCGTATTTGCTAAAGCTCGTCCGGTACATCCGGTGCTCGGAAAGCATCCTGGCCAGCCAGGTCGGGATGGTTTTCTCCGCCTTCACTTCCATCAGCCATTGCCCGTTCGGAAGCAGCGGTTCACCGTGATCCCCGAGCTCCAGCCTCAGATCGTACCGCCTGGACCGGATGTTCGTATCGAAGGTAATCCGCAGATCGCGGTTGTCTTTGCAAAATAACGCTTTGCGTTCGTAAGCCAGGTATACTTTAGGCACCAAGTCGTATCGCTGCAGGAAATATTGAATTTCGTGGAGCACTTGCTTGTTCATGTAATCCTGCAGCGGCGGCAGCTCCTTCGTTGCGACGAATGGATAGACTTCATTCAGCTTCAGCGGCGTCCTTCGTTTGTTGACGAGGCCGAACACCTTCTTCTTCAATTCCAAATACACCTTCCCGTCAGCCTGCGGCACGCCGTATGCTCTGACCCGAAGCTTCTCCTTGTATTTCGGTCTCGATATACTCTTGCGGATCAATGCGTTATCGGGCGTATCGAAGTATATATTCGTAATGGAGTAGAAGGGATGTATCTGGTTATACCCATCCAGCTCCATATAATCGAGCAGCCGGACATAAAATTCGCGGTAGGCCGCATCATCAAGCAAATATTTGTTTTCATAACGGTTAAACACCTCTATGGCCACGGATCGGTTCTCCTTTTCATCGTTCGTCTGAGCCCTATCATAAGCCCGCAACCTTTAGCGAATCTTAAATGAAATCGCAATGCCGCTTAAGGTTGGCTAAAGGTTTGTTTGCTATAATCGTCGTCAATAGTTATGGCAGAAAGAAGGAAGAATGTAGTGAGAATCTTAATTGTGGAAGATGAGGTTCATTTGGCGGAAGCGCTCGTCCAGATTCTCAAGAAGCATCATTATTCCGTGGATGCGGTGCATGACGGCAGGGAAGGGTACGATAACGCGATAAGCGGCATTTATGATTTGTTGTTACTGGACATTATGCTGCCGGGAATGGATGGCATCAGCCTGTTGAAGGCGATCCGGGAGGAGGGCATCAATGTGCCGGTGATCATGCTGACGGCGAAGGGAGAAGTCTCTGACAAGGTTGCAGGCTTGGATGGCGGCGCTGACGATTATATCGCGAAGCCGTTCTCGACGGAGGAGCTGCTCGCGAGAATTCGGGCCGCCTTGCGGCGGAAAGGGGAGACCATTCAAGAGGATGTGCTGAAATTTGGAGACATCGAATTGAATACGGCAAATCTGAAGCTGTCAGGCAACGGTAAGGAAATGAAACTGATTTTGAAAGAAAGCGAGCTGCTGGAGCTGCTGATGACCCGCAAAAGCGCCATCACCTCGAAGGATCAAATTATCGAGAAGCTGTGGGGCTTCGATTCAGAGGTTGAAAATAACAATGTAGAAGTATATATTTCATTCCTGCGGAAGAAGCTTGCCTTTCTTCACTCCTCTGTGCGCATTCATACGATCAGGGGTGTAGGCTACGTGCTGGAGGAGAGTGAACCGTGTTTAATAAACTAAGGAATCGGTTTTTACTGCTGAATTTAGTGATCATCTCGCTGATGATGCTCGTCGCTTTCGCCGCGATATACAGCATCACGTATCGGGACGTACGCAATGATATAGATATGGAACTGCACCGGATTGCTGATTTCTACAATAAGCCGGGAGGCGGGCGGGAGCCGTCGAAACCGTTCGGAGAAGCCTTGCAGGGAGATATGAATCACCACCCGTCGGTATCTTTCATGATATCAACGGATCGGAATTGGTCGATGGTTTCGGTGTCATCCCGGTTTTATATGGATGAAACATTCTATGAGGAAGCAGTGCGGGCGGCATCCCAACAACCGCGGCGAGGCCAGGTCAGCTTGGACGGGAACGATTGGGCGTTCTTCGTGCAGGAGACCCCCGGCGGTTACAGGATTGTGTATCTGGATGTGACGGCACAGCAGGGGATTCTTACCGACCTGATTTACACATTCCTGGCGGTTGGTCTCTTAATGCTGATTGTGATCTTCTTTATTAGTTATTTCTTTGCGAACCGTTCCATTGCGCCGGTCAAGGAAGCGTTCGAAAAGCAGAAGCAATTCATCGCCGACGCTTCCCATGAGCTGAAGACGCCGCTCGCGGTCATCCAGACGAATACGGATGTGCTCTTGGCGAATGAGGAGGAGCCGATTCGGAACCAATCGAAGTGGCTTCATTATATTCGCTCGGAGACCGAACGGATGGCCAAGCTCACGGGAGATTTACTATACTTGACTCAGATGGATGACGCGAAGGAGAATGTAATCCATACGCCGTTCAATTTGAGCGATACCGTAGAAAGCGTCCTTCTTACAATGGAAGCTGTGATCTTCGAAAAGCAAATTGCGCTTGACTATACGATCGAACCAGGGCTGATGACGCGCGGCAGCGCCGAGCAGATGAAGCAGGTCGTGATGATTTTGCTGGATAACGCCATCAAATATACGAATGGCTCCATCACCTTGAAGCTCAGCAGACAGCATCATGAGGCCGTTCTTGAGGTAACGAATACGGGGGAGGGCATCGCGCCGGAGCATCTGGAGAAAATCTTCGACCGGTTTTATCGGACCGACAAATCGAGAACGCGCAAGTACGGCGGATACGGCTTGGGGCTTGCGATCGCCAAATCCATCGTTCAACAGCATAAGGGGAAAATTTACGCAAGGAGCGTGCTTGGGCAGCATGCAACCTTCGTCGTGCATCTTCCCTTAGCGCCATAAGATTATTTCACATAGGGTGGTATGACAACAATGACCAAAGTGGCCATCGGCCGGAAGGTTCCGGATTTTACGCTTCCCGCCTCCGACGGTACTGAATTTACGTTGAGCAAGCAGAAAGGGAAGAAGGTTGTTATTTATTTTTATCCGAAGAACGCCACGCCGACATGCACGAAGGAAGCTTGCGAGTTTCGCGACGCGTACGGGGGCTTTAAGGAACATAACGCAGTTCTTGTTGGGATCTCGCCCGATCCGGTGGCGTCTCATGTCAAATTTGCGGACAAGCAGTCGCTTCCTTTCCTGCTTCTCTCCGATCCCGAGCGCCGGGTCATCGAGATGTTCGGGGTATGGGTGTTGAAGAAAATGTACGGCCGGGAATATATGGGGGTAGAGCGCTCGACGTTTCTCATCGATGAGAAAGGAAAGCTCATTCGCGAATGGCGAAAGGTAAAGGTGAAGGGCCACGCGGAGGAAGTGCTGGCGGCGGTGAAGGGGGCGGAATAACCGCCTCCCGTTATCGCGCTTCGACGCCGGTGATGACCGTCTGTCCCCACGGGGCGACTTTCACGGTAACCAACAGGTTTCCCGCCTGCCGTTGCAGCGTTTCGCCTGTCCCCTCAGGTACATAATAGCGTTCTAGTCCGTATTTGACCGTTACGATGTGATCCCACTGATATTCGACCAGCGCCCGGATGAGCACTTGTTCCTCCGGCACGGCAGCCCGGTTCGGATAGAAGGCGACCGGAGCGTAGATGCCCTCCGTATCAGGCGCCAGCGCCACATAAACCGTGTCGCCGCGATCCGGAAGTTCGGAGCCGCCTTGCCACAGCGATGTATTGAGCTGGCTCATCTCATAAGACAGAATGACATAGTCCCCATAGAGGTAATCTCTCGGATCGACGGGAGCGGTTCGCAGCCGGATTTCCCGGCCCATCCAATCTGCGGCGTAGGAGGTGCACGCCAAGCCGATCAGGAACAGTGCTTGCAAGGCAACGGCAACGATAAACCATTTGCTTCTCAACATTTACTCCTCCTTCTTTCCGCCGATGACGAACCGTTTTCTCATATTCAACAGCCAGCTTAGCAACAGCAAGATTCCCCCGCCGATCAGGAAGAATAACGCTTTGTCCATGAACGCCCACGTCAGCTTGAAGTAAGCCGCCATCGTCGCGATGAGAAACAGTCCGGTCCCCGTATTGATCCGGGAGCGGGATTCTCTCGCGTAGCCTTCGAGCAGCGTAAGCAAGGAGAAGAGGAACAGGATGGCCAGATAGCCGATGGCAATCGCGGCGGGCGGCATATATAGAACCGGAAGAAAGACCAGCCATTCGAAAATGGAGTGTGTCCCGCCTGCCCGAAATTTCGCGTACAGAGACCCGGCAAGAAGCAGGATGAAGAGGGGGATATACACAGCGGGATCCGCTTGTGCCTCTGTCGCCCAATGGGTTTCCGCCTGCCAATTGATCAGCGCCGCCGCAAGGGAGAAGAGAAACGCGGCCGCAAGGGGCGGTACCTGCATCGCAATCCGCTCGTTGCGCTCCTTAAGGAGATCGCCTGCAACGTACAGCAGCATGAGCGGTACGAAGAACCATCCGAAATCCCAAGATTTCGAGACCACCAACATCAAAGAATGGACCACGGCCGTCAGCGACCAGATGGACGTGACCGCCGGATGCCGGTATCGCAGAACGAAGGGCGCGAGACCGGCGACAAGCACGGCGAGAGCCGGCAGGCTGATTCCGTTAAATGCCGTTACACTGTAGCCTTGAGCGACGGTGAGAAGGATCACCGATAAGATAAACAGGTATCGGCTGCTGCAGATATACGTCAGCGCAACGCCTGCCGCGGCCCACACGACAAGCGGGAAGGCGCTGAAGTGCATCATATGAAACATCTGCTCAATGAGCACGATCCCGCCGCCGAAGGCGAAGAGACCGATGCCGGTAACGGCGGCGCCGAGATTGCCGTTGCCGCGCGCGATGAGCCGCCAGCCGAGGAGGTAGCAGCCGACCATGAGCAGTAAGATGAGCGCGATGCGGACAAAGCTCGGGATTGCCTGCCAATTGGCGGCCACTAAGCTAAGGAGGCTGAGCCCGAGGAACAGTCCCCCCAAGACCGGCAGGATGCCGACGGAGCGCTCTTTCGGCTCATACAATGCAATGATGCGGTCGAGCTGTTCGCGGGTGACGATGCCATCCTTGATCCAGCGCTCGCCTTCGCGGATTAACCATTTCAGCGGCATAGGATTCCCCCCAAGATAGGAAATAAGGCCGATATTATCTCGACTTTGCAGTGTCAATAATGTCGGCCTTTGGTAAGACGGTTTATCCGTTTTGCAGCAGGTCTTTCAATTGTTTGATTTGCTTTCGCTCGCCGGCCATCACCGCGATCATGTTCGCATGGAAGCGGTCGTCCGGTCCCGGGTTGATCTTCTGGGACGTCTTCTCGACGAAGGCCAGCACGGTCGCGCCGGTTTTCTGGCGAACCTGCAGCTCGGCGATCGACTTGCCCACACATTGGTAACCCGTCTCAATCTTGAACCATTCAATCACAAGTTCGTCCAACGAAATTTCAATCGTCTCCAGCGCCTTCGGCTTGTACGTCATCCCGCCGACAATCGCGGCGAGCTGGCGCGCTTCCTCGTCGTCTAACGATACCATCGAGACGCTTTCTTCCGGATCGTCATCCTCAAAGTGGTATAACTCTCTGCGGCCGTCATCGTGGATGACGACGACCATTTTTTCCCCTGATCTCAATTCGATCTGAAATTTTTTCCCGATGCCAGGCAGATCGGACTCTCGTATCGTAGCCATTGTTTATATATACCCTCCGTTCATGATCATGGTAATTCTTGTTTTTTCAGTTTTTCCTTCGGCGCACTCCATCTAAAAATCTTATTTAAAAAATTATAAATATGCTTGGACTCCTTCGCGCACATCGGACCTAAGATCGCTAGCAGCATGACGTACAGCGCCGAGAACGGCTTCATAAAGGGCAGCAATCCCGCCGCTAATCCGACGTTGGCGACAATGATGCTAAATTCGCCGCGCGCCATAATGGTTAATCCGATGTTTAAGGAGCCTTTATGAGACAGTCCCGCTTTACGGCCCGCAATCATGCCGGCAATGACGTTCGCGCAAATCGTCAGCAGCACAGCTCCGATGGCTACCCAGGCGGCACCGACGAGCGAAGTCGGATCGATGCTGAGCCCGAAGCTGAAGAAGAAGATCGCTCCGAAGAAATCGCGGAACGGAACGACAAGATGCTCAATCCGCTTGCTGTGCTCTGTCTCCGACAACGCCAGGCCGAGCAGCAGCGCGCCGATCGCCTCGGCAACGTGCAGCGTCTCGGAAAAGCCTGCGATAAAGAAGAGCAGCGCGAATACGGTGATAATAAAGATTTCATTCGACGTAATATTCAGCAGCTTGTTTAAGATCGGCGGGCCCTTCCTCGCGATAATGAAGAACAGCAGCATATAGCCGATCGAAATGAGGACCGAGATAATCAAGCCTCCTACCGATGTCGCGCCGCCTAACAGTACGCCGGACATAATCGATAAGAACACGGCAAGGAAGATATCATCGAATAAGATCATGCCCAGGATGAGTTCAGTTTCCTGATTACCGGTACGCCGCAGGTCGACCAATGTCTTTGCGACGATCGCCGTTGATGATACCGACATCATACCCGCAATGATTAAGGCCTCATTAATGGGCATATTCACGATTAAACCGTAACCCAAGCCAAGAACAAAGTTTAGGATAACATAGACGGTCCCGCCGAAAACAATATTCTTGCCGGAACGGATTAATTTCTCGACCGAGAATTCAAGACCCAGATAAAACAGCAAGAACAGCACTCCGATGCGTCCGAGGAAATCAATAATCGGTTGACTTTCCACGAATGTGAAGTCAATGATGCCGATGACTGGCGCATGCGGCCCGACAAGAAGTCCAAGTACGATCAGAAAGGGGATGATGGACACTTTCAACTTGTTAGCGATGAGCGAAGCGGCGGCAACGAGCAATAGCGCTGTCCCAACCTCAAAGATCATATGATCCATACAATTCCTATCCCTCCCTTTAGTTTTCTATGTTGTTCTTCATTAAGTATAAACGATAAGGATGCCGAAACCAAATTTGGAAAGGGATATACTGGAAAGACCCCTCCGAGCGCGCTTAGAGAGGTTTTGCGCTGCTGTAACGGACTGGAAAGACCTTATTCGTTAGTTTGGTGCCGCGATATTCGCGTTTACTCACGAATAAGTGCATCTGAGTCCGTTATGCGAACCAGGGCTTCTCTTACTGGCAGATGACACGCTGGGTTACAATATCCGAGAAAATCTCCATTCCGTCGGTCTTGGCGATATGGATCACATCGGCGAATGCGTCGCTGCCGGGAACGATGGTGGTGAGCAGATTTTCCCTGGAAGCAATGTGTTCCGGATGGAACTCGACATCGGCTCCTCCGTTAAACAGCGCAACATAGAAGATGCCCGACTCCACAATATCCTGAAAAAAATGACTCCCGTAAGACAGCTCCGGCATCATTCCTGTATTCGCAGACGCCACCTCGCACAGTACCGACATATGGCTGAGCTCCGTAAAGTGCACAGGTACGCCGAGCGACGGCGTTGTTGTTCCCCAACGTCCCGGTCCGACGAGCATAGCGCTATGTTCCTTCAACGCTTCGTTAATCTTTCCGATCAGCCGAGCGACAGCGTACTGATCCTGCAGGCTCCTCCGCAAGTAGGTTTCGGCCTTCACGAAAACCGTATAATCGATGCGAAGCCGTACATTGCCGCCCATGAAGTTGCCCTTGGAGGAGAAGAAGCAGTGCTCCGTCGGCTCCGGCATTTCAACCGGCTTTCCTAATCCTCGGGTCTGCAGTGGACGGCATTGCAGCAGGCTGATGTGGAGCCGTCCGTCCTGCGTAATGTTCGCCGTGAACTCGATGTCAACGGGATACTCGTACGCCTTCGACAATAAGGAAAGCATCTCCCGCATCAGCGCAGGGAAGTCCGTGTCCTGCAGCAGATGATGAAAATCGATAATATACGGTGTTTGGTAATTCGTAATCCCGCGCTCGCGGTAACGGTCAACCACCGCATGGTCAACGGAGGCAAACAGCCTCCGGTCGGCTTTCACGCCCCGCGCAAGCAGCCCCACGGCATCCCGGGTAACCAGCGCATTTTCCCGTAAAGAGATGACATCCGCTTCATGCTGCGAAAATTTTTTATAGTCGTCCATGTTCATCTGCGGCCGTTTCAACGGCTGATCGAGAAAGACGAGCCGCGCATAGTCGCCTACGGTTCTATCCACCGCTCTTGTGCCCAGACCGAACACGACGCGCAGCATGCCCGCATTCATGTCAATGGAATCATCCCAGACGTACAGATTGGAAGAGTTGCCGACGCCGGCCAGATGCGGGAAGAAATCTTCCCCGTAATGATCGCCGGAGACGCGCTGCACCAGGATCGCCATCTGCTCGTCTTGGTCCCATAAGCCGCGGTCCATCCGGTAGTGCAGCGCATCTTCGTTCATCATGCTCGCATATACCTCTCGGATCGCTTGCTCGAAGGCGGCGTACCGATCTTCGGGCGTGCCTTGATTCGCTAGGAAGACACTTTCGTATTTCCCGGCGAAGGCGTTGCCGAAATTATCCTCCAGCAGGGAACTGGAACGGACGATGATCGGAGACTGCCCGAAATATTCCAGCACCTGCAAGAACTTCTCACGGATGTTTTCGGGGAATTTGCCCTTGAGCAGATTGGCTTTCAGCTCCTCTGCGTAGGCAAAATACCCTTCCTTCGTCTTCTGTTTTGTCCGCAGCTTCCACCAGCCGTTCTGCACGATATACGTGTAAAACACATCCGCGCCCAAGTAGAAGGAGTCGTGCGGTTCCATATAACGGGCGAAGCGTTCGCCGCCGTCGCGCTCAATGATCTTGCGGGCGAGCAGCATGCCGACGCTCTTGCCGCCGATAAACCCGGTGCCGACCTCGCGTGCGGCGATCATCAGAATATCCTGAAGCGTGAAATAACGGTCGCACAGCTCAAACATGCGCGAGTCTTTGCCGATCAACATCGACATGAGCCGGCGCTTCACGCGCTTCTGTACTTCCGGCGACTTGGTCAGCGTTTCTCTTGCTTGCTGGAACATGACATCCCAATGGTCGAGACGCACCTCTCCCCGGCGAATGGTGGAAAACAGCGCCGCCGCCTCCGCGCTTGCGGTGATGCTAAACGCTTCTTGTCCTCGGATCAGATGCGGGAAGAACATCGTTGGCGAATACCGGTTCATCACCTTAAGCGGGTGGATGTAGGTTTGGCCGTCGACGCGATATAAGTCCAAGAGCAGCTGCGTCGTCTCCCGGATGCCGGCAATCGTGCCGTAGGTATGTGCGTTGCGGATGATGGCAAAATAGGCGATGGTGTCAAGCTCGTATAGGAACGGGCAAGATACCTTGAAGAAATTGCCGATCATCAGGTCCGAATGCCATTCCTCGAGCAGGTCCGTCAAGCAGTCGAAGACGTAGAAGGCTTTCTTGCCCTCGCGTTCAATCAGTTGATGTACCGCTGTCGCGAACGTTTCGAACCCGCGGCTTGCATCAAGAGTGACGGTCTTGATCCGGGCATCCTCCGGAACAATCGGCCGGTGGCGGCCGAAACGAACGTAAATGAGATTGCGTTGATCTTGTTTCGCTTGCTTAATGTACGGTTCTACAACTTGTATGTAATCTTCGATTGCGTCGACCTGCCACACCACGTTATCTCCAAGGCGCAGCATGTCAATGGCGTCATCAAAGCCTTGCATGCCGGTGCTTGCTTTATCGCTTAGCTTCATATAAGCAGGCTGACCTCCTTTACGGTGTTTTCGCTCACGCTTTAGGCGAACTGGAAATTTCCCCCCCCGTTTATTTTTGAGTTTTTCTTCATTTTTCGCGGGCGGCTGGAATTTCTCCAGGAAACATGAGGAATTCCTGTTCAGCATCTGAGGCTCATTTTACAATGACTAGTAAAGCGTTGCTCATCTCCCGGCCCGGGGTCGTTATATATTTGTCATTCAGCAGCAGGCCGCTGGAAGCGCCGCCGTCCAAATTCATCGCATGTACGGCTCCGGCTTGAAGCATGATGTCCGCAAGCTGCGGGATTGTTGCTCCGCTTGTCGTCACTAGGATCAGCTTATGGTCTGCCGTAATTCCGACCGCGCTTCGGGCACCGCTGTTTGTTAAGATTTTCGGATCCTGAAAGCCCTCCGTTACGGGATCCACAGTGATTCGGCCGTCGGTAATCAATCGCGGTCCAGCCTGCAGAGCGCCGAAAATTCCGCCTTCTTTCCAACGTTCCACAAACTCGTCGCCTGATACCATTTCTACCCGATTATCTTGATCAAAGATGAGTACGGTTCGGTTATCGCCGGACGCTTTCTGCACCATCTCTCCGTTCCTGACGATATAGCCGTATGGCACTTTTACATCCGTCTTGGAATAGGCGTCGAAGAATGTCCCGTTCATCGCGGCACTGGCATGATTCGATCTCGCAATGTCTTTGAGCGGCGAGACGGACCCGGTTCCGCCCTCTGCGAGTCCGACTCCTAAGGAAACCTTCGGATTCAGCAGATCTACAGTAACAAGGTTGATGCTAAATTTCTTGTTCTGAACGGTAAGCTTATCCGTGGAATGGACGATTGGGTTTCGTTGCGCCTCCTTCCAGCGGCTGTGTGTTACAGTGGGAAGATGAATACGCTCAGATCCGCTTGTGATTTCTACTGCTTGTCCCGTCGGGTCCCATGCTACGGACATTCCCATGGCTTCGGCTACAAGCCGAAGCGGAACGTACGAAGTGCCTGACTCGAGATATGGACCGGCATCGCTATGCAGGACTGTGTCATTCAGCAGCGCTTTTGTTTCACCGATCTGGAGGAAGAGGGCGCTCCCGTCCTTTTGCACCGTAATACTCTGGTTTTCGGCATTCCACTTGACGTCGTATCCAAACTGTTCGCTTACATAACGGATAGGTACGTAGGTGCGGTTCATTTCTTCCTTCGTAATTCCCACCTGCATGGCGGCTTGCGCTGTCGGGGAGAAGGCGGAGGACAGCATTCCAAGGGCGAGCGCCGCCCCAATCATTGCATTCTTTCGTGTCATTATGCGAAATCAGCTCCTGTTGCAAAAAATAACGGCAATCCATTCTACCACGTCCAATAAAAAATGCGCAGGACCTCTTGGTCCTGCGCACCGTGTGCGGCACTCATGGTTTGCAGCTCTTACATGACAGTTCAACCGGGATGAGCTGGCGCTGAAAATACAGCGTAAACCTCGTGTACTCGTCTGTCGAATCACAATGGATCGTGCCGCCGTGCTTCTCGACGATTTGCTTGCACACAAACAGCCCTAAGCCGGTGCCGAGATCCTTCGTCGTGACGAAAGGTTCGAAGATCGCGATCAGCATCTCGGAGGGAATGGCGGGACCGTTATTTTCCACGGTGAGGGTAACCGCTTGATCCGTGGCGGCCGCCTCGATTTTCACCCGTTTATGGTCAGGAACCTCCTGAAGCGCATCAATGGAGTTTAGAATCAGGTTGAGGATGACTTGTTTCATTTCGTCACGGTTGCCGTTAAGGGTAATGGTATCCTCGATTTGGACTTCAACTTCGACATCACCGTATGCGATGCTGGGGTAAATAAACTCCAAAATCTGGTCGGTTAACGTACGCAAGGGGAAGCTTTCAATGGACGGGTTTAATTCTCCTCTTCTCGATATCAATAAAAATTGGGAAATCCGAAAGTTTAACTGCTCCAGCTCATGCTGCATGATGTCTAAATATTTGAGATTGGGGTGTTCCCTTTGGAGTAATTTCACGAAGCCCATTACGGAAGTAAGCGGATTTCGGAATTCATGGACAAAGCTTGCCGACATTTGCCCAAGAATCGTGAGCCGATCTTTGTGAGTCTGTTGGATGAACTGCTTTTTTTCCTCTAAGTCGTGGTCTTTGTACTCGGTATATTTGCTAACGGCATAATGAAGAAAGATGTCGAAACAGTCATTGATCGTGTTAATAATGGGCTGAAGATGCTCTAAGGGGATGAGAAGTTCGTACAGATGGTGGAAAATGGCGCTCCGCCCCAAGCTGACGTTCAGTATAAAATCACCGATATTGACTCCCGCCTGGACGCGTTCATGTGCAACCTTATGGGAGAGCAGCCGGATTTGTTCCTTATTAATCTGTTTCCTTAAATATAAAAGAACAAGCCGGTACATTTCTTTGCCGTTCTGGTAGATCAGCTCCGCGTTTTCCTCCGGAGACACGATGACTTGCTCCATCCAGTAGGACAACAAGCGCTCTTCATTCGCCTCCAAGTACCTGCACATCATTTCCTCAATACTTGCCATCTTCGTACCCCCACGACCGCTTTGTTACTATGAACAAGAAAGTATTCTTCGTAACATTATGTTCTCCTGCTGGCTTGAATAACGCTTTCGCGCGCGCCAATTTTTGGCTGTGTGGGGGTTGCCTTTATTTCAGTTAATAATTTCGCCTTTGTTATTAGCTAGTTTATTGTGCCATTCCCTTCGCTCCGCAGCTGTCAGTTTCGCCCACTCTGTTACTTCACCAATAATTCTTAAAGGTTCTTTGGAGCGATAAGAACGTGTTACGTTGCCCGGGAATTTTTTGTCAGTGACATTGGGGTCGTTTTCAAATTCACCCGTCGGTTCAACGATATAAACACGTTCTTTGCCTTCTCCTTTTGCCAACGCGGCTGCGAGTCCTGCGCCGTTGATATTTGCAGTGAAATAGATGTGGTTCAAGATGAGCTCAGGATTGTAATTTGAGTTTCCACCCGGCGTCAGTAAATCACCAACTTGCAAATCCGCCTTTGTTCCATGATAAAATGGACCTTTATCAGATGGCGTACCATTGTATAAGTTTGACAATTCAACATTTCTTTTAGCATTTTCCGGATCACGTAACTCCTCATAACACTTGGCAATATGCGAATACAGCGTTGAATATGCACTCTTCACATTATCGTCATTAATATGGAGTGCACACTGTAAAGAGGTTTCCATCCATTGCAATTTGTCTGTTATGCTCTTTTGTTGGCGTGCTACGTGATAAGCTGCAATAAATCTTTCATAGTCGTCTTTCGCTTCGTTCCATGCTTTATGAAACATCTTGGCCGCATCTTCGGAATTTCCGCGATCCTCCATTGCCAGCCCGCTCATACAGAGTTTAATCACGTTGTTATTTGGATCAAATTTGATATCCATCTGATCTTACCTCCAACTTAGTCTCTTCCGAACCAGGAAATACGTTTCGTTTACTATATGCTTAATAGGCTCTGCCATAATACGAGTTTTCTCTCCTATTCCAGGTAAATGCGGCTGAATTACAGCATTCAACATGCGCGGAATGCAGAGTGTAGCCCTTGAGGCGCTTAACGATTTTCGTGCCGTCTTGCTTTACCGCAACAACCATATCGCCTTCCTGACATTTTTCCGAGACACCGCCTGCTGTATCCGGACGATTTGTTTGCCGAAACAAAACCGGCGCCCACGACAACTTTCTCGCCGAAAAACTAACAATCCGTCCGCACTTTGCCGATAAAATCTGAGTAATTACTTACAAATCTTGCCGACAAAAAGGAGTGAAACGATTGAGACGCAAAAAAACGATTGCCGCATTCCTCGTTCTTCTTCTGTTCATCTCCCAGAGCGGGATGCTGCAGGCGGCGACCTCCAATTTGACGAAACTGATCTTAAACAAAACCGAACTTGCCTTGGAAATCGGAGACAGCGCCGCGCTGACCGCCACCGCGGTGTATGCGAACAGCAAAACGGAAGATGTAACGATATATGCGGATTGGTCGAGCGACAACAATGCCGTTGCCACCGTATATAACGGCATCGTCACGGCAAAAGGCGAAGGTACGGCAACCGTTCTGGCCGTTTATGAAGGCAAGCCTCAGTCTGTCCAAGTAACCGTCACCAAAAAAGTAAAAGCTTTGATCAAAGACCGACAAACCCTCGGTTTGCGCCGCAACGAAACGGCGGAAATCGTTCTGAAGGCCGTATATCAAGACAATACGAGCGAAAACGTGTCCGACAAAGCGGAATGGTCGTCCGGCGACACGAATATCGCCACCGTCGTCAACGGCAAAGTGACCGCGCATAACGCGGGAAGCACCGTCATTACGGCCAAATACGGGTCGCAGACGGTCACGGTTCCGGTGCAGGTGGAAATTGTCAAACGGCTGGTTCCGGCGCAAAAACAAGTGTCTTTGCTGCTAAACGACACGTTCCCCATTACGCTGACGGCCACCTATCCGGACGGCACGACCCGGAATGTCGCCGCTGAAGCGGAATGGACATCCAGCGATCCGGCGGTTGCCGACGTCATTCAAGGCGTCATTACCGCCTACGGCGCCGGAACGGCGACGCTGACCGCCTCTTACGGCACGAAAACTGCGACGATCGAAGTTGATGTGGACAAGACTCGCAAATTGTCCGTCAACGAACAAAATGTGTTTATGAAAACGGACGAGTCCAAGCAGTTGATGCTGACGGCCACTTATCCGGACGGCAGAACCGCCGATATTGCGAACGCCGCGGAATGGGCGTCCAGTGATGAAAACGTCGTGTCCGTAACCAAGGGACTGCTCGACGCACTGAAACCCGGCACGGCGGTCATTACGGCCAAATACGGGGCCAAATCCGTAGAAATCACCGTAGATGTGGAAACGACCCGGTACTTGCTGTTGAGTGAGGATACCTTGACGTTGAAAGCCAACGAAACGAAAGAAATTACGCTTCAAGCCGTGTACGTCGACAGCAGCACCGAAGACATTACCGCCAAAGCGAAGTGGTCTTCCAATCGTGATGAAGTCGCTTATGTGCTGAACGGCCGCGTATATGCCAACAAGACGGGCAGCGCCGTCATCACCGCCTCTTACGGCGGCAAACAAGTGACGTTAACGGTCGATGTCGACATCCCGAGAAAATTGTACGCCAATCCGAACGCCGTGTCGTTGCAAATCGGGGAAACGTCGAACATTCAATTGCTCGCCGTATATGCCAGCGGCCAGGAAGAATTGGTCACGGACAAAGCGGAATGGGCGACCAGCTCCATTGAAGTGGCGGATGTGATCAACGGCGTCGTCACCGGCATCGATAGCGGCTCCGCCCTCATCTCGGCCAAATACGGCGGCAGGACGGCAACGGTCAAAGTCGATGTCGGACTGGTGAAAACGCTCAAGGCCGACGTGACCACAGTCGTTCTCGGTCTCAACGAATCGAAGCAAATTGTGCTGACCGCAGAAAAGGCGGACGGCTCGAGCGTTGACGTCACGAACGAAGCGGTGTGGACGTCCAAATCGCCAACAACCGCCTATGTGAACAACGGCCTCATCAGAGGCGTCGGCCGCGGGAAAACGACCGTCACCGCCGAATACGGCGGCCAAACCGTTACGATTGCGGTGGAAGTCGATCAAACGCAGAAATTGGAAATCAACAAGTACGCGCTTTCGCTGAAGAGCAAAGAAAGCGCGCAACTGACCTTGACGGCGGTGTACAGCGACGGCAGCACGCAGGATGTGACGGCGGAAGCGGAATGGAAATCCAGTTCCTATCAAGTCGCTGAAGTGAACAAAGGGCTCGTGACAGCCGTCGCCGCGGGCAAAGCGATGATCACCGCCAAATATGGGTCGCAAACGGTGACCGTTAAAGTCGATGTCGACAGCTTGAAATATTTGCAAACGGACATCGTCGTCGTAACGATGAAAGTTGGCGAAACCAAACAAATTCAAGCGATAGCGACCTATATGGACGGCACGGAAACCGACGTCACCAAGAAGGGGCTGTGGACGACTTCCCAGCCGCTGAAAGCGGATGTCAAGGACGGTTTGATCCGCGCCCATGCCAAAGGCAAAGTGACCATTACGGTCAGCTATGGCGACAAAAAAACGAAAGTGTCCGTAACGATCCAATAAACAACGATCCAATAACGAAAAACACGCACAGCAATAAGGACCTCACTTGCCGCGGCAACGGCACGATGAGGTCCTTTCGTTATCCAGCCAATAGGCGACACTCTCAGCCTCGTTTCTTATTCAATCGGCTGAGCAACACGTTATGCTCATGGGCCAATCTCCTAAACCCTCCCACAAAGGATTGGGCTTTTTAACATACTACTTCCTAACGAGCGACACACAGCATTCCACATGCGCGGTATGCGGGAACATGTCCACGGGCTCGACGGAGGCGATTGCGTAGCCTCCTGCAAGCAGATGCGCGGCATCCTTCGCGAGCGTCGCCGGGTTGCACGAAACGTAGACGATTCGTTTCGGCTTCACTTGGGCAAGCGCGTCCAGCAGCTTGCGGTCGCAGCCGGAGCGGGGCGGGTCGACGACGACGACGTCCGGCCGGAAGCCGTCCCGAGCCCAACGCGGCAGCAGCTCTTCCGACAAGCCGGCGTAAAACTCGGCGTTGTCGATGTGGTTGGCGCGCGCGTTGCGCCGCGCGTCCTCCACGGCTTCGGCCACCGCCTCGATGCCGCGCACCGCTTTGGCCGCTTGGGCGAGCCAAAGCGAGATCGTGCCGACGCCGCAGTAGGCGTCGACGACGGTTTCGCCGCCTGTGAGGGCGGCGGCGGCCTTCGCGCGCTCGTACAGCCGAACCGTCTGGGACGGGTTCAGCTGGAAGAAGGCGCGCGGGGACAGCTCGAACGTCAGGTGCCCGAGACGTTCGGTCATGCGCGCGTCGCCCCAGACGACGCGCGTCTTGTCGCCGAACACCAAGGGGGTGTCGGCGGGGTTGACGTTGTGCGCGAAGGACACAACGTTGGGCAAGCGGCGCTGGATTTCCCGCACCAGCGCCCGCTCGCTCGGCAGCTCGCCGCCCGTCGTCACGAAAGTGAGCTGCACGCGGCCGGTAGCAGCCGAGGCGCGGGCGACGACGGTGCGCAGCGCGGAAGGTCCGCGCTTTGCGACAGCGCCGCCGGTCCGGCGCTCGCGCGAGCCGCCCGAACGAACGGCATACTCGCCATCCTCCGGAGCAGCCGATGGGGCCGAGTGGAACCCTGCGGCATCGGCGGTGGGCAGATTCAACTCCGCGATGATTTCTTTGACGACGTTCAGCGTATCGTTGACCGCGCCTTGCTGCACCGGGCAGCCGGTAATATCCACAAGCTTGCGCGAGCCCGGCGCGTACAGTCCGGCGAGCACGATGCCGCCCTCGCGCCCCAGCTGCAGCTGCGCTTTATTGCGGTAACCGAGCGGCTCGTCCATCCCGAGGATCGGCTGCATCGGCAGCGCCTCCGGCGCAATGCCCGCATACCGGGAGAACGCCTCGCGCACAAGCTCTTCCTTCGCCGCGAGCTGCGCCGCGTAATTCATATGCTGCAAAGAACAGCCGCCGCATACGTCGTACCACTGGCAGAAGGGGGACGCGCGGTCAGGCGATCGCTTCTCGGTGTGGACGGCTTCCCCGTACAACAGCTTCGGTTCCACCTTCGTCACCCGCGCTTTCACGACTTCCCCGGGCAGCGCCCCGTCGATGAAGATCGCCTTTTTCCTGTAATAGCCAACGCCTTCTCCGTTAATGCCGAGCCGCTTGATCGTCACGACGATCACGTCGCCAACCCGTAACTGATCTGCGTTGCGGTTCGCGATGGTACGGCGGTTTTCATTCTTCATTGCAAGTTGCTCCTTTGGTTATGAACGGTCATTGTTTTCTTCAATGTACCACAGCCGGGGGGATGCTCCAAAAATTTTGCGGTTGCGGGAACTTTTTTTTGAAAAAGAAGAGGACTTTCGGTACGATGGGGGATAGCAATAATTGGAATCGGGGAGGGGCATGGGTGGAGCAAGAAGCTATCATTGAAGCGCAAGGTTTGGTCAAAAGGTACGGCAGCTTCTCGGCAGTGAACGGTGTCAGCTTTCAAGTGCGGCGCGGGGAAGTATTTGGGCTGCTCGGGCCCAACGGAGCCGGGAAGACGACGACAATGGAGATGATCGAGGGGCTCCGAAAGCCGGATGAAGGCCGGGCGCTCGTTGCCGGGTTTGATACGGTAACGCAGCTCGATCGCGTGAAGGCGGTCATTGGGGTGCAGCTGCAGTCTACGTCGTTGTTCGACCTGTTGACCGTGCGGGAAATTACTGAAATGTACGCGTCCTTCTACAAGAAATCCGTCCCTGTGGGTCCGTTGCTGGAGAGCGTGAACCTGACGGAGAAAGCTAAGGACCGGGTGAAGCATCTTTCCGGCGGGCAAAAACAGCGGCTTGCGGTGGCGCTGGCGCTCGTGAACGATCCGGTTGCGGTGTTTCTGGATGAGCCGACAACGGGGCTGGATCCGCAAGCGCGGCGGTCGTTATGGGAGATTGTGCTGCGCTTGAAGGAACAGGGGAAAACGATTGTGCTGAGCACACATTATATGGATGAAGCTCATGTACTGTGTGATCGAATTTGCTTGATGGATCAAGGGAAGGTCATTGCGCTCGATACGCCGGAGCAATTAATTTACAATCTGGGCGCGGATCAAACGATCGAATTTCAACTGCCGGCGTTCGCTGAGATGGAGCGGGAACGGCAGGAGCAGGTGCGCGCGGTATTGAGGACGGTGCCGGCGGTGACTCGCGTGGAGGAGCGTCAAGAAGGATTTGTACTGTATGCGGGCGACCTGCAGAGTGCGCTTACCGGTTTGGTCGCGGCGGCCAATGAGAACGGGCTGCTGCTGGAGAGGTTAAGTACGAGAACGGCGACGCTCGAGGATGTATTCATTCAGATGACGGGAAGGAGTTTACGAGAATGAGCAACTGGAGCGCGTACCGGCATTTAACGATGGGGCAGCTGCGTCTGTTCGCAAGAAATCGGCAAATGTTGTTTTTTACGATGCTTTTCCCGATCTTGATGATGGTTGGGCTAGGCTCCTTGATCGGCGGGGGAAGCAGTATTTCTCTGCATGGATATGTGATCAATGAGGACGGCGGCGCTGCATCCGGTGAGCTGGCGGCGGCGCTGCTTGCAGTAGAGTCTCTAGGGATGGAGGCAGCCGATGACCGGAACGCGGCGTTAGAGGACCTTAGGAACGGGGATACCCAACTGGTTGTGATTGTTCCGGCAGGTTACGGAGACGCGGTATCGGCGGGGGATGCGGGGATTGAGGTGTTTTATGACGAGAAAAATATGACGGTCTCGCAGCTCGGTGTGCAAATGGTCAGCGGCGTCGTCGACGGCGTAAGTAAGCAGATTACCGGATATGTGCCCGCCGTGACCGTGGAGGCTTCGCCGGTAGAGTCGCTGGAGCTTCGATACATCGATTTTCTTGTTCCCGGGATTGTAGCGATGATGATTATGTCGACCAACTTGAACGGCGTGGCCGGGCAAATCTCGTCCTGGCGCGAGCGCGGCGTGCTGCGGCGGATGCAGAGCACAACGTTGTCTGCCGGCACCTTCATCGCGGCACAAATTACGGCCCGGCTGGTGTTGAACGGACTGCAAGCGGTGATCGTGCTGCTCATCGCTTCTCTTGTGTTCGGCACGCAAGTGAACGGCTCGTGGCTGTTGTTATTGTTCTATATCGTGTTGGGAACACTTGTCTTTATGTCGATCGGCTTCATTATCGCCGGGACGGCGAAGACGCCGGAAAGCGCGGGGCCGATCGCCGGGTTGATTTCGTTCCCCTTGATGTTCCTAGGGAACGTATTTTTCCCGGTGCAAGACATGCCGGGCTTTCTGCAGCCGCTCGTGCAGGCACTGCCGATTGTCCACCTGTCCGACGCGATGCGCAGCGTAATGAATGCCGGCGCCGGGCTCTTTGAACTTGTGACACCGACCTTGGTGCTGCTCGGCTGGCTCGTCGCGGCCTTCGCGTTGGCAAGCCGCACCTTCCGCTGGGAGTAAGGGATTCACGCTCGGGGCGCGAATTGGCACAGGCATAGCCACAATGTGGCCCGTGCATAGCCGGAAAGTGGCAATGCCTTGGCCAAAGTTGCGCACACTTTTATATACATCACATAAAGGAGAACCCAGTAATGGCAAAGCTGTATTGGGATCATACGATCCACCTGGTGAACGACTTGGAGCAAGCGATCGAAATCTTCGGCAATCAGGGACTGGCCGCAAGCAGAGGCGGGTCCCATAAGGATTGGGGCACATACAACGCGCTTAGCTATTTCGGTCTCAATTATATTGAGTTCCTGGCCCTGGAGCACCGGGACGTGGCGGAGCGGACGGAAGCCTATAACGTGGTCGCCCGCGACCCGCTCGCGCACCTTCCGAACCGGGAAATTTTTACTCGGGTCGTGATCCGGACCGATCATATCGAAGAGACAGCGGCGAACGCGGCAGCCCAAGGGCTGAGCGTTTCCCCGATTACCGGGGGCAGACGGCAGAATACGCAAGGGCAATGGATCGAGTGGAAAATGGCCTTCCTCTCCGGCGATTTCGAAGGGTTAGGATACCCTTTCATCATTCAATGGAACGGTACCGATGAAGAGCGGCTGCAAAGCCTTACCGAATCGGGTGTGATCAAGCCGCATCTGATCGGCGAAATTGTCACAGACCGTGCAGTCATAGAGGTTCCAAATCCGCAAGCGGCGGCGGACCACTGGCGGAAGGTGTTCGGGCTGCTGCCCGCGGCATGGGACCGTCAAGGCGAGGTTGCGCTTGCCATCGGTGAGCATAAATTCGTGTTCCAACAAGGCGAACGGCCGCAAATTACAGAGGTTGTGTTCCGCACCGATAACGCGGAAGCGAAGGGCAAAGCCTTCGCCCTTGGGAGTGGAATGTACAGATTCGAATAGTGATGGAGCAAAGGGTGCGTCCAAACCGCAAACAGCGGCGTGGCGCACCCTTTGCTGCACAATGCTCCATATTTGTTGCACTGTGCAGCGTTATTGAAGCATAACGCAACATTACCTCGCCGGGCAGCTTCTCCTGATCGTAGGAGAAATCTTCGCGGAGGTGGGGATGACCGTCCGCGTCTCGTGGCGGCTTCCTTATCATGCGGTTGATATGTTATGGACATAATATTTTAAATTACAGCAACAGGGGGATATAGAGATGAATAAAAGATTCGTCACATCCGCACTATCCGTTGTATCAGCCGCTGTCGTACTGCTTGCGGGCTGCGGCGGCGGAGCACAACCGGACGCAGCGGGAGGGGCTGCCGCGCCGAGCGCCAATCAAGTGAAGTTTGCGTATACGATGCCGCTTACCGGCGATAAAGCCGAGTACGGCGTACACTTCAGCACAGCCGCTGAAATCGCAACGGAGATGATCAACCAATCCGGCGGCATTAACGGCAAAGAGCTCGTCGTAGATATATACGATTCGAAGGGCGATCCGAAAGAATCAACGGAAATCGCCCGGAAGGTGACGCAGGACCCAAGCTACATCGCAGCACTTGGGGATTTTACAAGCTCCAGCGCGATGGCGGCGGCTCCGATCTATGAAGAGGCGGGGATGGTTCACCTTTCCCCGACCGCTTCGAACCCGGACTTCGTGAAGATGGGCGACTATCAATTCGCGATGTACGGTACGCAAGCGGACGACGCGCCGTATGCGGCGGAATACGTCATTCAGAAATATCTCAATCATGACTCCGTCGCTCTCATCTACCTCAATACGGACTGGGGCTTGTCGGCGCTAAAATATTTCGAAGAACGCGCGAAGGAGATCGGCCTCAAGATTACCGCGAAGGAGCCCATCGCCGAAGGCGAGAAGGACTTTACGGCGATTCTCTCCAAGCTGAAGAAGACGAATCCGGACTGCATCTACATCATGGCGTACGCGACGGAAGTGGCGAACGCGACGATTCAAGCGAGAACAAGCGGCTGGGATATTCCGATCATCCCGTCGAGCTCCGCGGTCACGGATCAGCTGATTGATATGATGGGCGCGTATGCGGAAGGCCTCGTGACGAACCAAGTCTATTTGCTGAGCGAAGAAGATAAACCAGTATGGGATTTTGCGCAAGAGTTTGAGAAGCGCGCTGGAATTCCTGCGACGTATTTCAGCTTCCTTGCATACGACGCCGTATGGGGCTTGGCCGAGGCGGCGCGCTACGCGGGAGACAATCTAACCAGAGAGGCTGTGAAGGATCAGCTTAAGGCGCTCGATATCGACACGCTGCTCGGCAGATTGAAGTTTGACGAAGAGGGCAATCTCCGCAGGCAATATAAGATCGTCGGTTACCAGAACGGCCGGTGGGTGGAGCTGGCTGGCTACGATTTCATGGAGCAATAACGAAGGTTTTCATGAACGAGAGGAGGGCGGCGCGCGGGTCGCTTTCTTCTTGTCATGTTCAAGAAAGACGGGAATGGAGCGGGTGACTTGAACTATTTCATAGAGCAGCTTATTAACGGAATCAGCCAAGGCGCCATCTACGCCTTGTTCGCGATCGGGTTTGCGCTCATCGTCGGCGTTGTCGGCTTGTCGTCGTTCACCCACGGCGAAGTGATCATGATCGGCGCGTTCGCGGTGTACTATTGCACAACCCTTGTATCGTCGAACCTTTTTCTTAATATCATGGTTTGCTTCTTTATTACCGGCTTGCTGGGTGTGGTGATCCACAAGATTTGTTATGAACGGTTCTTCGACGCGCCGCACTATATTCCGCTCGTATGTACGATCGGGTTCAGCATGCTGATTAAAAACCTGGCGCAAATTGCGTTCGGCAGCGAGACGAAAGCGGTGCCGCAGGTCATCTCGCCGGGCTTTATTGAGCTGGGGACCGTGCGTGTGAGCTATGTGCAGCTGACTGTGCTTGGGGTCGTCATCGGGCTGTGCGTGCTGTTGACGCTGTTCTTGTATCGGACAAAATACGGGAGAATTTTACGAGCGGTGAGTCAGGACAAAAAGGCGTCGGCGCTCGTCGGCATTAATGTGCGTCAAGCGACACTGCTTGGAAACGTGATCGGCTGCGGGATCGGCGGCATCGGCGGGATGCTGTACGCGTTATACTACAGCACCTTCTCCCCGACAATGGGGCTCGGTGTGGCGATGAAGGCGTTCGCGTCCACGGTTCTAGGAGGTATGACGGACATTACGATGTCCGCCGTCGGGGGATTATCCATTGGGGTCCTTGAGAACTTGGGAATTACGGTTTTTTCCTCGAGCTTCCGCGACTTGATCGCGTATTTGTTCTTGATTATCGTACTCCTCATCCTGCCGAACGGGTTAAAGCTTAGAGGAGGGAAGAATCGTTGATGGACCGTATGAAGCAGCCGCTTGAGAAGTATCGTTGGCCGCTCCTCGTTATCGGCTTGATCGTATTGATTGCGCTGCCCTTCCTGATTCACAGCGATTACTGGCGCGGGGTTATTACGAAGATGATGATGTACGTCCTGATCGTCAGCTCTATGAATGTCATTAACGGGTACAGCGGTCAATTTACGGTAGCGCAGGCGGCGTTTGTCGGCATTGGCGCTTATACGGCGGGATTAATGATGACGAGATGGGAGGTATCGTTCTGGATTGCGATGGTTGCCGCCGGAATCCTGGCATCCTTATTGGGGTTGTTCATCGGGTTGATGACGCGGAAATTGTCCGGCCTCTATCTGGCGATGGTTACTCTCGGCGTCGCGGAGATCGTCCGCATTATCATGCTCAACTGGACGGAATTGACCAACGGGCCGCTCGGGGTTAAAGGGATTCCGTCGCCTTCGCTCTTCGGATTCCGGTTGAACAGTTCGTATTCGATGTATTTTCTTATTTTGGCCATTACCGTGATGATGATTTTCTGCACGTACCGCGTCATCCGTTCGAAGGTCGGGCGCGCGTGGATTTCAATCCGGGAAAATGAGTACGCGGCGGCGTCTCTCGGTATTCACACGGTAAAATACAAATCCATCAACTTGATGTACGGTGCGTTCTGGGCCGGCATCGGCGGCGCTTTCTTGGCGATTTACTATCGGTATATCGATTCGACGATGTTTGGGCTCGACGAGAACTTTAATATTTTGGCGATGATGATTATCGGCGGCATGGGCACGTTGGCGGGTCCTGTCGCGGGCGCAATCTCGGTCAACTTCATTTCGGAGGTGTTCCGTTTTGCCTCGGAGTACCGGATGGTCATGTATGCGATTCTGATTATTGCGATGATGTGGATTCGTCCGCAAGGGCTCGTCGGTTCGCTTGAGGGAGGATTTCGGGTCACGAAACGGAAGAAGAAGCCTCCTTATGAAGTGAAGCGGGGACAGGAGGGGGATTCGTAATGGCGCTGCTGGAAGCGAAGCAAGTGAGCAAATATTTCCGCGGGCTGCATGCGGTGGAAGGCGTGGACGCTTCCGTCAAAGAGGGAGAAATCTTCGGCATCATCGGTCCGAACGGCGCGGGGAAGACGACGTTCTTGAATTTGATCAGCGGCATTTATCCGGTGACGAAGGGCAAGTTCACGTTTCACGGGGAAGATATTACGAATTTGCCGTCCGCGAAGATCGCGAAGAAGGGCATTGCGCGTACGTTTCAGAGCATTCAGCTGTTTAACAGTATGACCGTATTGGAAAATGTGATCGTCGGCTTTCACATCAGCGAGCGGGCCGGCATGTTCGACGCCATCTTCCGCACGAGGCGGTACCGCGAGGAACGGAAGGTGATTGAAGCGAAGGGGACTGCGCTGTTAGAAAAGCTGGGCCTCTCCGATGTGAAATCGCTCTTAGCCAAGAATCTGTCCTACGGGATGCAGCGTAAGGTGGAGATCGCCCGGGCGCTTGCGACGGACCCGAAGCTGTTATTGCTGGACGAGCCGGCCGCGGGGATGAATCCGAAGGAGACACGGGCGCTGCTGGAGTTTATTAAGGATATTAACAAAGAAGGCTATACCATTATCGTCATTGAGCATGACGTGAAATTTATGATACAGCTTTGCGACCGCATCATGGTGCTAAACTACGGGAAGAAGATCAGCGAAGGCTTGCCGTCGGAAGTGCGGAGCGATCCGGCCGTGATCGAGGCGTATTTCGGCAGGGGCCGCGTCGCGCAGCAAGGAGGTGCTTGACTTGACGCCGAAGCTGGAGAAGCTGCTGGAAGTAGAACATCTATCCGTTCGGTACGGCAACATACAGGCGGTCCGCGATATTAGCTTCTCCGTCGGAGAGAATCAAATTATTTCGTTGATCGGATCCAACGGTGCGGGCAAAACGTCGACGCTGATGGCGATCTCGGGGTTAGCGCCGAAGACGGAAGGTACCGTGACGTTCGCGGGCAAAAATATTACCGATCTGCGTCCCGACCGCATCGTGAAGCTGGGCATTTCCCATGTTCCCGAGGGGCGGCATGTGTTTCCGAATTTGACGGTGCAGGATAACCTCATTATGGGGAATGTCAGCAGCAAGAACAGCAGCAAGGGGGAGCTTCGGCGCCTGCTAGAGGAGCAATACGAGCTGTTTCCACGGTTGAAGGAGCGGTACAAGCAGCTTGCGGGCACACTGTCCGGCGGAGAGCAGCAGATGGTGGCGATCGGCCGGGGATTGATGGGGGACCCGAAGCTGCTCATGCTGGACGAGCCGAGCATGGGGCTTGCGCCGATCATCGTCGATGAAATTTTCGAGCTCATCGTCACATTGAAGCAGGGCGGACGCACCATTCTGCTGATTGAGCAGAACGCGAGCCTCGCGCTGTCGATCTCCGATTATGCCTATGTGCTCGATATTGGGGCAATTTCGCTGTCCGGCAGAGGAGAAGAGCTCCTCGGCAGCGAAGAAGTAAAGAAAGCTTATTTAGGCTTCTAAGTTTACTTGCTGAGTTGGAAAGGGGAATTCGCGTATGGCGGATTACAGGTTTGGCTTGATTGGCGTCGGCAATATGGGCGGCGCGATCATGGAAGGGATCATTAAGAGCGGAGCGATTGCGGCGGATCGCGTGACGATTTATGATCTGAATGCGAAGGCGCATGAGCGCGCCAAGGCGTTAGGCGCCAACATAGCTTCGAGCGTTGAGGATTTGGCCGCGTCGTCGGATGTGGTGCTGCTCGGCGTGAAGCCGAAGGATTTCCGCACGGCGCTGCAAAGCACCGGACGGATGCTGGAGGGCAAGGCGCTGATCTCCATCGTGGCGGGCGTACTATACAAGGATCTGCAAGCGGCGCTGCCGGATGTCAATGTAAGGCTGCTGACGGTGCTGCCGAATACGCCGATGATGGTGGGCGAAGGCGCCGCGGGCTTTACGCTGGAGACGACCTTCACGGAAGAGGAGAAGGAATTTGCGGTTCGCTTGTTTGAATCAGTCGGCATCGTAGAATGGGTGCCGGAGAAGCTGTTGTTTGCGGTGACCGCGCTGAGCGGCGGCGGCCCGGCGTATGCGGCGATGTTCATCGAGGCGCTGGCGGACGGCGGCGTGCTGCACGGCCTGCCGCGGGACGTCGCTTATCGGTTGGCGGCGCAGACGGTGAAGGGCGCCGGCCGCATGATCCTCGAAACCGGCCAGCATCCGGGCGCCGTCAAGGATGGCGTGACGTCCCCGGGCGGCACGACGATCGAGGGCGTATTCGCATTAGAGGAAGGCGGCTTCCGCCATTCCGTGATGAACGCCGTTAACGAAAGCGCGAAGAAGTTCTCGCGGTTGATCTAGGGGCGGGCTTGAACTGGAAAAATTCCAGGTTCTTTCGTCAATTTTCGTGATTTCGTCCCTGTGGACTGGAAAACCTCCTGTTTATTCTTGCGAAATGGCCGATATTCGGCGATTCCGCGAAATTAGACAGGAGGTTTTCCTGTTCAAGCGGCCTAATTTCGCGATTTTGCGAATATAAACGGGAGAAATTCCAGTCCGCAAACTCACGAAAGCAACGCGAAATAGTTCCCCCAATGGGGGCGGCGGCCGTCGATATCGCTAAAGCCGTACACATCGGATAGGCCCCAGCTCGACAGCGCCTGCCCTGAAAACCGCGCCGCATTCGGGTCCGCCGCCAATGCCGCCACCGCGCGTCCGACGAAGAACGGCGTCTCCGACTCGCCGAAGTGCTCCGCGCCCATCAGGCCGCTTACGATCGCGTCCCTCCAATTGTCTTCGCGAACTCCGAAGAAATCCAGCATTTCTTCTGAGCGCAGAAAGCCGGGAGTGACGCTAACCGCTGTAACGCCATGCGGCCGAAGCTCCTCCGCCATGCACGCGGCCAAGTGAATCGGAGATATTTTCGCTAAGCTGTAGTACAAATTCCCCCGATACTTATAATCGGTACCGTCCGTTACTTCCACGACGAGGCCGGAACGGCGCTGAACCATCATCCGTACACCGTAATAGCTCGTAATGAGATGCGTCTTCACAACCCGCTCCTGCATGAGGAGCCCATTCCCCAAAGAATGCTCCCAGAACGGCGTCCCCCATTCCGTTAGCTTCTCGCCGCCCCAGATGTCGTTCACCAGAATATCCAACCGCCCATCCTGCTCCCGGGCTGCCCGCTCGAACAGCGCGCGCACCTCTTCCTCCGACGTATGATCCGTCCGAACCGCAATGCCAACGCCGCCGCGCTCCGTGACCATTTCCGCCGTTTCCTCGATCGTCTCCGTTCGCCCTAAATCCGAAGGGTTGCCGCGCACGCTTCGTCCGCTGCAATAGACGGTCGCGCCCGCTTCTCCAAGCATCGCCGCAATGCCTCTGCCCGCGCCTCGCGTAGCGCCTGCGACAACGGCCACCTTGCCTGCTAATGGTTTCATCTCTGCCACCTGTCCTTTCCAAATATGTTGTGCTATGTTAGTGTAATCCATAATATAAGACATCTAATGTCATATATAGGAAGGTGAAAAAAGATGAGAGCGGATCGCATCCTGTCTATTCTTCTTCTGCTGCAAAACAACGGGAAAATGACGACAAAGGAACTGGCAAAAAAGCTTGAAGTTTCCGAGCGGACGGTCGTGCGGGATATGGAGGCGCTCAGCATGGCGGGAATTCCGGTGTACGCGGAGCGGGGCAGCCAGGGCGGCTGGCGGCTTGCGGACGGATACCGGACGCAGCTGACCGGGATGAGAGCGGAAGAAATCATTTCCCTCCTTACCTCCTCGCATTCCGGATATCTTGCGGATTTAGGGTTGGGGGAACATTTTGACAGGGCGATGCAGAAGCTTCTGGCCTCCTCCCCGGAAACGATCCGCAAAGACACCGAGCAATGGTGGCGCAAGCTGTATATTGACGGAGCGGGATGGCACGAGGCGAAGGAGACGTACCCGTATTTGATGACGGTGCAGGATGCGGTGTGGCAGGAGCGGAAGCTGAGAATTTCGTATCAGCGGGGCGACCATGCCGCAGTACGGGTGGTGCGGCCGTTAGGGCTCGTAGCGAAGCGGTCGGTGTGGTATTTGGTGGCGATGAACGAGGAAGGAGAATATCGGACGTTCCGTATTTCTAGAATCGCTGCCGCAGAAATGCTCGATGAGCCCTTCGAACGGCCGGCGGATTTCCAACTGAATGAGTATTGGGAACGGTCGATGGAGGATTTCAAGACACGGCTGCCCCGATATGTGGTGTCTTTGAAGCTGCGGGAGGCGTCGTTCGAGCTGTTGAAGAAGGAGCGGTTCGTTACCATCCTGTCCTGCTTGCCCGCCAAAGACGGGTGGATCGAGGCGGAGGTGGATATGGAGACGTCTGATTACGCCTGCAGGACGGTGCTGAGCTTCGGCCTCTCCGCGCTAGTGGTTGCTCCGGAAGAATTGCGGACCAAGGTGGCAGCTGAAGCTAGGGCAGTGGATGACATTTATAGCGGAAAGTAAGGTATAATGTAGTTTTCAGGGAAAGGAGAGATCACCTTGGGCAGACATCACAAAATTTTAGAAATCGATAATATTGATAAGAGAGCAACGGGTTATTATTATACACCCGAATTTGTTTCCCAATATATTAGCAAGCGGCTGCTTATGCTTCATCCGGATGGACAGAAGGTTCTTGATCCTTGCGTAGGGCAAGAGGAGCTGTTGGACGAATTTTTCCGAGCAGGAAAAGTTGTCGACGGCTATGATGTAATCCAATATAAGGAAAATTACAGATGTCATTTTCGCCAGAAAGATTTTATTGAAGTGTATCGGGAACGAATGGCGTATCGGGAGCAGCACCAAATTTCCTTCGATGACATCCTGCTTCCGGAAGCAGATTCGATCACTCCGGAATTAGACTATGATTACTTTATTGCAAATCCGCCCTATAACTGCCATGAGGTAGATTATATAAAGAAGAATAAAAAGAAGCTGCAAGAGCTGTTTGCTGATGTCGGAGTTCATAATATGTACAGCATGTTTATATCAGCGCTCATTGATGTTGCGAAGGAAGGAGCCCTCATCGGTCTCATTACGTATGATTCTTTCTTTACTTCGAAGGCTCATACTCCGCTAAGGGAAAAAATATTGCAGAAGTGCTCCATTCATGAAGTGACGATGTGTTCGAATGATTTATTTCATGAGCAGGGGGCTGATGTAAGGACGAGCATACTCATCTTGCAGAAGGGGAAAACCTATCAAGGCGATGTGTTCGTTAGTAATCGTCCCCGTTCAAGGGATATATTTCGAGATCAATTGGAACATCAACTCGAGCGATTTCGAACAGGAAGGAACAAGAAGTACCGCTTATCGGATATTATTCTGCAGAACCCCCAAGATAACAGCGAGTTTATCATTGAATGTCCAGATGACGTAAAAGTGCTGTTTGCTAATCAGAGATTGGGGGAAGCGTTCAAATGTGTGACGGGCATATCGACCGGCAAAGATGAGTTGTACTTATCGAAAGTCAGAGAGGATCCGTTCATCGTCCCTTTTTACAAAAATCCCGGAAAAAACAGGTTTTATACTGAAAACAACTTGTTTCTGCACAAAGATTTTCTGAAATTTGATGCGGAAATCAAAAATTTTATGGTTCGGAATAAGCAGCTGTTATATAAACCGGGAATTACATGTTCATCCATGGGAGTGGAATTTACGGCTTGCCGACTGCCTGAGGGAGCTGCCTATGGCGTGAATGCGAATATCATCTGTGATGACAATGATGCTTGGTGGTTATTGGCTTACTTGAATTCAGAGCTAGTTACGTATATAGTCAGGGGAATATTAATTCGATCTAATATGATTACGTCCGGGTATGTGTCCCGGATTCCTCTAATTCCTATAAAGGACGACGACAAAAAGCGGTTGAGGACATTAGGGTATCAAGCGTATGAGAAAGCAAGAGACGGGCTGCCTTATGAGAATATATTAGGTGAGATCAATGAGATCGTAAATCAGAACGCAGGAATCAGCGAACAGACCGTTGCGATGATCAAGACATTTAACGAAGATCTAATCAAAAATACTTGAGAGTTGAGCAGGGCAGAGGTGATATGCTCCCCTTACAGTAACAGGTTTTATTTTTTTACCTGTCTACCGTAAGGGGAGCATATCAAGGTTATCTGCCCTTTTTTCTTTTTTTATCCTCCGCAATCGCCATTTCTCTTTGAAGGATGTCAAAAAACTCAGCGTTTGTCCGCTTTTCGGCCAAATCCAGTTGCTTATAATCCGCGGATTGAAGATTTCCATTGTTACTAGGATTAATGTAAACATCAGGAATCCAAGAGACGGGAGTCACAATACACTTTCTTAACTCGATTTGCATATTTGGACTAAAATCAATCAAAAATGTAGCAATATATAAGTTGCTCTCGGGGTTCTCCGAATAAAATTGGATGAGTCCGACTCCCTTCGAAATATCGTCCTTATTTCTCTTGCCGCCAATGACCGATGATTTAATATTCACGAAGGACTTCGAATGATTGGGGAGCACAAATTCAAAGTCATATACCCCGACTTCCGATTCAGCCGGTTTAATATCTTCGAACCCCAGGTCTTGCGCGTACTTTTCAAGATTCTGGCTAATGACCTCTTCAACGATTCGCCAGACCGTTCTTCCTTTGGCGGCTTTTCTCCAACCGAAGGGCATAATTTGGGGATTGGCGATCGGAATGGGTCCGATCCGTCCAATCAGTTCATTAATTTTCTTCTCGATAAATTCTCTTTGCTGCGCAGTAGCGGTAATGATCTCGTCACGGTTCATGAAACTTCCTCCTTCATCGAATAAAGCGAAGCGAAAAATCCAGATCCGCCTGCAAGTGCGCCTTCATCAGCCGCTCCGCCTCATCGCCGTCGTGCCTCACGATAGCCTCATAGATTTGTTGATGCTCGTCAAGAAGGTGAGGGCGCTTATGGTACACTACCGTCTTGCGGAATAAATAAATCATTGATTGCATCTTGTCGATAATGTCGATCATCAGCGGGTTGTTGCTTGCCTGCACGATCAGCTCGTGGAAGAGCTGGTTGGCCCGCATCGTCTCTTCCTCAGGCCCTTGCCGTGCAATCGTGATGCACTCCTGAAGCTTCGCCAGCGCAGCCTCATCCATATAAGACGCCGCGCAGCGGGCGGAATATCCCTCCAGCAGCATCCGCACCTGAAACATATCATAGAGATCCGCCGCTGTAGGGTTGACGACCTTCTTATGTTTAATCAACCCCTCTTGCTCCAGCTTACGAATCGACTCGCGGATCGGCGTGCGGCTCATGCCGAGCTCCTCCGCCAGCCGTTCCTCCACGAGCTTCATCCCGCGCGGATACCCTCCGTTTAAGATGTTATCCCTTATATATTCATAAGCTTGTAAATAGGCAGACTGAGCCGGTTGCTTGTCCATCGATAAGATCCTTTCTTCATTCGTATAATACGGATGCATTATCACATACTAACCCAAGTATAAAGGTGATTCATAACAAATCAAAGCAAGAAGTTTTGAATACAAAACTTAAATAAATTGTGTACAAAAATAAAAATTGTGTGTACAATAACTTTCGTTGGTGAAAATAAAACGCTTACAAAACAGGGGGACTCGGCATTGAACATTGG